>Ga0075011_10001504_pt1 | contig 12542 bp, 15 predicted proteins | sample TARM_MetaG_T_14_FD_72354 | JGI IMG/M metagenome (GOLD analysis project Ga0075011, IMG submission 72354) | Freshwater microbial communities from Pennsylvania, USA, analyzing microbe dynamics in response to fracking - TARM_MetaG_T_14 | ecosystem: Environmental > Aquatic > Freshwater > River...
GAAAGTTCCTTGGGAATGCAAGTGGACGTGGCCCATTCCATGGAAGAAGCCAAAGCATTTTTAAAGCACTCTAGCGACTATTTTATCGCCCTGTTGGATTTAAATTTGCCCGATGCGCCCGATGGGGAGATTGTGGATTATGTGCTTGAACTTGGTATCTTGGTAATCGTGTTAACGGGCAACATCGACAAAAAAACCAAAGCCCTTTTTGAAGAAAAACCCATTGTGGATTATGTGTTTAAGGGCAACATGGATGATGTGAATTACATTTTTAGTATGATTGACCGTTTGCGGAAAAATACCCAGCATAAGGTGCTTGTGGTGGACAGCGCTATCGCGTCGCGTAGTCGCACCAAGACCATTTTGCAAAGTCAGCAGTTTAAAGTACTAGTAGCGGCCCACGGAGAAGAGGCGTTGCGCTATTTTGAAGACCATGAAGATATTAGCCTAGTGGTGACGGATTACCACATGCCAGTGATTAATGGCATGGAGTTGGTGTTGGAATTGCGCAAACAAAAAAGCAAGCATGAGCTGGGCATTATTGCCATTTCTTCTAGCGAAGAAGAGAGCATGGCGGCCAAATTTTTAAAGCACGGTGCCAATGATTTTATCATCAAACCCTTTGGCAAAGAAGAGCTTACATGTAGGGTAAATAACACCATTGAAGCGATGGAAAACATCGAAACGATTGCAACCCTTGGGATTACCGATGGGCTTACGGGTGCCTTGGAGCGCCGTTATTTTTTACGCCAAGTAGAGGCGTACATGCAAGAGGCAAAAGAGAAAAAAGAGGCGTATGCTTTTGGGATTGTGGACATTGACCAGCTAAAAACCATCAACGAAACCTATGGCCACCAAGCGGGCGATTATGTGCTGTCTTATGTGGCCAGTGCCTTGCGCGGTGAGGTTAGGGGGCTAGATTCGGTGGGGCGCTTTGGTGGGGCAGAGTTTGGGGTTTTGTTAAAGCATGCGACCAAAGAAGAGGCGTTGCGTTGGTTTGTTAAGATGCGTGCTTATTTGGCCAATCATCCCTTACATGTAAAAGAAAAAGAGGTGCGCATTACCGTTTCGATGGGGGTTGTTTTTGGGGGAAATACACCCTTGGAGAGGTTGCTTGAACAAGCCGATGAAGCCTTGTGTAAAGCCAAACACCAAGGGCGCAACCGTGTTGAGATTTACGAGGAAGAGGCATGATTATCGACACCCACTGTCACTTGGATGACCCCCGCTACAATGACGACTTAGATGCAGTGATTGCGCGCGCACTAGAGGCGGGTGTAAAGGGCATCTTGCTTCCAGGGGCCGACATCGAAGATTTGCCAAAAGCTCAAGCAATCGCCCACCGCTACCCTCATGTATTTTACGCCGCAGGTGTGCATCCGTACCACCACCGGCAGTACGATGAAAAAGTGCTGGAGCACTATTTGGAAGATGAAAAGTGCATCGCCGTAGGGGAGTGTGGGTTGGATTATTTTCGCCTCCCTAAAGACGAGCAAGCCAAAGCTGAAGAAAAAGCAGCCCAAAAAGAGGTCTTTCGCGCCCATATTGCCTTGGCAGCCAAACACCAAAAGCCTCTTGTCGTCCACGTGAGAGAATCTAGCGCAGACAGTTTTGAAATGCTCAACACCTTTGCTGCAGGCAAGGTGCCCTCGGGTGTGTTGCATTGCTATAATGCCAGTGAGACCCTGTTGCCTTTAGCGCAAGCCAATTTTTATTTTGGTATCGGTGGCGTGTTGACCTTTCAAAATGAGAAAAAATTGGGTGAAATGGTAACGCGCATCCCTAAAGATAAGCTGGTGCTTGAAACCGATGCCCCCTATCTCACACCCCATCCCAAGCGGGGACAGCGCAATGAGCCTGCCTATACAGCCTATGTCGCAAGCCATTTGGCCCGTGTGCTAGGCATGGAAGAAGAGGCGTTGTGCGCTCTGAGCACCCAAAACGCCAAAAAACTCTTTAAAGCATTTGAAAAGTTAAATTAAGGTAGGATAAATGCTTTAAAATAGCTCTACTTCCCCTCTATTCTGCTCTAAAGGATGCTCATGATGTGGCGTTTTATGCTGGCGCTTTTTTTGTGTACTAACACGCTTTTTGCTTATCTTGTTACTGAAAACAACTATACCCAGCAGCAGCGGGTACTAAAGAGTCTTGATATTGACACCTCTTTTTTAAATGACCCCATTTTACTTTCCATGCGTGATGACCTCGACCGTTACCGCACGCACCATTTTTTGAACATATTGGAGCGCGGCTATCAGTTTGTGCCCATTTTGCGCCAAATGATTGCAGACGCGGGAATCCCAGATGCCTTTTTGTACCTGGCGATGACCGAGTCTAACTTTTCAGCACGCGCTTATTCTAGTGCTAGGGCTGTGGGGTTGTGGCAGTTTATGCCATACACTGGAAAAAAATTTGGCTTAGTGATTGATGAATACGTGGATGAGCGCCGTGACCCCATTAAATCTACCGAAGCGGCCATTCGGCTGTTGCAACATTTACATGGAGAGTTTGGCAAATGGTACCTTGCCGCCATGGCCTACAACTGTGGGGATGGGTGTATGCGACGGGCGATTGAACGGGCGCAGACGGATGATTTGCGGGTGTTGTTAGACCCTGAAAAACGGTATGTTCCCCAAGAGACGCGCAACTATATCCGAAAAATCTTAACCATGGCCCACCTCTCAAGCAGCGCTGATTTTATCATCGGACATGACGGTGACCATCTGATGAACCAAGGAAGCAGCTTTACGTACACGCCCGTGAACGTTCCAGGCGGAACGACACTGGAGGCCATCGCTAAAAGCATCGGTCTTCCAGCCAAGGTGGTCAAAGAATATAACGTGCATTTAAATTACTTTTTCACTCCGCCCAATGCCAAAGAGAGCGTGGTGTATATTCCTTATGATAAAAAAGCCCTTTTCGTGCAAAACTTCAAGCCCTCCGATGGCGCAGGGGCGTTTTATGTTCATGTGGTAAAAAAAGGAGACTCATTGCATGCCATTGGGCGGCAGTATGGGATTGCCTATAAGATTATCAAGGATTTTAACAATCTTTCCACCAACACTCTGCGCGTTAACCAAAAATTGATTGTCCCAGTTTTCAAACCTACTAAAAAGCAGTATGTTGTTCGGCAAGGTGACACGTTGGCCTCTATTTCAAAGCGTTTTAATGTAAGCCTTAACGAGCTTATGCGTGCAAATAATCTGGAATCATCGGTGATTCACCCAGGGGGAAGAATTGCGATTCCTTAAGGTTGTTGTAGGGGTGAGTGTTTTGCTGTTGTTGGGTGGATGCAGTGCCAAGCCACGGGTTGTTCACATGCCCACTGCCCCCAGTACGTCTTCGGCGGGGACGGGGCAGATGATAGACACCCCGCAGATGCACCGTGCGACCATGCGTTCTTACACGATTAACGGCAAAACATACCATCCTGCGCTGGTTAATGTGGGCGACTCTTTTAGCGGGATTGCCAGTTGGTATGGGAAAGATTTTCACGGTAAAAAAACCTCCAATGGAGAGATTTACGACATGTACGGGATGACCGCAGCCCACAAAACGCTACCCATGAACACCATGGTGCGCGTAACCCACCTGCAAAACGGCAAAAGTATTGTGGTGCGTATCAATGACCGCGGCCCCTTTGTGGCAAGCCGTATTATCGACCTTTCCTATACGGGTGCGCAGCGTATTGACATGATTCAATCAGGCACTGCCCCTGTGCGGGTAGATGTGATTGGTTTTGGGGGCGTGGTTGGTGGTACAACCGATGCCAGTAGGCGTGTGGAAGGCGGGGAATTCTTGGTGCAAATTGGAGCCTTTAGACGCGCTGAGGGTGCGCGCGCTTTTGCCAGCGAGCACCAAATGGAGGACGGAAGATACCCTGCTAGTGTACAAGAGGGTATATTGGATGGAAGCCCCATTTACCGCGTGTACTTGGGTGGATTTAGAAGCGAAGACGAAGCGCGAGACTTCATCGGCCTTGGGCGCTACCAAGGGTCGTTTGTCATAAGGGATTCAAAATGATAACAAAAGAGCGAACAACCAAAGAGACACAAATTGCACTGCGTTTGGAAGTGTATGGCGAAGGAAAAAGTGAGATTTGTACAGGAGTGGGCTTTTTTGACCACATGCTTGAAGCCCTCAGTAAACATGGATGGCTAGACCTCTCCCTTACATGTAAAGGAGACACCCATGTGGATTTCCATCATACAGTGGAAGACGTGGGTATTGTGCTGGGTCAAGCGTTAAAAGAAGCCCTCTTTCCTGTGGGTGCCATTGAGCGCTATGGCAATGCTACGGTAGTGATGGATGAGGCAGCTGTATGCTGTGCTTTGGATGTGAGCAATCGCCCCTTTTTGGTGTGCGAACTGGATGCAAATGGCAAGGTGGGTGAGTTTGACGCAGAATTGGTAGAGGAGTTTTTTCGCGCATTGGTGACCAATGCGGGGTTGAGTGTGCACCTTATCCAAGAGCGTGGTAAAAACCGTCACCATATCATTGAGGCTGCCTTTAAAGCCTTTGCTGTAGCCTTGCGCAGAGCAGTCGCCCCTAGTGCTAGAGGAAGCATTCCTAGTACCAAGGGTGTGCTGTGATACAGCTTTTGGTGTTTGACGTAGATGGCTGTTTAACGGATGGGCGCATTACTTACACCAGTGGCGGAGAAGAGTTAAAATCTTTTAGCGTCAAAGACGGTCTGGCTATTGAGGCGTGGGGCCGCTTGGGTGGTAAAGTTGCCATCATTACGGGGCGTAGCTCTAATGTGGTGGAGCGCCGCGCAAAAGAGCTTGGAGTTGCCTATTTGCACCAAGGGGTGAAGCACAAGGTCGCTGTTTTGGAGAGCATTTTAAAGCAGGAGCAGCTTGGTTGGGAAAACGTGGCTATTTTGGGCGATGACCTTAATGATATGGGCATGCTTGGCAAGGCAGGCTGGTCGTTTACTCCAAGCGATGGGGCGAAACAGATTCAATCCCTTGTAAAAACCGTCCTTACATGTAAAGGCGGGCAAGGGGCGGCGCGGGAGATGATTGAGCTGATTTTGGAGGAAGAAGGCAGAGAAAAGGAGCTTGTAGCGCTTTGGCACTAAGAACCTTGTATGCCTTTTTGGGGGCGATGGTCTGTATTACGCTTTTCTTGACAAGCCAAGAGCAGTACTCTTTTTCTTTTAAACCCGAAGACACAAAGGCTGCTCAAGTGGTTTTGCGCGAAGTAAAAAACTTTGAGATTACGCCCGAAGGGGTTCAGAGTATTACGACGGCTAAAACCCTTGAACGTTTTTTGGACTATGATGTGTTGACACAAGCTGAGGTGCTTGTGCGACAGGGGTTACATGTAAGCTTCTTGCGCGCCCAAACCGCCCTTCTTAAGGGGCAGAGTGTGTATTTAAAAAAAGATGTTTATTTTGCGCGAACGGATGCTATTAGTTTTGAAAGCGATGAAGCAATCTACCATCGCGACACTAAAGTGTTGGAGGGAAATAGCCCTTTTGTGGCAAGACAAGGACCCCACCGAAGCGTGGGAAAGACTTTTGTCTATGACACACAAAAAGGCGAATTACAAGCAACTAGCGTGCATGCATTTTTAGAAACGGAGAAACAATGAGAAAAATTTTAGGCTTAATGCTTGGCGTGGGGATGGCGATGGCGCAGCAAGTAGAAGTTACAGCGGAGCGTTTTTTGGCCAGTGAGTCAACCCAAAAAGCAACATTTGCAGGAAAAGTTAAAGTGACCAAAGGGACAGATGTGCTCACTTCTGATACCCTTGTTATCTATTTTAACGCCAAAAAAGAACCCTTGAAGTATGAGGCAACAGGCAATGCAAAAGCCAATATCACAATGAATGAAGTGCGCTATTTTGCCAGTGGCGAAACCCTTACTTATGACCCCGTGGCTTTGATTTATACTGTTAAAACAAACGGTTTTTTGCATGAGATTGACACGGATCGGAAGGTGTATGGAGAGTTGATTACGGTTAATCAGGCTCAGGGGAATTACGAGGTGGACAGCAAGGCAAATGCGCCTGTGAAGTTCATTTTTCAGATGAATAGCAAAGAGGAAAAAGCACAGTGATTCGCATTGTTGAAGCTGCATTTTTAACCTCTGCACCCTCGCTTAAAGAGTGCGTTCCTGAGGGATGTATGGAGGTGGTGTTTTTGGGGCGTTCCAATGTGGGAAAAAGTTCTCTTATTAATGCCCTAACAAACAGAAAAAATCTTGCCAAAAAATCCTCAACCCCCGGCAAAACACGGTTGATTAATTTCTTTGAAGTGGTGTTTGATGATGAGGGGGAAAAATTCCATGCTAGGTTTGTAGACTTGCCGGGTTTTGGCTATGCTAAAGTCTCCAAAAGCGAGCAAGCCCTGTGGCAAAAAAATCTCATGCAGTTTTTGGAGTTGCGTGCTTCGATTCGACTGTTTGTGTTGTTGATTGATGCGCGGCATCCGGAGCTTGAGATTGATAAAGAAGTGTTATCCTTGGTGGAAGGAAACTTGCGCCAAGACCAAGAATTGCTGGTTGTCTTTACAAAAAGTGATAAACTTAAGCAAAATGAGTTGGCGCAGATTGCAAAAAAATATCCCGGAAGCCTTTTTGTTTCGGTGCTCAAGGGGCGCGGTATTGCCAAGGGTGTTGAGAAAATTTTTAAGATTTTATTTGGAGAACGCGCGTGATTACCTACAAAAAAGCAACATTGGCCAATATCGCTGATATGCAAGCCTTGGTAAAGCCTGAGGTGGATAAGGGCATCATTCTCCACCGCAGCAGCGATGAGATGGCGACCAATATCCGCTCCTACACGTTAGCATTTGAGGCAGAACGCTTGGTGGGATTTGGCGCCTTGCATTTTCATGCACCCACCCTTGCGGAAGTGCGTAGTCTTATTGTGGCAGATGGTGTGCGGGGAAAGGGAGTGGGGTCTGAAATCGTCAAAGCCCTGCTGAAGGAGGCTAAAACCTATGGCGTAAAGCAAGTTTTTACCCTGACATACCAAAAAGTGTTTTTTGAGCGTTTACATTTCCGCGAGATTCCCAAAGAAGACCTTCCTGCCCACAAAATCTGGGCCGATTGTATCAAATGCAAGTATTTTCCGGTATGCGAAGAGATCGCGCTCATTTATTCTCTTTAAAAAACGGTGTGCTGGTTGGCTTCTTGGTGGTGTACCAAGTGGCCGCCTCGCTGTATCCGTTTTTTAGCCCGTTGATTGGCCTCTTTTTTGCCTATGCGCTTTTGCCCAAAGAAGAGGAAGAAAAAACCATGAAAGAACGCTTTGTTGAGCGTAATTTTGTTTTTTTGTACCTTATTTTTGCGGAGCTAAGCAAAGGGTTTTACCTTTTTTCTATTCTCATTTTCTTTTTTCTGTTTTACAACCTTGTGGTGGATTGGATGAAAAATGCTTTTAAGTGTCGCCCTTGTATCTTGGTTGCCTTTGTGGCCTCAGGATATCTTGGGCTGTATGCTACCAATAACCTTTTGGCATATGTGATGGATGAGCACTTTTTTGTTATCGGCTGGGAGTATGGGTGGTATATTCTTTTTGACACGGTTGTTGCTGTTGTGCTCTTTCGGGATCGCTTGTAATGCGCATGCGCCTTGTTTTTGGAGTGATGGCCCTTGTGTGGGTTATCTTGCTGGTTCGCATTTACCATGTCAGCATCAAATCCAATACCTATTACGAAGAAATTGCCAATCAAAATGCTATCAAGGTGGAGCGTTTGGCGCCCTTGCGAGGTTCTATTAAAGATGTGCATGGGCGACCTATTGCGGTAAACCGTTTGGGCTTTTCCATTGGGATTGCCCCCCACCTGAGTGCGCGGTCGCGCCAGCCTCTTTTGGATGAAGAGGTCGCTTTTTTAGGTGCAGTGCTCAAGCAAGATCCTGAAGAGCTAAAGCGTCGCTATTTACGTAAAGATTCTCCTTATTTTCAAGGCTTTGTTACGGTTGTTGATTTTATATCTCATGAAGAATTGATAGAACATTTCTCACGCATTAGCCTTCGGGAAAGGGTAAAGATAGCTCCCGCTTCCAAGCGCCACTACCCTTACGGAAAGCTGGCTTCTCATGTTATTGGCTATGTGGGGCGCGCAAACTTAGATGACTATAACGAAGACCCCATTTCACGCCTTACAAACCATGTGGGTCGTACGGGTCTTGAGCGTTTTTATAATGGAGCCTTGCAGGGTAAAGAAGGAGAGCGGCGTACCCGTGTCACCGCCTTTAACCACGAGGTGGAGGAGATTTCTAAAGTTCTTCCCACGAGCCGTGACTTGGAGCTTACCCTTGACCTCGAATTGCAGCAGTATCTTTCAGAGATTATGGGCGAAGATGCGGGGGCGATTATTGTCATGGATGCTCATGATGGGAAGCTTTTAGCGGCAGGAAGTTTTCCAGAATATGATTTAAACCAGTTTGTCACAGGCATTAGCCACGATGCTTGGCAAGAACTTGTTAATAATCTTGACAACCCTTTTACTAATAAGCTTGTCAATGGCTTGTACCCTCCTGGGTCGGTGGTGAAGATGGGCGTAGGGCTGGCTCTCTTGGGAACCCAGAAAATCAACCGACAAACTTCCTATTTCTGTACAGCTTCTTTTGAGTTGGGCGGAAGGAATTTTCGCTGCTGGAAAAATACTGGCCACGGACATACGGATTTAAACAAGGCTATTCGTGAAAGTTGTGATGATTATTTTTACAAGACAAGCCTCAAAGTCGGAATCGATAGCATCACCCCTGTGCTTGAGCGTTTGGGTTTTGGAACGCGTTCGGGCATTGACTTGCCCAATGAGTTTATGGGAACGGTGCCAGGGCGCCATTGGAAAATGCAACGCTACCAAAAGCCCTGGTATCAAGGGGAGACCCTTATTACCTCCATTGGTCAAGGGTATTTTCTTGCAACGCCCTTACAAGTGGCAGTGCATACGGGTATTTTGGCGACAGGAAAAAAGGTGATTCCCCATTTTGTCAAAAGCATTGATGGGGAAGTGGTGGAGTATGAGGCGGAAGAGGATGTGCTAACGGAGATTGAAAAAGCTGAACTACCCCACATTCAGCGGGCGATGTATGAAGTGGCTAATCATCCCAATGGCACGGCTTACTACCGGCTTTTAAATTCTAAAGTCAAGGTGGCAGCCAAGACAGGAACGGCACAAGTGGTTGGGATTGCACAGGATATAAAAGAGCGCATCAAAGAAGAAGATATGGCTTATTTTCACCGTTCTCACGCGTGGCTCACTTCCTATGGGCCCTATAAAAACCCCCGTTATGTGGTGACGGTCATGATAGAACATGGCGGCCACGGTGGGCAAGCCGCGGGACCCATTGTGACCAAAATTTACAACAAACTCCACGAACTAGGGTACATACAAGACGAGTAGCGTTACGCAAAAAGCTTTACATGTAAAGGGTTAATTGGGTTCAAAATAGGCCAATTCCTTTAAAAGTTCACGCACTTCGGTTTCGTCAAAAAAAAGATTGTGACGCAGTTCGCTGGCAAAACGTTTTAGAATTTTAGCTTTCTCTTCCACCAATCTTGGCCTATCGTCTTTAAAAGGGGAGAGTTTTTGGTCGAGAAAAAGCAAGTAAGAAGCTTTAATCTCTTCTTGCTTCTCTTTTTTGCTTTTGGGGCGCAGTGTGGGCTTGAAAAGCACCCAGGCACCCAAGCCAAGTAGCACAAAAATAAGTACAATTTCCATAAGCAACCTTAATACTATTTTAAAAATATAAAAAGAATAAATAATTAGAAAAAACGGTTAAGAAAAATTAAAGCCTAATGCAAGTTTCCGCTGTTATAATCTTTTGTCTGTTTTTGTATTGTACTAAAACCTAGGCAGTTTTGGTACACAAAAGGAGAAAGACACTGGCGCAATGGGATTTTGAGCGGATTATTGGGATTGCATGTTGTTCAAGGCGAACACGTGTGGCAATTCCAAGGGGCTGCTCCGTTGAGCAAGCCAGATTCAGCAAAAATGCTAACGCGACGTCAAGGCAAATGAAGGAGAAATCATGGGGCAATGGGTGCGCTTTAGCGAGTTTGATGCGACCAATGAACGGCGTGTGGCCAAGGTCAAGGACTTTTTAGACAAAAACGAGTTGGAGCTCAGCGATGACGTGGAGCTTTTTGTTACCGCCAGCGAAGAGGGTGAGATGGTAGCTTGCGGAGGCATTAGTGGCAAGATTCTTAAATGTGTCGCCGTAACGCCCCGTTTGCGTGGCCAGCGCTTCGTGCTGAAGGTAATCGATGAGCTTTTAGCAGCAGCCAAAAGACGGGGCCAAGAAGAACTTTTTTTGTTCAGTACGCCAAAAAACCAAGAATACTTTGAATCCCACGGGTTTTCGCTCATTGAGCGCAGTGGAAATGAAGTTATTTTGATGGAAAACAGCGGTAACCTTGCTCGCTACAAGGAGAGCCTCCGCCAAAAGCGTGTAGAAGGGAGCATGATAGGGAGTGTGGTGATTTGTGATTCTCCCTTGCAAGAAAAAGAGATGGCGCTTATTCGCCATGCCTCAAGACAGTGCGATTGGCTGCATGTGTTTGTGGTGTGTGAAGATGGAACCCACTCTACCAAACGCACCCAAAAATTGCGCGAAGCACTGGGGGGTTTTGCGAATGTGACGGTTCATGACAATTCTGAATACCTCATTTCAAAAGCAACGTTTCCGACCTATTTTATTAAAGACCAAGCGCATATCAATGCCTTGCATGCGGAGTTGGATTTAAATATCTTTAAACGCCACATCGCGCCAGAACTTGGTATTACCCATCGGTTTATTGGGTGTGAAAGTGATGTGAATGAAGCGTACAATACGCTCATGGAGACCTTGTTGTCAAGTGCGGAAGAGGGAGTGAGACCTATTGCGGTTATACACCTTGAAAAAGCCCAAGCAGCCTAAGGAAAAAAGTGCCCAAGAGTGTTGATAAGCATGAGTGCAAAAAGTGCCAAAAGCGCTACTCCAGCGGGCCGTGTGTACAGACGGCTGGCGGTGAGAAATACCAACATCACCGTCGCCGCCCCTGCGCACAGTATGTCAAATCCGTAAAGGCCAATGTTTACATGTAAAGGTCCAAAAAGTGCCGCCGAGCCTAAAACAACGGTAAAGTTGGCAAAATTTGACCCTACGATATTCCCCACAATCATATCCCCATGCCCTTTTTTAGCAGCCACAAGACTCACAATCAGTTCAGGCAAACTTGTGCCAAAGGCGATGAGTAGCAAAGAGATAACCCAAGGAGTTACGCCCAGTCCGTGGGCAATCTGCGTAGCGCTTTGGATGGTAAAATGGGCTCCGCCCATTACTAAAGAGAAGCCTAGAAAAAGCCAAAAAAGGCTTATTTTCCACCGAAAAAAAGAGGCGCACACTTCTTCCGAAGCCGCGCAAAGCTCTTCTTTGCCCAAAAACACCACGTAAGCCCCCATAAGTACGAGGAAAATAATCCCATCTGCCACGCCAATGGCCCCGTCGTACGCCATGATTAAAAAGAGAATAAACGGAAAAAGCATCCATGGGCTATCGCGCTTGAAAATATCCCGCGTTGGACCCACGTTGCCCCCGATGAAAAAGATGAGCCCCAGCACCAAGCCGACATTAAATGTGGTGCTTCCAAGGACGTTGGCTACAGCCATTTCCCCTCTGTTTTGCAAAGAAGCGGAGATGCTTGTGGCCATTTCAGGCAAGCTGGTGCCCAAAGCAATCAGTGTGGCGCCAATGACAAAATGAGACACTCCAAAGCGCAAAGCAATCCGTTCACTTTGGCCGATGATGAGGTTTGCCCCGTAGATTAATCCGCCCATAGCAAGGGTGAAGATGAGGTATTCCATTACCCTTCCGTACGCACGATGAGGCTGGGAGGGAGGTTAAACGCTTGGATAATCGCCTCTTCTTTTTCGCGCATTTGGCCCTCGTCTTTTTCGTGGTCATAGCCCAGCAGGTGCAGTAATCCGTGGGTAAACAACAGCGCAATTTCCGCCTCAGGAGTGTGGCCTAATGCCAAAGAAACTTCCGTAACCGCGTCAAGGTTAATCACAATGCTCCCAAGTGGGGCATGGGGAAAAGGCTCCAAAGGGAAGCTTAGTACATCCGTGGGCGCGTCTATCCCCCGCTGTTGGGCATTGATGGCTTGCATGGTGGTTTTGTCCACCAACAATAGCTCAATTTCTTGCTCAGTTAGCGCGGCAGCAATGGCTTCAAGGGGCTCTAGGTGGAGGTTGAATGGGGTTTCATTCTCAAAAGTAATCACAACGGTTCCTTTAAAAAAGAGTGGGCTGCGTTAGGGCGGGGTGGTGGTTGAGTGTAGCCTCAATCGTCTCTTTGTTTCCCAGCACCAGCGCGTAGCGAAAATCCCCTAAGCTCAGCAGTTCTTTGGGGTCTGTATAGGTGTGGGTAGTCTTTACATGTAAGGCTTCATTGGAAGGTTTACATGTAAAGAGGTTGAGAGTTGGAAAATGTTTTTCAAGAAGGGTTATCTCTTGTTCAAATACTTCAGGGTGCGACTCCACAATCAGTGCTTGTCGCGTGGTGCCAAAGGGGTGAATGCGCATCCGTTTGTCCACAAAA
>Ga0075011_10001505_pt1 | contig 12538 bp, 11 predicted proteins | sample TARM_MetaG_T_14_FD_72354 | JGI IMG/M metagenome (GOLD analysis project Ga0075011, IMG submission 72354) | Freshwater microbial communities from Pennsylvania, USA, analyzing microbe dynamics in response to fracking - TARM_MetaG_T_14 | ecosystem: Environmental > Aquatic > Freshwater > River...
GTCTTGGAGGACACCAGGCCCAGGACCACCTGCTGGTCTTTGATATGGCGCAGGGGCGAGAAATCCCCGGCCCGGTTCGTGTCGTATTCGAAGAAGAAGCCGTCTAGCTTCGCATTGGCGAACAGTTCCGGGGCCACCGGATCGTAGCCGCCGCTGGCGAACCAGGTGGAGCGGTAGTTGCCCCGGCAGATATGCATGGTCACCATCATGTCGGCCGGGCGGTCGGCAATGGCCGCGTTGACGATCTCCACATACCGCTTGGCCAGTCCGTCAGGGTCGATGCCCCGCGCCGCGAGGGCGGTTCGTTGTTCGGTGGAGCAAAGTCCGCCCCAACTGGTGTCGTCCAGTTGCAGATAGCGGCAGCCCGCGTCGTAAAAGGCGGACACGGCGTCCTGGTACGCCTTGGCGATGCCTTCGGCAAAGGCGTCCTCGGTGGGATAGAACCCGGGGAGGGTGAACTGCTCGTTTCGGATGGCCAGCACGAAGTGGAGCATGGCCGGTGACGGGATGGTCATTTTGGCCGTATGCGACCCGGCGCACGCCTTGAGAAAGGCGAAGTGCCGCAGCATGGGGTGCTCGCCGAAGTCGATCTCCTCGTCCAGAACCACGCTCTCAGCCCTCGTGTGGACGCCCTGGAAAACAAAGCCCTTTTCCGTGACTTTCTTGGTCAGCCCCTCAAGTCCGGCAAAGAAATCCAGGTGCCACCAGCTACGCCTGAACTCCCCGTCGGTGACGGCTCGCAGGCCGCACTGCTTCTGTTTTTCCACCAGGTCGCAGATGGCTTCGTCTTCCACGGCACGCAGACCGTCCTCGGAGATCGTCCCTTCCTGTATTTGCAGGCGGGCCTTCTTCACGGACTCGGGACGCAGGAAGCTGCCTACGTGATCCGCCCGGAAAGGCGGCAGGGCGCGGGTGGTGGCCGTTTCAAATCGTTTGGTCATTGGTTTTATCCTCAAAATGGTTTGCGCGAAACTCGTGCCTCGTTGGGGATTCCCTCAAACGCCGCGTCACTGCGGCGTGGGGAATCCGGGGGGTGCATGTATAGCGAGCCGCAAGGCGGGGATGCCGCCTTTCAGGAATGGGAGGAGGGAGCGAACGGCATGGCACCGTCGTGTATTCCGGGGATTCCGGCCATGCACGGGCCGATATCCTCATGCCGAGTCCATCTCGGCTGCTTCAACAAGACGTCTCCTGACTTCCGGCCCGTGAGCTGCCTCGCCTTCCCACGCTCGCGGGCAGTGGCTCAGGCCTGGGGTGTTCCGGTAACAGTGGCGTGTCCGTAGCGGATTTGCACCGCTTTCCGTTTCTTGTTTCGCTATATCTGGATGTATTGATATAATTGTGGAGTGGGAGTGTCAAGGATCGTTTGCGAGAAGCGGGGTGAGCGGGCCAAGGCAGCCGAAGGGGCAAAGGGCGGGGTATGGTGCGGGGACGATCAAAAAGTAAGGGCCGATCAGATTACTCTGGTCGGCCCTTACTTTTTGGATGAGTGGCGCTCACTTACGCGTCCCCCAAGTCTGTGGAGACGGCCTGGACGAGATCGCCTCGGGCGTTGTAGGTGCCGGTGGACTCGACCTTGACGAGGTCGCGCGCGGCTTCGGGGTTCTCCAGCACTTCGCGCTGGAGGCGAACCTTGCGGATCGACTTGATCTGCTCGGCCATGTTGTTCCCTTGCGTTTCAAAACTGGCAATTTCCATGATTCGTACCTCCTGCCATGGAGTGTTGAACAAGTTTCTTGCCCTTTTTATCGGAGGGTATTGATAAACCTTTAGGGGGCGAATCGCGCCGCGTGGCTGTTTCTCGCCCAACAGTTTTATTTTACTAATTTTTTTCATATAAAAAATATATAGTTCGGCCGGTTGAACAGATGCTTTGCTGATCGGGCTACTTGGTTTCCCGGGCGTAGACCGCGTCAAGGATGGCTTTGCCGCCCGCTTCGAGGACCTGTCCGGCCAGGATCATGCCCATGTCCCAGGCGTGTTTGACGTTGCCTTGGACCATGCGCCGGATCGGGGTGGCCCCGTCCACGTCGGCCACGAAGCCGGTCAGGCGGAGGGTCTCGCCGTCGATTTCGGACCAGGCCGCGATGGGCACCTGGCAGCCGCCATCCAGTCCTGTCAGGAAACCGCGTTCGGCCTGGACCTGGTAACGGGTGTGCTGATGGTCGAGGAAGGCGAGCAGGTCGCGCACTTCCTGGTTCTCCGAGTGGAATTCGATACCCAGCGCACCCTGAGCCACGGCGGGCAGGAAGTCCGGGGGACCCAAAATTTCCATGTGTGGGGCCTCCATGCCCAGACGCTTCAATCCGGCCGTGGCCAGGACGATGGCGTCGAACTCACCGTCGAGCAGCTTTTGCAGCCGGGTGCCGACGTTGCCGCGCAGGGACTCGATGCGCAGGTCCGGGCGCAGGGCCATGAGCTGGGACTGGCGGCGCAGGGAAGAGGTGCCGACCACGGCACCCCGGGGCAGGTCCTTGAGCCCGGCGTATTTGACCGAGCACAGGGAGTCGGTGGCTTCCTCGCGCTCCGGAATGATGCCGACCTCCAGGCCGTCGGGCAGCTCGGTGGGCACGTCCTTCATGGAGTGGACCGCCAACTGGGCGCGGCCGTCCAGCAGCGCCTCTTCGATCTCCTTGACGAACAGTCCCTTTCCGCCGACCTTGGCCAGCGGCACGTCCAGAATCTTGTCGCCCTTGGTCTTGATCTTGAGCAGGTCCACGGACAGCCCGGGGTGTTTGGCCTCGAGCCGGTCCTTGATATGGTTGGCCTGCCACAGGGCCAGGGCGGAGCCTCGGGTGGCGATGGTGAGCTTGTTCATGCAGATTCCTATAATATGACTTCCACCGTGAGAAACGGCGCTCTGAGATTAGCCGCAGCTGGAGCAGTTGCCGCCGGAACAGCCCGCGCAGCCGGACGAGGGCGCGCTGGGGGCGGCCGGACCGGAGTCGCCTCCGGCATCGGGCGAGAAACCGCCGACCTTGGACCGGACCGCGCTCATGAGCTTGCCGGTGTCCTCGGATTGGCATTTGGGGCAGGTGGGGCATTCGTCGCGGTCGAAGACGAGTTCCTCGAATTCGTTGCCGCATGCATTGCACTTGTATTCGAAAATGGGCATGTCGTGCTCCGAAACGGTGTTGTGATGGGCCGGGCGCTCCCGGCAGAGGGTTTCCATAGCTGAAAAGGACCGGGCTGGCAACGTCGCCACCGGCCTGGACATACGATAAGTCCGAAGCCCGCCGTGTCCACCCCCGGCCGCGAAATCCGTGCTTTACACCACACCCCGCCCCCGGCTAAGGAAAAGAATGCGTAAAAGCGGGCCGCTTCGGTCCCGCCAAGCCGTTTCCGAGGGGTCATGAAAGACGAATTCTTTGCGCTGCATCTCGATGACGAAGAGGAGTCCCTTGCCGGTCCTTCCGGCCGGACATTCATGGCGGCGGGTCAAGTCCGTTGCGTGTTTTCCGCCGCCACTCCGGTCAAGATAGGCATGGGCGTGAACAGCCGTACCCACGAGAGCCTGACCTTCCGCTTCGTGGAGCAGACCGGCGAGGCCGACTTCGTCAGCCGCCTGCTCAGCAACCGGCATCTGCCCCAGGGCGAGGCCGAGCTGATCACCCTGGACGAATTGGTCGAGGACTACTCGCCCCAACTGGCCCACTTCGAGGAACACGTGGTTCCGGCCATGCTCGAGCGCGGTACTCCGGAGGACGCCTTGACCTCGGCCATCGACGGGCTCGTGATCAACGGGCTGTTCGGTCTGGGGTTGGTTTACCTGGAGCGGGGCCAATCCGGCCGGGCCGCCGCATTGTTCAACGACCTCGCCCGCAGTGGGGTCGATTTCGAGGGCGGGGACCAGTTCCTTTTCAACGATCTAGGCATCACGCTGCGTAAGTGCGGCCTCTACGACCTGGCCATCGCCTTCTTCCTCCGTGCCCTGAAATACGTCCAGGACGACGAGAACCTCTTCTACAACCTGGCCCGCGCCCACTATGAAAACGACGACTGGACGCGCTCCCTGGACTACCTGATCCAGTCCCATAAATTCGATCCCACTCTCACCGTGACCAACGCCCTGCTGGAACTCATGGTCGGCCTGGAAGCGGACGAGCGGCTGCTGGCCCGATACGACAAGCCGCCCGTGCCGCCTGCTGTGGCCGCTCGCGCCCGCCAAATCCTGGCCGCCGGGTCAGGCCGGCTCAAGCTCGACGATACCTTGGTGGGTCGGCCCGTGGAACCCGGCCGCGCCCGGTCCGGCGGCCCCGGCCACGTGGAGCTCAAGCGCCACGGCGACGAGGGCTAGTTCGACACCATCAGGTGCCGAGGGCCGCTTCGCGGCCATTGCCGAGTGAATTTCGCCTCCGGCGGGCAAGAGGACACACTCTTGCGTTATCTTGCTGCGTCCTCGGCGCAGAACGATGCGCGAAGAAGCCCGATCCGTACTGGACAAGCGCCGGGACAAGGACATCTGGCTTCCCGGCCGCGATGCGGTGGGTATGTAGCGGGCGGGGGCCGCGCAACCGATCCACTCCAGTAAGATGGAGAATGGGAATGGTCGATGCGGTGTCAACCGGAGTATTATGTTATTCCCGGCTCGACACTCTGGGCGAGAGGGGCGTATTACTTGTGCATAACGACTGTTCCGCCCCACTGGGCGGGATTTACCTATGCACAAGGAGTTCTCATGCTATACCGGGTAGTTATCCTTTTATTGGCTCTGCTGCTGGTGTCCGCGCCGGCCATGGCGTGCACGGATTTTGTGGTCAAGGCCAAGGACGGGACCATTGTGGGCGGACGGTCCATGGATTTCGGCATCAACGACCAGGCCAAGGTGACCGTCTATCCCAGGGGAAAACAGTGGCGTTCCGAAGCTCCCGGCAGCAAACATGGGTTGCAGTGGAAACAGCGTCACGGATTCGTGGCTTTTTCCGTCCTGGGGTTGGAGGCATCCACCGACGGCATGAACGAGAAGGGGCTGTCAGCCAAGGTCCTCTGGCTCCCGTCGGTCGGCTATCAGGCCGTGCCCAAGGGGAGCGAGGCCAAGGCCCTGGACGTGATCCTGGTGCCGGACTGGATTCTCGGTAGTTTTGAGACCGTGGCCCAGGTCAAGAAGGCATTGCCCGGCATATTCGTTTGGGGCAAGGAGCTGGCCGGGCTGGGCGGCGTTCCGGTTCTGCATCTGGCCGTGCACGACGCACAGGGCAATAGCATGGTTGCCGAATGGATCGACGGCAAATTGAACATCTATGACAATCCGCTGGGCGTCATGACCAATGAGCCGCCCCTGCCGGGCCATTGGGCCAACATGCGCAACTACGTCAATCTCTCGGCCGACATGAAGTCCGCGCTGGAGCTGAATGGCGTGACCATCAAGGGGACGGGCAACGGCTCGGGTCTGCTCGGCCTTCCGGGCGACTGCACGCCCCCGTCCCGTTTCGTGCGCACCGCCGTGCTCGGCAAGTTCGCCTATCAGCCGAAGGATGCCGCGGAGGCCGTGGTCTTCGCCCGGCACCTGCTCAATCAGGTGGACGTCATGCCAGGCGTCAGCCGCGCGAAGACCCCTGAGGGCGAAGTGGCGGACTACACGCAGTGGACGGCCATCGAGGACCTGACCAATCGCGTGCTTTACTTCGCGGACTACGGCGACCAGACCCTGCGGGCCATTGACCTCAAGAAGCTCGACTTCACCCGCTCGGATTACGCGGCCATCCCGGTGTCCATGCCCTCGGGCAACGCCGTCAAGGACGTGACCCCGCGCTAGGCGGCAGTCTGAAAAAACAAGGCCCGGACCATATTGGTCCGGGCCTTTTCATTGTATCGGGAGAGAAGGCTATTTGGCCTTGGCCAGTGGCCAGATCTCGTCCACCTTTTCGATGGTCTTGATGGTGATGCGTTTGCGCAGTTCGTCCGGGATTTCGGCCAGATCCTTTTTGTTCTGGGCCGGGATGAGGACCTTCTTCATACCGCGCGACACGGCGGCCAGGATCTTCTCCTTGATGCCGCCCACGGGCAGGACGCGGCCGCGCAGGGATATCTCGCCGGTCATGGCCAGGTCCGGGGAGACAGGGGTGTCGGTCAGGGCGGAGATCAGCGCGGTGACCAGGGTGACGCCTGCGGACGGACCGTCCTTGGGCGTGGCTCCGGCCGGGACATGCACGTGGATGTCCCGGTTCTCCGCGAAGTTCGGGTCGATGCCGTAGAGGTCCGCCTTGGCGCGGGCAATGGACAGGGCGGCCTGGGCCGACTCCTTCATCACATCGCCGAGCTTGCCGGTCAGGGTCAGCTTGCCCTTACCCGGCATGGTGGTCACCTCGATGTGCAGGATCTCGCCGCCCACCGGGGTCCAGGCCAATCCAACGGCCACGCCCGGAGGCAGATTCGGTTCCCTTTCGTCATCCAGAAAACGCGGCGGTCCAAGGAGCTTGTACAGGTTGTCTGCCGTGATCTTGAACGGCCCTTTTTCGCCCTCGGCCTTTTTGCGGGCCATCTTGCGGCACAGGGTGCCGATCTCACGCTCCACGTTGCGCAGTCCCGCCTCGCGGGTATACTCGCGCACGACCTTGGCCACCAGACGGTCGGAGATGGTCATCTCGTCGTCGTTCAGGCCGTTTTCCCTGATCTGGCGCGGGATGATGTAGCGCCGGGTGATGACCGTCTTTTCCTGCTCGGTATAACCGGGGATGCGGATGACCTCCATGCGGTCCATGAGCGGGCCGGGGATGGAGTCGAGCATATTGGCCGTGCACACGAACATGACCTTGGACAGGTCGAACGGCACGTTCAGGTAGTGGTCCGTGAACGAGAAGTTCTGTTCGGGGTCGAGCACCTCAAGCAGAGCCGAGGACGGGTCGCCCCGAAAGTCCGAGCCGAGCTTGTCGATCTCGTCGAGCATGATCACCGGGTTGCGCGTGCCGCACTGCTTGATGGCCTGGATGATCCGGCCCGGCATGGCCCCGATGTAGGTCCGCCTATGGCCGCGTATCTCGGCCTCGTCGCGCATGCCGCCCAGCGACATGCGGTGGAATTTGCGTCCCAGCGAGCGGGCGATGGACCGGCCCAGCGAGGTCTTGCCCACACCAGGAGGACCGACGAAACAGAGGATCGGGCCCTTCATCTTGGGGTTGAGTTTGCGCACGCTCAGGTATTCGAGGATGCGCTCCTTGACCTTTTCCAGATCGTAGTGGTCGGTGTTGAGAATTTCTTCGGCCTTTTTGATGTCCAGCCGGTCGCGGGAGAGTTTCTTCCACGGCAGGTCGATCATCCAGTCGAGGTAGGTACGGATGACCGTGGCCTCGCTCGATTCGGCGTGCATGGACTCCAACCGCCGCAGCTGCTTGAACGCCTCCTTCATGACCTCCTTGGGCATGCCGGACGAGGCCAGCCCCTTGCGCAGCTCCTCCATCTCCTCGGTCTCGTCGCCTTCGTCGCCGAGCTCGCGCTTGATGGCCTTGATCTGCTCGCGCAGATAGAAGTCGCGCTGGGCCTTGTCCATGCCTTCCTTGGCCATGGTCTGGATCTTGTTCTGCATGGAGGCCACCTCGACCTCCTTGAGCAGCTGCTCGTTGACCAGCTCCAGCCGCTTGAACGGCTCCACGCATTCCAGAATCTTCTGGGCCGCGTCTACCTTCATGCGCAGGTTGGAGGCGATCAGGTCGGCCAGCCTGCCCGGATCGGACACGCTGTTGAGCACGGACATGATGTCCGCGCTGGAGATGCCGCGCAGGGTCAGGATGCGTTCGGACTGCTCGCGGGAGGAGCGCACCAGCGCCTCCTGTTCCGGGGAGAGCGGCCCGGCCTCGGTCTCGATGATCGGGGACAGCTCGGCGATGTGGTACGGCTCGCTGGACGTGAACCGTTTGACCTTGGCGCGGGCCAGCCCCTGGACCAGGACCTTGAGCCGGCCATCGGGCATCTTCAGCATGCGCATGATCATGCCCACCGTACCGGTCATGTACAGGTCGTCCTGGGTCGGGTCCTCCACCCCCTCGTCCTTCTGGGTCAGGATGAGGATGTAGCGGTCGCCCGCCAGGGCCGCGTCCACGGCCTGGACCGATTTGTCGCGGCCCACGAAGAGCGGCAGGATCATGTAGTTGAAGACCACGATGTCGCGCACGGCCAGTACCGGCAGTTCCTGCGGGATGTCCGCCGGGTTGTGCCCGGCCATGTCCTCGCCGTCGCCGAACAGTGACGTTCCCGGTCCGGCGGTCAATGCCTCGATGATCTCGGGCAGATCCTCGCCGTCCTGGCTGTCATCGGTCACTGTGGGGGTCTTATCGATGTCGGCATCCGACTTCGGTCGCTTGATGCGCGAAGGCCGGACGGGTGTTTTTTTCTTTTTTTGACTCAAGTGGATATCCTCTGATTTGTGTGCAAACAGATGGTGTTATCCTACATATATCGTCAAACGGAGTTGGCAAGTATATTATTAATGTAATTTGGCGAATTATAAATAGCCCCTCCCGGTGCCCGCATATGCGGGCACCGGGAGGGGCAAAAAACAGGGGAAGAATAACGGGGAGCTACATGGAGAGCATCGGATGCGGCGCAAGCGCGGCCTTTGGCCCCTTCAACCTGGTCGGGCCATACGGGCAGACCGCGTGGAGTGCCACCTTAGAAAGAATAACTCAGCCCGAAGCCGAAGGAGTAGGTTACGTCCTTGTCGACCATGGGGCTGTCCGTGATTTCCTCGCTCAATCTTTTGACCTTGGCGTTCAGGCTCATGTCGATGTCCTGGGTGAGTCCGTATTTCAGGCCGAGTCCCGCGTAAGGGGAGAAGCCGTTACCGGCGGAGTATTCCCTCATGCCGCTCCTGTTCGCCTCGCCGGAACTCACTCCGTAGTAATAGTCGTTGTAGTTTTCGCTGCTCCACTCGACACCGGCGAACGGCTTGACCTTGAGGAAGGAGAGTCTGAACGGATAGGCGTAGGAGGCGTCGGCGACAAATCCGTTGTTCGTGTCGAGCACGTCGGCGGAGAGCTCCAGTTTCGTCACGCCCCAATCTCCCCGCAGGCTATAGGCGGCTCCGACCGTCATGGTTGAATCGCGATCGTCAAGGCGGCGCATCTGCCTGTCGTCGCTCTCACTGGCGTCAAAGCTCTGCGGCAGGTAGGACGCATTGATGGACAGCTCGTTGGTCGGGTCCTTGTAAAGGAACGCCCCGGCTGACAGGCCGTGTATGAAGAGATACTCCCCCTCGTAGTCCAGGAGCGGGAACGGCGAAACTTTTGTGTCCTCGCCTTTGTATTCCGACGTGGAAATCTTCACCCCGGCCCCGAGGCTCAGGTCGTAGTTCCTGTCCCCGTCTTCCGCCAGGGCAAGGGCGGGGTGCATGATGCTGCCGATAAGCAGGAATAACAGGATGCTCTTTACGCGGATCATTTCAACCTCATAATGGTTTGTGTAATCTATCGATTACTTGCTGCGGACGATTTCCCGACGCTCAAACGACCGTCCACCGGTCGGGGCTGGAGGCTGCCGGTGCACAAATGTATGTATACAACCGATTACTTTTACAGCATAAGACTGGGCAAAACAGCCATGCATCCGTCTTCTGAACCGGAAGCCCGCTACGGGCGTTCCGGTGAAGGTCTCGCAGCCTTGTAATCAATTGACTACATACTATTAATGTGGCAATGTCGCTTCTGTCAAGCTCAACGTAAGGAAAGTCACACATGCCGATATCCGCAGGAAAAAGCGGTCAGTCTCGGCCCTCCGGGCAGTATCCGCGCAACGCAGCCGAAACAAGGCAGCGCATCCTCGCGGCCGCCAGCACCTTGTTCTCTCAAGACATCTATAAAAATGTCGGGACGCGGGACATCGCTGCGGCGGCGGGGGTGAACCTCACGCTGATCAACCGTTATTTCGGCTCGAAGAAACAGTTGTTCCGCGAAGTCATTCTTTCCATGAAGAACTTCATGCCAGCGTCGAATTCAAAGCAATTCGAACGGGAGGTCATGACGGACCTGCTGGCAGAAGGGAACAACTCGAGGAAGCAAAAGCTCCGGTTGCTGCTCATGGGTGCCATGGACTCCGAAGTCTCGGATGTGATCACCGAGTTTTTACAGCGGAGAAAAGGCCGGATGTTTGGTTCGGGGCAAGGTGGCGATGAGAGCCGGGATTTTTTGAGGCTCGCCTCTCTGGTCGGCATCGCGCTGACCTTTTTCCTTTTGCCCGAGGAGGATCGCGCCCGTCTGGACAAGGGAGTCATACTGGATCACTTTCTCCAGTCGCTTGAGGAGGCATAGCCCTGAAGAGGGTTGCGTCGGCCCCGGCGGTCAGAGAAGCCCCTGTCCGGGGCTTTCCTTGTTTTCGCGGTCATGGCCCCGGATTGCGGGTCAGATTTGCGTGGCGACCGAAGGCGCCGCTCGTCTTAACGGCGTATAGTGAAGCCGGGGAGGGGCTGGGCTATGGGGGAGTGCGTGGCCTCGATAGAGGTGACGCGTGCCAGCGGGGGGCCTTGCCAGAGGGCTGCTTCGAGTTGCTCGAGCTGTTCTTGGGTGCCGTGGGCCAGGACTTCCACGGCCCCATCGGGCAGGTTGCGCACCCAGCCTGTGACGCCAAGGGCGCGGGCGGTTTCGCGCGTCCAACCCCGGAACCACACGCCTTGGACCCTGCCCCGGACGATGGCGGCCATTTCTTGCATTAGAGCCTCCCGAATTCGTTGAAGCTGTAATAGTCATGGTCGGTGACGATGATATGGTCGCGCACGGCGATGTCGAGGCTGGCGCACGCCTCGGCCACCTTGGCGGTGAGCAGGATGTCTTCGGCCGATGGGTCGCTGCCGCCGCCGGGGTGGTTGTGAATCAGGATGATGTTGGTGGCTTCCAGACGCAGTGCGGCGGCCGCGATCTCGCGCGGGAAAATGGCGGTGGCGTTGGTGGTGCCTTTACTCATTTGTTCCCAGCTGATGATGCGGTTTTTGGTGTCCATGAATACCGCCCAGAATTCCTCGGTGTCCTGGTGCCCGAGGCGGGCTTGGGCGGCCCGGGCCAGCGCATCGGGGTCGTTGACGACTTGGCCGCGCCGGGCGTCGGCCTCGCCCAGGCGGGCGTGGAGTTCCTGGATGAGCGTCCACTGGCTCTGCGTTGCCGGACCGATGCCCTTGATCCCGTCCAGTTGGTCGGGCCGGACCAGGATGGCCTCCTTGAGCGAGCCGAAGCGGTCGACGAGGGCCTTGGCGATGGGTTTGGTGTCGCGCCGTGGGAGGGTCAGGGCCAGGAGCAGTTCGAGGATTTCATAGTCGGCCAGTCCGCGCGGATTGTCGACCAGCCGGGCCTTGAGGCGCTGGCGATGGCCGACGTAGTGGGGGGTGTTCTTGGGCTGGTCAGGCATGGTCAGTACCGTCGGGGCTGGGCCTTGGGCTGAAACAGGTCGATCAGTCCGGCCATGAGCATGTCCAGGGCTTCGTCGTATTTGCGTTCCCCGGTCTTGAGCGAGAGTTCGGCCTCCATGGCCAGGTCTATCATTCGGGCGATGCCGCGCGGGCCGAGGCGTTTGGCCAGGGGGGCCTTCTTCTTGAGCATGAACGGGCTACCCGCGGCCTTGCCGCCGTGGGCCAGGAGCCAGTACATGCGCGCCTGGCTGGCCAAAAAACCGATCAGGTTGAAGAGCATCTGATCCTTGGCGGACTTGGAGTGGTCGTCGATGACCCGTTTCCAGACCGATGCCTCGGCCCCGGGTTTGGCCAGGGAATCCATGAGGTCGAAAAAGGGCATCTCGCCTGTTCGGGCCACCAGGGAGACGTGCTCCTTGCGCACGACTTTTTCGTCGCCCGCCGCCAGCTCGATTTTGTCCAGTTCCAGGCCGGCGGCCACGGCATCAGTGGGCAGGGCCATGGTCAGGGCCTGGCCCGCGCCCGGTTCGAAGGTCAGCCCGGCCTTGGCGGCCCAGCCCTTGACGAAGTCGGTCAGGGAACGCTGGTCCAGGCCGGGGGATTCCCATATCCAGCCCGCGTCGCGGGCCTTCTTGTAGAGCCCGCGCCGGGAGAGAGCCGGCGGCACGGGTGGTTTTTTGCCTTTCCAGTCGCCTTCGAGACAGAAGATCGGGTAGATATCGCCGCCCAGTCCCTTGACCGCGGCGTCGAGCTTGTCCCACTGGTCCGCCTTGAGCGCGTGGGCGCGGCGGATGACCAGGGCCTTGGGTTGGGGGAAGAGCGACTTGACGGTCAGGTCGGTCCAGAAGACTTGGGGCAGGGGGTCGTCGTCATCGCCCCAGAACGGTTTGATCTCCCAGCCGTCCTGGCCGGAGGTCTTGAGGCGTTCGTCCACCTGGGCCTTGATCAGATGGGGATCGGGACAGATGATAAAGAGGTATCTGGGGCGGTTGGCCATGGTTCTTCCGGGGGCTAGTAGTCCTGGGTCATGCGGTCGGCCAGGCTCTGGATGCCGCGCCGGGTGACCTCCAAGTCCGCTTCTTGTCCGCTGCCGTAGTCGTAGGGCCAGTTCTCCGAGATTTCGCCCGAGCTCCAGAGTATGGAGTTGTCCGTGGCCGAACGGATGGTCGCGCTGAACTGGAAGATGGCCTCGGAGAGCAGGGTCCGCTCGCC
>Ga0075011_10001506_pt1 | contig 12537 bp, 14 predicted proteins | sample TARM_MetaG_T_14_FD_72354 | JGI IMG/M metagenome (GOLD analysis project Ga0075011, IMG submission 72354) | Freshwater microbial communities from Pennsylvania, USA, analyzing microbe dynamics in response to fracking - TARM_MetaG_T_14 | ecosystem: Environmental > Aquatic > Freshwater > River...
GTGTATCTAATCAATTATTTTAACCCTTTTATCATCTTTTAATGATTCTTTCAGGAAACAAAAGAAGCCGCTATCCCCATGGATGAATCCAGGGGCTTGCGCGGCTAATTTATTGGTCACATCGGTAACTTTTAAAAGGTGGCTCAGTTCCAGTTGAGTAAGGTTTGCGGCAATCCTGAGTTTTTTTAATTTTTCGCCAAACATTTTGTCTCCCTTTGTCCTGTGTTTTTTATCTTCAGTATACCCATCGCGGTCTGCCTTTTCAAGCCGTTTCCGAAAACCAAACACATCGTTAAGCTGGGGCGATTTCTTATCGTTTTGTTAAGTCCGCAAGCCTGTTACCATTGGTCGATTTTTTTAAGCAAAGGTATGGTAGTTCCAGCATCTTATCTTATATTGAGTGATGATATGTATATTAATAAGGGATCAGCGACCGAAAGGACTCATTTCTATTAAGATACGCTTAAGTATCGTATATTTTTTGTAAACATTATGCCGTTGCAATGAGTTTAATCTATTTTTTTATGTGATGTTCTGATACAATGAATGTATAGTATGAGATAGAAAGGGGCAGAACATGTTTACGCATTACTTAGTCGATTATCCTTCCATCGAAGAAGCCCATGGTCTTGTTGGTGTATCCGGCATTACTTTTGAATATAAAATGACAATTTTTTATGATGATTCCCTGGAGGAATTACCGGATGGAATCTATTCACTCGTTAAAACAAAAGGCAAGCGCGATGTCGATCGGCCTGCTGAAATGATGAAGTATTTATATCATTTGCTGTCGCATTATCAAAAGGGAGATCGGTTTGTCATTCTTTCTACCGATGATGTTTTTGAGCGATTTAGCGAGGTGTTTCATGAATTGCAGGATCTGGCTGAAATCCAGCTTTATCCGGATCTTTCGTCGCATTTAAAAGATGACTTCCGAGATATTATTCCTTACGTGCCACGACCGTTAATTACTTATTTGTTTGATACTGGGGTGCCGGGATACGTCAATTAATGTTTGTCTATGATCCCACATGGGGTTCTGGTTATTTAATTAAGATAGAAAAGGACACTGCTTAACAGTGTCCTTTTTTGTTGCTAACTATTTTCAATGGTGTCATCTATTTTGTAAATATCTCCGTGAAGTGTGGTGCCAATCGCCGGATAGATGGCCATCGTCGGAATTTTGATGGTTTTGATGTATTCACCGATAATGCGTCTGACCTGCAGGGCGGCGGGATTGTATTGCTCAAACAGTTCCATGGATTGTCGCGCGCTTTTTTCGGAGTCTAATTTAAAGTTCTTTTTTTCCTCCAGTAAGAATAAGGTATCCGAGGTAAAGGTGCCGTTTTTCGTGGTTTCTTTAATTTCTTTAAACATTTCCTGATCGGTTCTTGAAAAATAATGCTCAATATATTCCGGGGTTCGATACAGGGTGGGACTGGTGCTTGAATACGGTCGATTATCCCAGCCATAAAAAATCTGCCATTGAATCAGATTGTCCAAATCAGGCAAAGCCTTCTCCAGTTGCTTCCATTGATTTTCTGTTATTTCTTTAAAAGCTCCGATGAGTGCGTATTTTTCCTTTACCATGGCATCCTGGTAGATCAGTTTGAGAATGGCAATGAAGTCCGTCTTTTTTAATACCAGGTTCTTTTCCTGAAAGTAAGAACAGATCAGCGCAACCCACACCTTATCATCCTGGTGATCAAGAATGCGATCTGTGAGATCCACAAGTGGAAATAAGGCGGTTAGAATTTCGTTGTGTTTCGATATTTTGGCAACATCTTTGAGGTTTTCATACAGCCGCAGATTCTTTATTGCTTTCGGTGGGCTTTTGATAATGATCACATTAAGAATGCATAAACAAATAATTACAAACGATACGATATTTCCGATGATGATGATGGCAAGTTGAAAGTTTTGCGCGAACAGGCCATTCAAATGAATCGAATAGATGAAAATAAAGTTGGTTATGGCCAATAGTGCCAACGCTGTACTGATCTTGCGGCTGTGCTTCCGAAAATATACCCACTGTTCATATTTTTTAAGCAGTGGGGAATAGGGATTTGTTTTTTCTGACATTGATTATCCTCCATGTTTTATCATGTTTTTTGTTTACTTTCGTTAGCTTTTTATGCTTTTAATTCTATATTAAGGGGCGAAAAGTTGAATGCATCGCGTTTTTGTTGCTCGTTTACATGAGTGTAGATTTGGGTCGTATTAATGTTCTTGTGTCCCAACACATCCTGGATGGTACGAACATCAACACCTGCTTGAAACAATATTGTTGCAGCGGTGTGGCGCAACTTGTGAACGCTGATTTTATCCGTATCCAGGGCAGCGGCTTTGAGGTGTTTCTTGAGCATCATCTGGACTGTTCGATTGTTAATCTTGTTCCCTTGTGCTGATATAAAGAGGTAGGGGAGGTTGGTTTCTTTCCGCACGGGGTAATACCGCAGCAAAGCGTTATAACAGGCTTCATTTAGATAGATCGTTCGCTGGTTATCACCTTTTCCAATAATTGTTAAAACATCGCCTTTAATATCGGACATTTTAATATTTGTCAACTCGCTTAAACGGATTCCGCAATTCAAAAACATGATGATTATCGTCTGATCCCGGATAGCGTGACGCCCTTCGATACCCTTTATCAAATCCATGCACTCATCCACTTCAAGATACACATGTTTCCGATCGCCAATTTTTGGCATCTCAAGTTCACGGGCTACATTTTCAACAATCAGTTTGCGCTTGTTCTCCAGATAGTTATAAAAAGCTTTCAGTGAGGATATTTTACGACTTCGTGTTGAATCTCCATTTCCTCGATCAATACGACAATAACTCAAGTAGGCGTACATATCAGTTAATCGGATTTGACTAAGATCCTCTGCGGTAACTTGACTAATCTGTTCCGCCAGGTGATTGGGTTTTCCTGATTTATGACTGACCTGATACCTAAAAAATTCAACAAGATCATTTTGATAGGCTTGTGCCGTAAGGGGGGAGAGTCCACGGATTGTTTCAGTGTATATTATAAAGTCATTTATTAATTCATTTTTTAATTTTTCCATCGCTTAGACACCTTTCTGAGAACATAACATTTAAAATATAACATATAATGAGAATTTTTTCAGCAATTAGTGTTTTTTTAAACCTTCTTCCAGTTAGTTTCAAATTTGTCCAGATAGCAGATAAGGAAGTGAACCAGACATGATCATTCCATCCATTTACATAATTATGGTTATTTAATTGTATCATATTTATACCTGAATTGTACTAATTTTATATTAAAATTAAATTATAATGACATAAATAACATAGAGTATTTAAATAAATCTGATATAATATAAATCATAAATTCATCCTGAAAGGAATGCAGCGGTGATAACATATTTTAAAAACCAAAGAGCCTTAGCTGATGCGATCAAAAAGTTGATTGATGACTATTGGGCGCTGGAGTTGCCAGAATCAAAAATGGTTAAAATTCTGTATCTTTTATACGAAAACAACAAGGAAATGCTTATCCGTAATGGATATATCACAGCCATTATTAGACAAAGATTGGGAAAAAAACGACTGGAACTATTGATGAAAGTGTTAAATATTCAAGAAAATGAAAAGCATTAATGAAGCTAGTTCAACTGAACATATGAAAACAACGCATAGAGATTTTAATGTTTCTTTTTAAGAGTTTATTTTGCATTTAATCCGTTGATTTGCTTATTGGTGATGTACAAAAGCTTAACCACGGACTATTAGTTGAGATAAAGACAATCTATAGCAGAATATAAATTTATGGTTCAATGGCTGGAATTGAGAAACAAGACCGAATGTATGCATTTATATCCTTCACCTGGTGTTGAAAAGGCTTCTCAACGTGACACAATCGAAGAAGCATTATTATCAGGCTACAATCCAGGCACGATTAATTATTAAGGATGTCTTGGATTATGAACAAAATCCGTTGTATTGCAAATATAAAAGGATAGGTTCACTTAAAGATAAAGCCCATGTTGTTACAAATAGCGATTATCCAGAGCGATCTGAATATACGACCGAATAGTCAATATTAAATCCAAAAATAAGCTGATTATAAAATTCAGTATTAGAGTGAGGTTAGTTTATGAATATAACTGTTGTTTGTTTCACTGTATTGGCTATCATGATACCTGTTACAATTATCATGCTGATAGACAATTTTCAAAATACGGATTCTTTTGCTGATCTAATTGCTCATATTCCTTAAGGTTTTATTCCTTATTAATAGAGCTTAATACTTTTTATGCGAAAATAAAACGCTCGTAAATGAGCATTTTATTTTCGCTGCAATTCATTCTGATTCAACCATTACCTTAAACAATATACCGATTTAAGCGTATATATTTCCTTAATTAGATTATATGTTGTATAATTCTATATTGATGGTCATTGGTCGTTTGCAAATAAATGCTAGTGTACCAAATTGGAATATACGGAGGATTCAAAAAATGTTAAGATTGTCAGATTTTAAATTATTCAATCAGTTCTTTACACCCGTCAGACCTTCTCCTGCAAGACAATTATGTGATGATATTACGGATGATTATGTTAAAGTTGGTAATGGTCGCAATAAGTGGATTCCTAATAACGATGGTTGTCTTGATCGGGCGTTTGCTCTAAATCGAACTGGGGCAAAGGTAGATTCGTTTTATGAAGATGGTAACTATCCTTCAAATGCGGGATTTTCGATTAATATAATTGATGATAAGGCGGCTGTGGATAGGGATCTTCGGTGTTCTCTTGTCGGATACGCTACGGACGGGTGCTCGATTTACCTGGCAAAACTGCTTTGTATATTGACACCTTCGTTAGACATACAGATCAAAAGCTGGGGTATAGCTATGTCTTAGCAGATCTTATTAAAACTTTTGCAGAAGAAAGAAATTTTGACTATGTGTGGCTCAATCCCGTAGCTTGCGGTGGTTTACTTCCTGGTGCAAAGAACGACGAAGAATTAAAAGCTTTTTATGATAAAGCATTCAAGAGTGATCGCTTTATATATGAAGGTGGCCCAGATAATAAATACAGAATTAGTGAAGTGGATTATAATATACCTAGACTATAGTTTTTATTTTGTGGGTTTTAAAACTGTAGTGTTAAACTCTGAAATTAAATATAGAATCTAAAAGAGGAGGAGATATTATATATTATGTTGAAACAAGATTCTGCTGTTCAAAGAAATGACCTAGATTTAAGGATGGAAATAATTGGTCTAGACACTGAAATTTATAAAGTAAATAGTTTTGAGTATCTGATTTATTGTTTGAATTATACGGGGGACTTTAATCAATTTATAGATACATTTAACTCATCAATAAGACATATAGGATTAAATATAGAATTGACTAATGTAAAACCATTGAACTTTCTATATAAAATAGACAATATTCCCAAAAACAACGTAGTAAACGGATTTAAAGGGTTATGGATGACCGAGCAGGACTTATTTAACTTCATTCAAAGCAAGTTCTATAATGTTGATGTTATTGGCATTAGCATTCCGGCTAGAGGTTTAGACTTTGCAATCGAAATTGAGGTTGCAAATGAAACTGGTGAAGAACAAATAATAACAATGAAAAACGATCTGCTTAATTTAGAACTAGGAACGGATAATATACTAATTAAGCGTTCAAAAAATAATAAAGAGAACTCAAATCAAGATAACCAAATTCAACACGAATTCATAAAGTCCTTTGAGGGAATGGGATTGAGTTTGCATAAAGAATTTCAATTTACACTTGCTGAGGCTGACACTTGGTTTAATCAAATAGATGATATTTATATTGGCAAAATGACAAGAAATGACATGGCGTTTTTTAGAGAAAATTCATCTAAATGTTTTTTAGATTGTTCTGTTTTTGGGAATATTAATTTAAGAAGAGTCTTGCTTCTTTATGATACAGTTTATTTAGCTCCGCCTATTAACAGTCATTTTGACCAATTCATGGATGATCAGAACATAGTATTGAATGAATTGGTAGAATTGATAGATATGGGAAAATTAGTATTACTTTTACCAAATCAGGAAACCCGCTACAATAGCAAGCTGCTTTTGGAATCATATAATGTAAACCCTAACTCTATTGTAGGTAGACGAGGTATAAACACATTATTAACGTCATATTTTGTGGAGACAAAAAATCAATATGTAGAAAGAATGCCTCAAATTAACGAGGTCGTTAGTGACCTCTACATGAGAGGTGCAAAAGACAATGATTATGATTTACAGAATATTGCTCAATTATTAGCTTGGCCAATTACAGCAGCTGCAAATAGTTTCAAATTAACAACGAGTAGTCCGATGTCTGTAGCAGCCTTTGGAATAAATGACGTAATCTATAGTTATTTTAAGAACGCCGATGTTGAGAAGGCACTAGAATTCGAATTTTCAATTAATTCACTAAGCGCACATATTTCATCTGCATTGCAAGCAACCTATTTTCCAGTAATACATCAAGATAAAAGCAATTTATATTCAAATTCGACCATAACAAATATTATGGGTGATTATTTAAAAATGTTTTGGTACAATGCAGAAAGTTTGGACAATTTAAAATTACTAAACCACCAAAACGAGACAAATTTTATTAAATTATTCGAATGCAACGAATCAATTAGTATTCTAAAGGTAGCTCGTTTAGCTGACGATTATAAAACACCAGACAGATTTAGAACTATTCTTAGTAACTTCGAAAAGATGGATGAACATGAACGTAAAAGAAAAATAAATGAATATAACGATCTACTATTTGATGTCCACGAAAGACAAGGTCACAGTGGGAAAAAATTATTAAAAATGATGATGGGCGGCATTGAATTTTTACCAATAGACCCCAGAGTGCAAATAATACTATCACTTATTGGTATAATAAGCGATAGTATGGACGATTCATCAATGATTGAAAATCGAAAGGAAATGAAATCAATAGAGAAAATTATTAGAGCATCTGGAATTGCTAATGATGAACATACTGCAAAAGACATTTACTTGCTTGATAAAATATCAAGAGTCGCAATGTTAAAATAAACAATAAGCTACGATTAAATAATTTTAAAATCTGAATTAACCAACTTAACTCGATACAATTTAAAGTCGAGATGGTTAATTCAGATTTTTTAGATCAAATTGAATCTTCTTCATTTATTCGTATATTCTATATTATACGAAATTATATTTTGACGTTTTTCTGCACTACTCACGAATCCCATTCCCATGCGATTGTGCATTGACATATACTTCGGACATAGTTTGACATATAAATGGTAAAAAATAATTCATTTGTTTGCGCTTATGTATAATTGATCGGACATAAATAACGAATTTAATTGAATTCTATGAACAATAATCAGAAATATGAAATTTTATTATCTCCGGTGAAGAAAATGAAAAATAAAATGACAGGTTCGTATGATACCTATTTTATTTTAAAAATAGGTAAAATTTGACATATAACCCGTAAAAAATGGAAGGTTTTCATGAAAAAAATAAGTTCTATATGTAATGCCAACTTTCAGTGAAAATGTATTAAGCCTTATAATTATCCAATGGAAACATTGTAGCGTACAATCAGACTATATCCCCCAACCATTGTTTCCATATTATCTATATTGTTTCGATAATCTTCATTCACCTGAGACTCTTCTTCTTCGAAAAAATAGACATTATAAAAGAGATCATTCTCGATAATAATGCCTTTATAGGCTGGGCCAACTGAAATACCAGAATCTAAAAGATCTTCTGTAATTATTTTTATAAAGTCACCATTTCTAATATTATTCTCAATAAAACCTAATAGTCTACAAAAGTATTCAAATAAATAAAACTCGATAATTTTACAAGCAAGCTGGAAAACATCGGCCGAAATTGTTGTGCTTTTGGGATCATTAAAGAAATCATAAAAGAGTTGAATGAGGTATTCATATAAGGACAACAAGAAAGAAGTATTACACTCTCCTGCCCTATTTCTCAATATACAAGAATATAACCATAGATAATATGCATATTGTTCTTTTTTTATTTTTTTATTACCATAGAGACATTTTACAAAAATATTATTTAATTTCGTTTTGTAATCAATATTTGTTCGATTCATATTTTCGCAATGATAACCAACTCGGAAAGTTTTCTTGATCCGGCTGTCGACTTTATTTATGATATCTTCAAGTGATGAAAGAATTGACAAATCATTTTTTGAATAGTCTTTTACTAAATTAATCCAATCACAATCGCAATTTGAGTAATAATTGTTCAGATTACTAATTTCATATTTAGTTAATTTCGTTACTTTTCGCACACTAATTGTCGCTAGACTACTCTTTTCGCCGTTGATAAGATAATCTTTTATAAATTTAGCGCCAAAATCCGGAAGTTTATTTTTAATTTTTAATTGCCAGGGATTAATCTCAATTATAGTACAACTTCTATCCGAAATAGATGGAAGATTCAACGGTATTGATTTATTATGATAACTTCTTGCAACAAGCTCCATTGGTGAGTGTATCATGAAATGTCGGAATAAGTCAATTTCACAATGGGGACAAATATAATAACTTTTTTTATTGAAGCAAAATTCCGAAAATCTGCGATGGTTACAAACAGGGCAATGTTCAACCAAAAGCATATTATGTATAAGACATTGATCTAAAAAAGAAAATTGATGAAATAAATAATGATTTCCTTCTTCCAGGCACTTTGGACAATATTTAAAATAATGATCGAATAGAAAAATGAGATTATGGGAAAGAAATATTGAAAATGGACCTAATAGTCTCTTCACATCTTCTTTTATTTGCAGAAGAACTGGTTCTTCAATTATGGAATTTAAACCTTCAACGTTTATTTTACCCCTATATTGAAATAAAAGTTCTGGCAAAAATTTATTTGTATCATTATTGTTTACCAATATTGGTTTAATCAATATATTTGAAGAACAAGAATTCACGTAACATGATTTAACTAAATAATCATAAAAACTTTCATATTGATTTCGCTTAAATTTTGTTAGCATACCAGCTTATCCTAGTTTTATACTCACTTTCGCTTTCCATTGATACATGCATTTAAAAGGTCTTGCTCGTGGCCACAGTCTGCAAATTTGACAGTCTCGATCCACATATCTTCGGTAATCCATCCATCCCCTGCCCCTTCAATTCCATGTTCTATAAAAAGAAATTCAATCATGTTACATAAATGACTCATTGACAATCCATGTTTACTGAAAATAGTTTTTCCATAAATATTACAAATACAATTATATAAATTTTCAGTTTCATGGATCAAAAATTTACTCTCACTGAATGCCGTTGGAAAAAAATAGTTCGTGTATGTCAAGTCTGAATCTAAGGGAAATCGCATACCGAAATCGTATGCACCGAGGACATCTTGAAGTTCTTTCTTTGTCCGAATACCATTGAATATGTGCGTTTTTTGCATGAAACGTCGCACAATCTGGACTTCCTTCATTCCTGAGAACAAGTTCCGCTGCGAGATTAAATCTTCAGTACCAACTAAAATTGTCGTCATTTCTATACTTTGAGCTTTTAACTGGTTATTAATATCTTTAAGGCATTGGTATTCATTCTTATCTAACGCATCTGCTTCATCTATGAAAAAAAGGATTTTTCGATTTCCGTTTTCTTCAAGGGCTAAATTTATTAGCTGAGAACACAATCGATCCGATTTATCTTGTGCTGAACCTTTGTTAAATAAATCATGATTTGTGGCTTTCAATAATCGCGTGTAAAAAACATTGGTGTTCTTTAGTGGATCAGGCATGGAGCTCACAAACGTTAAAATTTCGCGGTCATACTTTTCGTATATTTCATTTTTTATTATATTGATTGCTGTCGATTTTCCATAACCTGATGGTCCATAAATAATCATCCCTTGTATTCTAAATTTGATCGCTTCGTCTATTTTTTTGATTGCTTCTTCGACAATCGATGTTTTTATTTTGTAATTACCAGTGTGAATGGGATGTTTATTTTTTACTTTTGATTTTACTTGATCAAATTGATCTGCATTCATTTTATTTTAGCCCTTTCACTTCATTACCATGTGCGCTTGGATGGGTCTGACCATTTCGCCATTAATTCCTCATCGCTTAACAAATTTTTGTCATCTTCACGAGTGATTTCGTCTGTAGTATTGGAACATTTTTTATTTTGAGGTAGAATATTTGATCCTGGACTTCTTTTTTCAGCCTCATTTCGAACAGATGCCAAGTGAGTTGCCGCCGTTTTACTGAATAGGGCTTTTTCTTCCAGATTATTTGCAAAATTTGTTATTATATCTTCGACGTGACTGTTATTCATGTCATTATTATTCGCAAAATCTCGAATTAATTTATTTGTTTTTAAGGAAATCGCAGTTCCAATCTGTTTACCTTTGATCACTAAATGTCCAATATGAGCGCCATTTTCTAAATATGCTTCCATCTCTCTAATATCAAGCGGATCAAACTCGATTACAATATTCTTACCGACTGGTGTATAGCTTGAAGACAAAACAGAACTTGTATATTTGTATCCAGCAAAATTGATATATGGCCGGATTCCCTTTTTTTTATTGCCTTGAACTTTTCTGATTTGATAACATTTCATTAGCGAAAAATCCTTTCTGCTATCATCTGAAATATATGATGGAATCAAACCTCGATCAATTCGGTCTCTCATAACTGATAGAGGCGAAAAGCCTCCTAATCCTTGATGAGGTTGCAAATTGTATTCTGAAATAATTATTTCAGCAATTTCGGAGATCTCTTTGAGGGTAATCCGATATGTAACAGCATCTTTTTCTGCTCCGATTCGACGAATATCATTAATGTTGCTCCCCGTTGTAGATGGCATTCGATGAAAACCTTTCTCTTCTAAAGTTCTAAAAAATCGTTCAATGAGTGGGCGTCTATGAGGTGTTGCAACAGGGCCAAAATTTATACTGATACCTAATTTTTCTAGATTATCCGTAACGTCACGTGAAAGATGAGAGAGTGCATTATCCATACAAATCTCATCAAAGAGCGCCCATTGCGTAAAAGGGACTGCTACTGAATGGTATCCTTCAATACTTTTTATTAAATTGAATTGACTAAAATTCAATGCTTTATGTGGAATTATTGCATTTTGAATACATTCCAATACATCAAATCGATTATAGTTTTGACTAACAGAAATAGTGTACCCAAGTATAACGCGAGTCGCTACGTCAATAATTGCTAAAATCCAAATACGGTTTGCTAAAACATAGACAGTATCTCCATATTCATTTTCAACAGCAACTGTAAATAATGCATCGATTTTATGCCCATCTAACTCAACTTTTGCAAAAGGTCGTTTAGGACTGGATTGATCCGGCTGTATGCATCTTGTGTTGCGAAATAATTGCTCCGCATTTTTTCCGTAACGATTCAATGAAGCATAAGGATTTTCGTCACCAATATTATGCAAAAATCTGACCATTGATCGATATCCTTGGGATTTAGTTTCAAATGGATAGTCGGTCTCTTTAAAGCCGTTTGCTATCAGATTTTTTATTAAAGATTCATGGATTGTTTTAAAAGATGATAATTTGTCCCATTTTGATTTTTTTTCATTAAAATAATCTAATAGTAATTGATCTCGAATATCGGGGTGATCCTCCATTAATTTAATAAATGGACCCTTTCTCGATTTCAATCGGTGCCCTTTTATTAATCCAATATAACCTACAGGTTGGCCACTCGTATCAAGGCTTGCACATCGATCGACAAACTCTTTAATATGAGAATGGTTTATGCCGGTCATTTTTTCTATGTTTTTCATTGACTCACCATTTAAATACAAATCAACTGCTTTTTTCCTTGATTCATAGATTTGTTTATCAGAGTCTGACATATTATAGGTACTTACAGTTCGCCATGTTTTACTTTCTTCATAAAATTTTGCGATCTTATTATTCCAAAAAACGTTTGCCATAACACACCTCTGTATAAAAGTTCAATTCCTGATTAAACACATCCGCTTTGATCTGATCACGTATCAGCAAATAGACCAGGCTTGGAAATACCATTGTTGGCTCTGGATCAGATTCATAGATATGTCCAATTGTAGTATCCCCTACTTGTTCTATAAATCGTTTTATTCGTTTTATACAATTTCCGAGTAACCTTTCATCAGTTCTACAAATGCAGTGATACATAAATCTCATATTATTGAGATGTTCCAGACCTTGAAAAATATCATTTTCAGTACGCACACGATATAGAATATTATTTTTCAAACACCAATTTTTTTGGATAGCAATTTGAGACTTTGCTCTGACTGCGGATTTATTGTCTCCAGTTAAATCAGAAGAATACTTAATTTCCCATAATTCATTAATATTGTCTTCATAAAGAACTTCCATATCAAACACTGTTTTGCACATTTTGCCATCATCATTTTTTCCAGTTATTTGAAGTGGTTGTTCGACGTATTTAATAATTTGCGGGTTCAATTCAACAGATAAAAAGTTCGCATATT
>Ga0075011_10001510_pt1 | contig 12527 bp, 12 predicted proteins | sample TARM_MetaG_T_14_FD_72354 | JGI IMG/M metagenome (GOLD analysis project Ga0075011, IMG submission 72354) | Freshwater microbial communities from Pennsylvania, USA, analyzing microbe dynamics in response to fracking - TARM_MetaG_T_14 | ecosystem: Environmental > Aquatic > Freshwater > River...
CAGCTGCACGGATATCAGCTTTCTCCTGAGCTAAACGACGCTCCAGCGCTTCCTGTGCTTCTTTCGGCGTAACATAAGAATCAACAAGAGTTCCCGATGCCGTATTTGTCCAGCCTGGAACATCTTTTGATTTTTCAATCGCTTTATCATCGAGCTCTGGTTCCGGCTCGTAATAGGAATCTAATAAAGTACCGGATGCTGTTTCCGTCCAGCCAGGAATACGTTCTTCAGGTTTTAAGTATCTATTCGCATCCGCGCCCGCTTTTGCGGCAGCGGTTACTGCTGAATCAGACAGTTCTGTACCGTCACCGGCATCGCCATTGCTTTCTTGTGCAGCTTGCTTAACTTGAGCCGCAACCGATTGATCAATTTCTCGGGCGGCAGTTCCAATTTTTTCTGCCACCCTTGCGGCAACTTTTTGCTGCTCAGGGGTCAGGGGGGCAATAAGTTGCTGGGCTGATGCTCGCGCTTTTTCGAGATCTTTGACGCGATCTTCAAGGGTTTTATATTCAAGTAACTTGAGTGGATTACCGGCGTCAGCCTGAGCAGAAATCGTCACCCGATTATCCTGCCCTGAACGGTTAGATGCCACAATCAGTCGTGGCCCATCGACATCATTAATAACCGAAGCACGTACACCGGGATTACTTTTTTCACCGTTAATGCCACGAACAATATCGACTAATTTGGACTGTGATTTAACATCAACAGTAAAAGATTGGTTACCAAGAGAAATTTGCAGCTTACCAGGGCCAAACTTTGCGTCTTCATCTAACACGTTTGACGCAATCTTATGGCTCTGTGCAAGCTGCAACACATCGACTGAGTATTTACCAGCGATGGCATCGGTTGTTGCAGTCGCGGCAACGGCGGTCTCGTCAGAAGTTTCAACTTTGCGCAACGCAAAGGCTTTCTCCTGACGAAAACTCGCCATCAAGTTTTTCATTGTGTCCAGCGACTCTCTGAGTCTGCCGTAGGCACTGATACTGGTATCAATTCCTGCACGCTCATTATCAATTCGTTGCTGCTTTGGTACGCGCTCTGAATTGACAATTTTGCTGACCATGGAATTGATATCAAAGCCAGTATTCATCCCCATCGGGCCTAAACTCATTCAACCACCTCAAAAAATACACTTAAACCTTTGTCATCAACAAACCCGATTTATGGTCCTGCTGGCGAGCCAGGCGTCGTAATACTTCAAGCATTTCTTCTTCCGGAATCTGACGGATGATGTCACCTGTAGAGGCTTCATACACCGTCACAACGTCCCGTCCGGATTCTTCATCAACCCTGAAAGACAATCCTTTATTGATAGAGTTAACAAATTCGCTAACCTGTTCTACCATTTTAGCTCGTCGTTCTTCATTCAGCTTTTCACGTTCTCGTGAGCGCTCAACTTCAGCTTCGACAGATTGCTGCTTGGTTCTTTCTAGTTGTTCGGAAATCTGTTCAGTTAATTTTTCTGAACGTTCAACCGGACGTTCTTGTTTCCGAGAATTCGAAACACTATTTACGCTTTCGTTTTCTGAAGCAATATTAATGCCACCTTGTGAGCCAAAAGGCTGGACGTTCGATGTGTAGGACGGTACTTCCATAACAATCTCCCTTCCACCTTATAGATAGTATTCTCTTGGTCTACTATCTACAGAGCTCAAATAACCTTTTAGGTTATCCCAATAAGCTAAGAGCTGCAGATGGTGACTGCTTAGCCTGCGCCAATACTGACGTACTTGCTTGTTGCAGGATCTGCGACTTCGTCATAGCCGTTGTTTCGCGCGCGTAATCGGTATCCTGAATACGGCTACGAGATGCGTTCACGTTCTCGTTGATGTTTTCAAGGTTACTGATCGCATGGCCAAAACGGTTCTGGAATGCACCCAGTGAAGCACGTTGGCTATCAACGGCTTTTAACGCACCGTCAATCACAGCGATAGCTTCTTGAGAGCCACCAACTGTGGTTACGTCAACGTCTTTAACCGTGACATTCTGCGCTTCACCAAAGCCGATTTCTGCACCTAAATCACCACCGATAGTGACATCGCCCTGAACTTTCTGCGTTGCAGCGAAAAGCTGTAGCTTGCCGCCCTCACCAACAGAAGCTTTGATATCATCGTTCTGGCCGTTGATATAAGTTGCAACTTCTTCAAGATCATCGCCCGCTTTGGCTGAAATTGTCACCTCACGCGCGTCACCCTGCTTGTCTGTATAGTTTAAAGTCAGGTCTGTGGCTTCACCGACTTTCCAGTCTGCGGCTTTGCCTTCCTGGGCACGGTATGCTTTACCGCCCATGTCCATCGTATCAGAACGCATATTACTCATCGATAGAGAAACAGCTTCACCTGAACTTGCGCCGATCTGGAACGATTTATCACCGAACGTACCATTTAGTAGTTTATTACCACCAAAAGAAGTCGTTTCAGCAATACGATTTAATTCATCATTAAGTGCAGTCACCTCTTCCTGAATCGCCAAACGTTCTGAACGTGAGTTAGAGCCGTTAGAAGATTGCAATGAAAGGTCACGCATACGTTGAAGGATATTGGTGGTCTCATTCATTGCACCTTCAGCAGTTTGTGCAATAGAGATACCATCGTTTGCATTTCTTACAGCCATGTCTAAACCACGGCTCTGAGAAGTTAAACGGTTTGAAATTTGTAGGCCAGCAGCATCATCTTTCGCGCTGTTAATTCGGTAACCCGAAGATAAACGCTCCATCGACTTTTGCGTGCCATCAGCAGCATTGTTCAAATACCGTTGAGCAGTCATCCCAGCGACATTCGTGTTTACACTTATTGCCATGTTGATCTCCTTAGGCAGATTGTTAGGTGTGTGCTTTCGAGTCTCTCACCTCTCTCCAGCGCACCTCATTTCTCTCGTATTATTTAACGGCGGAGAATCAATAACCTTTAGGAAAAAACTGATTTTTTTATAAAAATCAACAAAAACTTTAGCAAAAAGCAATAAAATCAATAAATTAAAAACAAAAAAAATCCAGCCGAAGCTGGATTTTTCATGATTAAAGCAGATTAACCAAGTAGGCTTAGTGCTGCATTTGGTGCCTGTTTAGCCTGAGCCAACACAGTGCTTGATGCCTGAGAAAGAATCTGCGATTTAGTTAGTGCAGTTGTTTCTTTGGCAAAGTCAGTATCTTTGATACGGCTCTTAGAAGCATTTACGTTTTCGTTAATGTTGTCTAAGTTGCTGATTGCGTGGTTGAAACGGTTTTGGAAAGCACCCAATTCCGCACGGTGGCTATCAACAAATTTCAACGCTGAGTCGATGATAGCAACAGATTCCTGAGCGCCACCAACTGATGTTACATCGATAGTATCAACCGTTACAGCCTGACCTTCGCCACCCAGACCAAGTTCACCAGCAAGCGCACCACCGAAGGCAACCTCACTATCAAGTTTATCCGTACCAGCGAAGACTTGCAGTTTACCGTCTTCGTTTACAGATGCTTTAACTGTATCAGTTTGACCGTTAATGTAAGTCGCCAGTTCTTCAATATCATCGCCTGCTTTCGCAGAGATATTGATTGTTTGCTCTTGGCCTGCTTTATCAGTGAAAGACATTGTTAAGTCATTAGAACCTGATTGAACAGTCCAGTTTTTGTCTTTTGCTTCAGTCGCCTGGTAGCTAGTACCACCCATACGAGCATTATCACTACGCATGTTATCAAGGCTTAGCATTACCGCTTCACCAGAGTCAGCACCAATCTGGAAAGACTTGGTTGCAAAAGTACCGTTAAGTAGCTTATTACCACCGAATGAAGTGGTTTCTGCGATACGGTTTAACTCATCGTTTAGTGCAGAAACTTCTTCCTGAATCGCGACACGTTCAGATTTAGAGTTTGAGCCGTTAGTCGATTGTAGTGACAAGTCACGCATACGTTGCAGAATGTTCGTTGTCTCATTCATCGCACCTTCAGCGGTTTGAGCGATAGAGATACCATCATTCGCGTTACGAACTGCTACGTCTAAGCCGCGGCTTTGAACGTTCAAGCGGTTCGAGATTTGTAGGCCAGCTGCATCATCTTTTGCGCTGTTGATTTTTGAACCAGAAGATAGACGCTCCATTGACGTTTGTTGTGCGTTAGTCGCACTGTTTAGGTAACGTTGGGCTGTCATTGCTGATACGTTTGTGTTTACATTCACTGCCATGGTGATTTCTCCAATTGATTTTCCGGTGTTTCAGGTTTCCGACGTCTCGGAAAACCAAGTAGTTCTCTCAAAGTTACTTTCTATAACGGCGCCGGTTTGGGAACCTTTAGAAATTTTTTTGCTATTTTTTAAAAAATCTTTGTTTGGCGGTATAAACGTGACTAAAGCATTAAAAGTTTAAAAAAGTCGTTTTTTTTATTAAAGCTTTGGTCGACCTTGTCGATAAACCGCACTTCTCTTTTTATCCCAATAAAGATAAAGCCACATTCGGCTGCTTCTTCGCCTGAGCAAGAATAGAAGTACTAACCTGTTGTAAAATTTGTTGCTTGAGCATTTGGGTCGTTTCTTTCGCGTAGTCAGTATCTTTAATGCGACTGTTTGATGCGGCCAGGTTCTCATGCACATTATCGAGATTGCTAATCGCATGAGAAAAACGGTTCTGCATCGCACCGAGTTCGGCTCTGTGGCTATCGACATATTTCAGGGCGGTATCCAATACAGATACAGCTCTCTGAGCCCCGCCAGCACTAGAAATATCCAGATTATCTACGGATTCATAACCTTTTAATTCCAGTTGCAGTTCGTCTGCCAAATTGCCACTGAACGACAGAGTTCCTGACGTTTCTTTGCCTGACATAAAGATTTGCAGTTGACCATCTTCATTCACAGATGCAGACACCGCATCCGTCTGCCCATTGATGTATGTAGCAAGCTCTTCGATATCATCGCCCTGCTTAGCATGAATCTGAATCGAAGCGTCTTTTCCACTGGCGTCAACGTAATGAATCATCAGTTGATTACTGCCCTGAGCAACCTTCCATTGACTATCCATTGACTGACGACCGACATAGCTAAACCCGCCCATATCAATACTGTCCGAGCGCATATTTTTGAGCCCAACCAGCACCGCTTCACCTGAGCCAGCTCCAATTTGAAAAGAAGACTGACCAAAGGAGCCGTTGAGCAATTTTCGACCACCAAAAGAGGTGGTTTCAGCGATTCTGTTCAATTCATCATTTAAAGCGCTCATTTCTTCCTGTAAAGCCACTCGCTCTGCTTTACTATTAGAACCATTCGCGGACTGTAACGATAGATCCCGCATACGCTGCAATAGGTTGGTACTTTCCTGCATCGCCCCTTCGGCAGTCTGCATAATCGAAATACCATCATTTGCATTGCGTACAGCGACATCCAGTCCTCTCATTTGCGACTCTAAGCGGTTCGATATTTGTAACCCTGCCGCATCATCTTTGGCGCTGTTTATTCTCTTACCTGAAGATAAGCGCTCTAAAGACTGATTAAGCATTTCTGTCGCCGAGTTTAAGTGGCGTTGAGCCACTAATGCTGAGACATTGGTGTTGACCGTTATCGCCATACAGACGTGAATACCTTTAATGATTCATTGTACTGTTAGCTATATCGGTGAAGAGAAAGGATTCTTTAGCGGAAATTATTGATAACGAAAAAACCGGACTATTGTCCGGCTTAGTGTAAACAGTCTTTTATCGTCATTGCAGCATGCGTACCGACAATGATCCCATGGTAGGTTTATGCTTTTAAACTGAGTTGCTGGAACATTTCCTGTGAAGGTGCGAACAAATAAGCGCCTGTCACAGCGTGCGTAAAGCGTAGTAACTGGTCAGTTTTGCCGTCTGTAACACCATACATGCTATCCAGCATCACTTTCATGTTATGTAAGTTATGGCAGTACGCGATAAACAACAGCCCGTGCTCACCACTCGCCGTACCATACGGTAAGCTGTGACGCACAATTTTCAGGCCTTTACCCTCTTCTTTGATATCAACACGTCCAACATGTGAAGCCGCAGGAACGTCATCCAGTTCGACAGAATCAGGCTTGGTACGCCCAACGACTTTTTCCTGCGCGGCAATATTGAGTCGATTCCAAGCCGGTAAATCATGCACAAAACGTTGTAACAATACATAACTGCCACCAGCCAACTCGCCATCTTCAATGATCGCAACTTCTTTACGTTGTTCATCTTTCGGGTTTTCCGTGCCATCAATAAAACCCGTCATGTCACGAGCATCCAGATAACGGTAGCCGTATGTTTCATCGACCACTGTGACATCTTCTGCGGTATCTGTCAGGAAAGTTCGAAGAAGATAAAACAACAAGTCGTGGCGCGTCGAGTGACAGTGGATTAACACGTCAACATCGGTACTTGGAGCGACAACTTTGCCTTCACCTAACTGCGGGAAATCTATTAATTCGTCTGGCATTGGCGCATCAACCTGCTGCCAGAACGCTTTAGTAAAAGCGACTGATAATTTTATCTCTGCGCCCGGCTGCGTGGTATTGAGATGTTCTACCTTAGCGGGTAACGCCTGAAGCATCTCTAAAACATGAGCGTGATTCTGGCGAATTTTCAGAAGACTATAGAGTGCAAATGGACCAGCTTCCGGCAAGATTGCTGTCTGCGACGTTGACATAAAAAATCCTTAATATTCGTTTATGCTCAGTGAAACAAGTGTACTTAAATAGAATAAGTTGTTGTTGATAATAATCATTGCTACCGCTAATGCAGTACGGAATCCCGAAAACAGTCTTTCACGCTGCGGCTATTATAAACATATAATGATAACCACAATAGTATCAATAAAGTAAGTGCCGTCACCCAACTAAACGAGCCATGCTGTAAATAAACGTGATAAACGGTTTGGCTAAACTGAGCTATTGTAGTCAAAAGCGTGATTTCTCGGCCCCAACGGGTAAATATCAAGGCCCACTTTCTGTCAGGGTGGCGCAGACCAACCATCCACATCATCAAAATTCCCGGCACTCCCATCACTAAACCAAGATATAGCATGGAGTGATCCGGGTAAATCATCCCCAGAATTTCCGGTCCCCGCTCTCTGCTGGCACCGGCCATAATGAATACAATCCACGCTTTGGATAAAAAGAACCATCCTAACCATAACCACACAGGCGCTTTGAGAAAGCCGTGGCTATCGTATCTTTCAATTAAATAACGCACAAAATCAGTTCACATACCTACCGTTAACTAAGCGCTGACAATATCAAGGGCGCCGAATGCGTAGCCATGATAGCAGAAAAAACCCAACCGCACAGACCAAAGGTAAGCCCCAAAGTAAGGCGTTCTCTAGAGAGAATTTCGGTTTATAAAGGACAAATTCGCCATAACGGTCAGTCATATAATCAACGACTTGCTGCTCCGTTTTTCCCTCATTAATCATCTTGAACACTATTAACTTCAGGTCTTGAGCAAGGGGAGAATTCGACTCAACCAAATTCTGATTTTGACACTGAGGGCAACGTAATGTTTTTGCTAAAGTCAGCGCCTTTTTTTGCAATAGTGGGTCATCGAACTGATACAGTTCGACCTCCGCAATTCTCTGTTTATCAGCAGCAACAAATTCATTTGATACTTCAGCATGTACACTTTTGATACTGATTAAAACGACAGAGACAATAATAAAAACAGTAGTGACCAACCGTTGTATTGCGAATCTATTACTCATATCCTCGATAAACCTATTCAATAAAATAGCGGGAGAAAGAGGATTGCCAAGCCGACAAAGTCAGCTCACCAGAAAACTTTTTAATAATCTGTCCCTCCCGATCAACCAGATAAGTTTCTGGTGTCCCGACAACGCCCAAATCTAACGCCAGAGCACCTTTGGGATCATAAATAATGCTCTGGTATGGACTTCCGGCCTGTTGTAAATACTGCACCGCCGCCGAATTTTTATCACGGTAATTCAAACCAATAATAGTCACACCCTGCTTTTGTAAATCCAGTAAAAAAGAGTGCTCCCGTTTACATACTCCACACCAGGATGCCCATACATTCACTAACTGATAAGGTTGTGAAAACACATCCGGAGTCAATACCTTTTGTGGGTTAAGTAACTCCGGAGCGGAAAATACAGGAAACGATTTAACAATACTGCTTTGCTCTGTTCCACCTTGCCGTGAAGCCAGCCCCAATAGCAAAACAGAAGCAAACCCCGCGACCAAAAACAGTAATAACAGCAAAGAGCGGGTTTTCGTTTTGTTAATCATAACGGCCCACCCGGGTTCGAACTGAACCGACTAAGTGAATGAAAGCACCAAACATGGCTATAATAGCTCCAGACCAAATCCACCAGATATAGGCTTTATACTGTATCTTTACTGCATAAGCCGTTCGAGAAACCTTTTCGCCTAATGTCACATAGTAGTCCCCGTGCCAAAATGACTTGATAGCAGGTTCACTCATGTTCATCACTCTCACTGGGTAATGACGCCTTTCTGGTGTTAACACAAAACGTTCACCTTGTTGATTACTAAATTCAATTTCTCCCAGCTCCGCTGTATAGTTGGCGCCAAGATACCAATGGGTATCCCGGTAGACTATGTTCCAATCAGCCAGTTGGATCTCACTTCCCGGCTCCAAACGCCGACTTACTTCATAAGAGTTCTCTGAGTTCATCACTGCGCCAACAACCGTGATGGTAAATCCCAGATGTGCCAGTACCATGAATAACGCCCCTGACTTGTGTTTACAAATCAGCAGATGCTTAAAATGAGTGACGACAACCCAACAGGCTAAACACAGAACCCCCAATATAAACCATGAAGGTTTGTCGTTCTGCCAGTAAAACAACAAACTGCCACTCACCCCAGCAGTGATAGCTAAGCCTGTTATTGTGTAGGCACTAACACGCCTTCCTTTGCGCCACTGCAGCAATGGCACGGCTCCAATCACCAGTAAACTGATACAAGCAGTCGGAGCGATAAATAAATTGAAGTACGGTGCACCAACTGAAATATTCCCTAGTTTAAGCAATTGATAAACCATAGGGTAAAAAGTGCCAAGAAAGACCGTAAAAGCAGAAAGGCACAGTAGGCCCAGTGCAACTAATAACAGATAGCTTCTGCTGAACAATGAGACAACATCCGAACGTGTAATCGCCTCACTTTTAGTGATTAACAACAGAAAACTCGCGATCAGCACCGTGGTAAAAATCGCTAATAAGATAACCCCTTTACCCGGGCTTACCGAGAACGCGTGAACAGAAGTTAAAATACCGGATCTGACAATAAAGGTTCCGAGTATACTCAAACTGAAAGTGACAAATGCCAGAGAAAGAGACCATTGAGGAAATAACTTAAATCTTTGTGTCCCAACGAACGAGTGTAGTAACGCGGTTCCTGTAAGCCATGGAAGTAGCGAAGCGTTCTCCACCGGATCCCAGAACCACCATCCTCCCCAGCCAAGTTCGTTGTATGCCCACCATGAACCCAAGATAATTCCAGCGGTAAGAAATAACCAGGCACTAGTAGCCCATGGCTTAGCAAGCTCAACCCAATGTTCAACATAGTTTTTTTGTAATAAGGCAGAACAAGCAAACGCCAGCACGGTTGAGTAACCAATGTAGCCTAAATAAAGTAAAGGAGGATGAACAATAAGACCGATATCTTGCAGCATCGGATTCAAATCCCGTCCTTCCTCAGCATACACCGCAGCGTACTCAAATGGGTTGGATTCGAATAAAGTAAACCAGCCAAATGCCATGGTGAATAAACCCATGATCCACAAAACATCCTGGTGAAATGTCTTTTGCCAACCTTTGGCAAAACTTATAACGGCAGCCCAACCACTCAGAGTAACAATCCAAAATAGCATTGACCCCTGATGCCCCCCCCATACTGCTGCCAGTTTATAAGGCGCTGGTAACTGAGAATTGGAGTTAGCAACAATATAAGCAAACGCGAACTGGTCAGTTAAGAAACAGATCGCTAACGCAATCAAGCTGACCAGAGATAACAGACTAATGATGCGGGTTATAGAAACGATACTGGTATCGTCACTTTGACGATACCAGCGATGATAAGCGTAATAGACACTTTGCAATGAAGCTAATACAACGGCAAGTATTGTACTTGCTAAGCCTAATTCACCTATCCACTCCATTTATACGACCGTCATTTGCCCCGCATACAAAATAAACGTACGCAGCATGAGGACACCAAGTAAACTTAGTGTTGTCACTAAAAGTATAAAACCACTATTGTGTTTGACGGTTTTCGGAACAACAGCATTCAGAGCTAACGGTAGCAACATGCCACACACAATCACACCGCCCCAGAACCAGGTGGACCAGAATCCGCCACCAATAGCATTCCAGGCTGCAACCTGAGCTTGACCACCACTGAAAATTAACCCGGTGAAGAATGTGACAAGAACAAACAGTTCAAATAACACCACAGGACGTTCAAAACGATGAACCCAGCTTACACTCGGACTATGACTGGACTCCTTAAAAACAACCACACCGAACAATAAACAAGCTGCCGCCCCTGAAGATAGACTAGAGAATAAAAACAAAATTGGCAGAACCGGATTGTTTAGCATTGGGTAAGTTTTCAGTGCGGATAACAAAAAGCCCGTATAAGCCGCCAGCAATATAGCTAAGAAACCAAGCAACAGCTCAATACCATTCCCTGCTTTAGCAAATTTGAGCAGCAGTCCGTCAACACCGTCTAAAAGTTTGCCCGGCAGTTTCCCCTCTGCAAATCTAATGATGGGGTTACGGAATAATATCCCTATCCATACGAACAGAACGATCATGTAGACCTGAAATAGAATAACCCCCATCGACATAACGGATGTCGGATTATAGAACAGCATAATTTTCCAGAACGACAGCGGCTTTGTTAAATGGAAAATTAATATGGTTAACCCGGCAATAATACCAAACGGAGCAAGCCAGGCTGTTGCCTTTAATATGCCATTATTGGCAGGCTCACCTTCAATCACTTTTCGTTTCAGGTAGATGGCAATCATCACAGCACCCGCTGACATACCAGCGAGAAACAGATAGATAGCAATAATCCAATCCCAAACCAGTGAATCGAAATGAAATGCGCTTTCCCAGCCATTCATAATTAAATCTCCCCTTTCTGGTGTGGAACTTTATACAGTTTCGGTTTAGTACCCAGATGAACTTTGTCCCGGTAAACCACTTTGCTTTCCAGTACCTGATTTATCTCACTGGCGGGATCGTTAAGATCACCAAACACAAGCGCATTTGTCGGACACGACTCAACACACGCTGGCTGTTTACCATTGGCTAAGTTGGTATCACGACAGAAGTTACACTTATCAGCAGATTTATCGACAGGGTTAAAGAAACGAACCTGATACGGGCAAGCCGCCAAACAGTATCCACAACCAACGCAACGGCTTTTGTTGACATCGACAATACCGGTTTTCTCATCTTTATATGCAGCTCCGGTTGGACAAACATAAACACAAGGCGGGTTCTCGCAATGCTGACAGGATTTACGCGTAAACCGATAATCCACATTTGGATATTCCCCCTGTGGTTCGCTACGCAGAATCTCCAGACGGGAAACCCCTTCTGGGACATTATTCACTTCCCGGCACGCTTCGGTACATGCAGTACAGCCAATACAAGCCGTTTCGTCATGCACCATGCCGTAACGTTTATTTATAACGTTATCTTCACTGGCGGTAGCATTTCGAGTAGAAACCAGACTGGTACCAGCAACACCGGTGGTAAAGATCAGAGCACTGGTGTTAGTTAAAAAACGTCTTCTTGAACACTTCATATCACCGCTCCTCTTTTAACTGGTTAAAATCAGAGTGGCAATCCACACACATTTTAATCTGACTTTTATGATCAGCACTTAAAACTTTCGCTTTTGATGCATGAACCGTATGGCAATTAGAACAAGTTAAATTTTGTGCGTGTACGTCGTGTGTCCAACTCTTAGACCGTAAATACCTATTTGTATGACAATCCATACATTGACCATTGTTTTGCAGTATCTCTTCCTGGCTTAGCAACGTTTTGTCTGTCCCTGGCTGAGACTGAGCGCTGGAAAATTTGGTGACAAGAGGGGCGCCATCGCGATGGTCGGGGCCAATATTATTGTGACAATTAGTACAATTAACTTCACGACCGAGACTCTCGTGAGCATTTTCACCATGAGATCCAGATAAAGTCTCTTTTGAATCTTTATGGCATTGAGTACATTTATAATCCCTGTCACGGATCAAAGTGACTTCATGGCGAGCAGGTGATGACTTGTCAGCAATGACAGACTCATCAGCTATAGCATGAAGAGAATAACCACTGAGACAAAATGCGAAAAGCAATTTCAGCATTATGGCTATGGTCAACTTAAAACTGCCCATATTATCCTTTCCTTAAATCGCATTATTAATTAAATCAATATAATGAGATTAAAAATAAAAATTTATTATGGCGTATTATTCACACACCCAATTAATTCAATTCTTATTAATAGAAAAGCCACAACGCTATTAAGGTAATTATAGCTTCATACCTATTTGGGAGTAATAA
>Ga0075011_10001511_pt1 | contig 12526 bp, 10 predicted proteins | sample TARM_MetaG_T_14_FD_72354 | JGI IMG/M metagenome (GOLD analysis project Ga0075011, IMG submission 72354) | Freshwater microbial communities from Pennsylvania, USA, analyzing microbe dynamics in response to fracking - TARM_MetaG_T_14 | ecosystem: Environmental > Aquatic > Freshwater > River...
ATCTTTTGAGAGTAACGTTCGTATGCTTCGTTTAGATTTTGCTTGAGCGTCGGATCGTTGTAAAATTCGCTCTTCAAGGCTTTAGCAAAAAAACTATTCATTTCGGTTTCGATTTTGGGTAAGCGATCTCTGGCTTGTCCCGTCGGCAAAAATTCACTGGTGACGTGAATTAAATCGTTTAAAATCATTTCAAACGTCGTACGTGCGGTCGTAATTTCAGCATCAGGAACCACATTTTTTTCATAAATCGTTTCCAAAGAACTTTTACCGACCAAGCTGGCATTAATTCCGATATACGAAAGCAGCGATAATCCGAAAACCGTTACGAGAGAGATGACGAGAAGTTTTGTAGAAATCTTTAAATTCTTAAACATTACCAAGCCTTTAGATATTTCTGGATAAATTTTTCGTTCAATATACCGAAAAAAAGGTTAAACGGTCAAGTTTTTTATACTATTTTTCTGAAAATTAAATTATTTTTTACAATTAATCTCACAAAAGTGAAGTAATGCGAATCGTATCTCCCGCATTAACGTGTAAATCCGTCTCATCGCTAATCCATAGCGCATTGGCATTTTGAAGAGGGCGAACCATTCCCGATCCGTATTTATTATTGCCGTACACTTCAAAGACGCCGTCGTTATGATACCCTAAAACAAAGTTGACGCGACCGGATTTCATCGTAAAAGAGGTTTTATTGATGGCGGTAAGTCGCGTATGGTAAAAATTCGTCTGCCCTTGAAGCTTTTTGAGCAAAGGAATTAAAAACACAAACGCGTTGACATATGCCGCCAAAGGATTTCCCGGCATCGACGCGATAATCGTGTGATCCATAATACCCATCATCGTCGGCTTTCCGGGTTTGATATTGATTCCGTTAAAAACCGCCTCAAAACCGTTGGCTTTGAGCGCACGCTCGACAAAGTCCGCCTCACCCATACTCACGCCGCCGCTCGTAACCAAAACGTCGTAATGTTTCATCGCCGCAAAATAGCGCGTCGCCGTTCTTAAATTATCGGGAATAACACCGCAATACGAAGCTTTAAAGCCGTGTTCTTCCAAAAGTGAAATCAAAGAAAGCGCGTTAATATCGTAAATTTCGTCTTCATTGGCCCTTTCCCACGGAGCTTTCAACTCGTTACCGGTTGAAAAAACCGCAATATTCAGCTGTTTGTACGTCAAGACCATACTGATGCCTTGCGAAGCGAGAACCGCCATTTCACGAGACGTGAGCACCGTACCTTTTTTCAATAACAAAGAACCCAAAGCGGCTTCTTCGCCTTTTTGACGCAACGCATTGCCTTTGACGACCTTAGCACGAGGTTTCATCCACGTATCGTCTTCAAGGGAACACTCTTCAAACGGTATGATCGTATCGGCGTCGTCGGGCACTTTGGCTCCGGTCATAATCTTATAACACTCGTGTTCGCCCAAGCATTCCGACACGACTTCACCGGCTAAAATCGTTCGTTTGATACGCATTTTTTCGCTCAAACTCTCGAAACGAAACGCAAAACCGTCCAAAGCGGCATTGTTATACGAAGGAAGATTTTTTTGACATGTAATGTCGTGTGCCAAGGTACGTCCTAGAGCCTGAAAGATACTGACCCATTCGGAATGCGGCGTTTGCGTCGCCAAAGAAAGGCTTTTTTCAACGGCACTTAAAAAATCGATACTGCTTTGCTTTGCCATAATTTACTCCTCTAATCGTTCGATATTGGCGCCGAGTCTTGAAAATTTTCCCTCTAAATCTTCGTACCCGCGATCTAAATGGTAAATACGATGGATTTTCGTCGTACCCTCGGCAACGAGCGCGGCTAAAATTAATGCCGAACTTGCCCGTAAGTCGGTCGCCATGACATCCGCGGCATTGAGTTTCATTTTTCCCTCGACCGTTGCGGTGTGACCTTTGAGCTTAATATTGGCTCCCATACGAGCGAGTTCGCTCACATGCATAAAACGGTTTTCAAACAACCGTTCATCGATCAAGCTCGTTCCTTTTGCCTGCGTACACAACGCCATAAATTGTGCTTGCAAATCGGTCGGAAAGCCCGGATATTCGGATGTTTCGATGTCGCATGCGATCATTTTTTCATTCGGGTGGATCGTCAACGACTCTTCCGTCTCGTCAATTTCAAAACCCATCTGCTTCAATTTTAAAATCACCGCTTCCAAATGCTTCGGATTGACGTTTTTGAGCGTTATTTTGGACTTGGTAATCGCTCCGGCGCACAAATACGTTCCCGCTTCGATACGATCGGGAATGACTCGAAAATCGGGGATATTGAGCAATTTGCCGCCGCTTCCTTCGATGATGAGTTTTGAGCTTCCCACGCCCTCAATCGTCACGCCCGCATCGCGTAGGACTTCGCATAATTGCACGACTTCAGGCTCTTTTGCCACGTTAACGAGCATCGTCGTTCCGTGCGCCAACGCCGCCGCCATAATGATATTTTCACTACCGGTTACCGTCACTTTATCGAAAACGATCGTCGCACCCTTCAGTCCTTTGGGCGCTTTGGCCAAAACATACCCTTGTTTAATCTCGATTTCCGCACCCATTCGTTCTAAAGCTTTTAAATGCAAATCGATCGGACGCTGACCGATAGCGCAACCTCCGGGCAAGGAAACTTCGCAATGCCCGAAACGCGCGAGTAAAGGGCCAAGCGTCAAAATAGACGCGCGCATTTTGCGGACGATATCGTAATTGGCGCACGCCGAATTAACGCTCGTCGCATCCACGTCCACGACGTTTTTTTGAACAAACGCATAGGTTGCGCCCAAATTGGCGAGCAATTGTAAAAGCGTTTTGACGTCGGCAACTTCGGGGATATTGGATATTTTAATTTTTCGTTTGGAAAGAAGCGTTAATGCCAGCAACGGCAACGCGGCATTTTTCGCTCCTGAAATCGTTACCGAACCGCTTAATTTTTGTTTGCCTTCGACGGCTAAATAGTACATCATACCCATGTCCTTTTAAAAGATGCATCTATTGTAGTCATTTATGATTGAATTTTCGATGAATTTTGGTAGAATTGACATCATTAAGATTGTGAGGAAAGCAGTGGTCTTAGAGCAATTTTTATTTGAAACGCGCTATTTGAGTATCGCGCATCTTTATTTCGGCGAAAAACGCTTAAGCGTGCTTGAATCCGCTCTAATCCCTCATGCAAAGTTTTCGTCTTACGATCTAGACTTATTGTCGTATCGCGATCGCAACGACATTCTTTTTATCGAATTGGGCGAAAGTTCCAAAGAGAAGCTCAAACGCCTGCTCGGGATTTTTACGCAGTACAAACCCGTCGTCGCGTACCTTTTCGCTCAAGACGTCGAAAATCGGCTCTTACTGAAATTTGCTTTGCACTTCGGCGTTACCGATGTTTTACCGCTCAACAACGAAGCGACGCTTTTAGCCTCGATCTTTACCAAAAATCCCAATAAACTCGACGATAAACTCTACATGTACCAAAAAATCGAACTGGAAAAAAAGATCGAACGTTTTTTCCCGTTTCTCGTCTTTCAAAATGCTCAATTAACCTATGCCAATGCACAGGCAAAAAGAATTTACGAAACAAACGATCTTTTGGAAATCGAAGCGAAGGTTCACGAAGACGTCGAATTAAGCGAGGTTCTGCTCAGCCATGAAGACGTACAAGGGAACATCGTCATCGAAACCGCCTCCAACAAAGAAGCGGAATATACGTGTATCGTCAAAGCGTTTGATCAAAGCGACGAAAAAATTATCACGCTGATCCCCGTCGATCAACTCCAAGACGTCAAACCCGCACAAACCGTCTTAAACCGTTTTGATTTCATCGATCGTCTTAAGGATCGTCTTGCGCAACAAAGCGTTACGAAAATGCCGGTTTCGCTCGTATTTATCAATATTTCCAACCTCGATAAACTCAGTCGAACGTTCAAAAGCACCACGCTTTACGATGCTTTTAAAAATCTAATGCTTAAATTGTTTCAGCTCAAAGAAGAAAATCAAGAGTTGATTCAATGGAGTCCGAATCTTTACATTTTGATGGGGGAAGATCGAACTTTTGAGCATACGTGCGAACAAACAAAACACCTTCAACAAGAGCTGATTTACGCTACGGCAAGCGAAAAAATCACGCCGATCATTCTCTCTTCGGCCTTTCACGTCGAATCGGACGACTTGAACGTCGTTATCGACTATATCGAAAAGATTAACACCCAAACGCTTTTGCCCCAAGATATTGAAAAGATCAAATATTTTGAGCTCGAATACCTTGAAAACGTTATCGAAGAGCAAGAACAGATTCGGTATTTGATGCACAATTGCGTAAATAACAAAATTCCGATCAAACTGTTAAATATCTACAAAGGTTTGTGCATCAATACGCACGCTTATATCCTCAAAATCACGGAAGACAGTTATCAAATGAGTTGCGAAAACCTCCAAGGATATGCGATGCAGATCGAAAAAGAGACGGTATTGCAAGCACCCAATTTTCCCAAAGACATCAAAGCGGAAGTCTCGTTGGTCGACATTAAGCGTTCTTTCGTCGTCATTAGAAACCTCAAATTTATGCCCAGCAGTGCTAACAACCGTCAACACACGCGCGTTCAAACCAGCATTCGCACTCCCGTACTCATCAAATACGCCCATCGTTCTTCTGCCCAAGGCGATATTATCGATATTTCCGTGAATTCTATTGCGATGAAAGTCAGTAAATCGTTTCGCGAAGAAGAGATGCTCAACCAAAAAGTCCGTCTGAATTTTTCGCTTCCGAACGAAGAGGGCGACAACGGATACGTTATCATGGAGATCGAGGCAAAAGTAACCTACATTTTACAAAAAGACGAATTTACCAAGATCGTCGTGATGCTTGATAAGCTTCCAAAACCCTACGACGACTATCTGCTTCGCTACATGTACAACCGCCAAAAAGAGCTTATTTTCGAGATCAAAAAGGCAACGAAAGCGTATAATTGAAAGCGTGAAGCGTTCAAACAAGAGGCACGTTTAAGCGTACCTCTTGCAAGTGATTAGGTAAAGAAGAGGGGTTTATTCGAAAACTTCGTATTGAGCGCGACCCATTTTGTAAAGATCGGCTCCAAATGTGTCGTTAATAACGGTTAAAGGAAAATCGACGACTTCGAGTCTGCGAATTGCTTCAGGTCCCAATTCAGGATAGGCGATAACTTCCGCTTTTTTGATTTGACGAGCAAGAAGAGCACCCGCGCCGCCGGTTGCACCGAAATAAATCGCTTTGGATTTAACACATGCATCGATGACGTCTTGGTTACGTTTACCTTTTCCGATCATCCCTTTAAGCCCTTGCTCGTTGATCAAGCGCGGTGAATAAGAGTCCATTCTGTATGAAGTTGTAGGACCTGCACTGCCGATCGGATCGCCAGGTTTTGGAGGAGTCGGTCCGACGAAATAGATAACCGCACCGTTCATATCGAAAGGAAGGGCTTGACCCGCATCTAAAAGATCCACCAATTTTTTATGTGCCGCATCGCGTGCCGTGTAAACAACGCCCGTTAAATAAACAATATCGCCTGCTTTAAGTTGAATGACGTCTGCTTCGCTAAGCGGTGCCGTTAAATGATAAGTTTTGCTCATTGTAATTCCTTCTTATAGCGTAATGTGCATATGGCGTGAGCTGTGGCATTGAACGTTGACGCTCACGGGTAAACTTGCGATATGGCAAGGATTTTTTTCGATATGAACGCCCAGTACCGTTTGCGTACCGCCCATACCCATAGCACCGATACCCAAGTTATTGAGAAGATGCATCAACTCTTCTTCCATGGATTCGAGTACCGGATCGGGATTTTTACTTCCCAATTCTCTAAAAAGCGCATGTTTCGAAGAAATAACGGCTTTTTCAAACGTACCGCCGATACCGACACCGACTGTAAGCGGAGGACACGGGTTTGGACCTGCATCGGAAATGACTTGTTTAACGTATTCGATAATACCTTTTCTGCCTTTTGCGGGAGGAAATACGGTCGCGCGAGAGACGTTCTCGGAACCGCCGCCTTTAGCTGCGTATTCGATGTCGATTTTATCGCCTTCGACGATATCGAAGTGAATGATCGCCGGAAGGTTGTAGCCGACTTCGTCTTTAAGGTTTGCGCGCGTATCCCAATGACAGGTAGAAGCACGTAAATAACCCTCTTTATAGCCTTGCTCCGTCCCTTCGTTGATCGCTTTTTTCAAGCTGCCTCCGACGACTTTAACGTCTTCGCCGACTTTGACGAAAAAGACGGCCAATCCGGTGTCTTGACAAAGCGGTCGCGCTTCATTCGCGGCAATATCCGCATTCTCTAAAATTTGCTTCAAGACTTGTCTACACACTTCACTTTTTTCCGTGTCGTAGGCACTTTGCAATGCTTTATAAGCATCTTTAGGCAAGTTTGTCGCACTGTAAAGGATCATATCCTTTACGCTCTTGACGATATCTTCGTACTTAATCTCTCTCATTTTTCATCTCCGAAAAAGTTTGATTTTGAATAGAACTGATCAAATCGCTTGCGCAAACCATTTAATCAATTCTATTGTACCCAAAAGTAAAGTAGAGGTGCTAGTTTAGAGTTTACATTTAAAAGGAGGGCACCTCTACGAATCCTTACATGTAAAGATTCGTAAAAATGCACACCCCGAATCGCTTCGGGGTTGCGTACTTTTAATATGTTAGACGAAAAGGAAAACACCTACTAACAAGACGGCAAGGTAGATCGCGGCAAAAAGCGCACCCAAAGCCCACCATCTGGCTTGAGAGATATAACCTGCACCGTACCAAATCGGAGAAGGACCCGTACCGTACGGAGTGATGATACCCATGATACCGAGTGAACCGGCAAGTAAGATCATAAACGCAGGCAATTGATCCGGCGCGATAAATTTAACGGCGATCAATGCAAAAACCGGAACCAACGCGGAAACGTGTGCCGTAACGCTCGCAAAGAAATAGTGAAGGATAAAAAATACGATAATCATCGAGATCATTAACGCCATCGGAGAAAGACCCGTTAAAGAACTTTCCGCCATCGTTCCGATCCATTTCAAGATACCGACTTTACCCAAACCGCCTGCAAGCGCAACCAACGTGGAGAACCATACGAGAACGTTCCAAGCACCTTTGTTACCGATAACGTCTTCCCAAGAGATAACTTTGCAAAGGACCATTAAAGCAACGATGGAAACGGCCGCAGTCGTAGCGTCGACGCTCAATTCTTTACCGAAAATCCAAAGGACAAGCGCAAGAACCGCAAAGAGCAACATCATGATCTCTTTAAACGTAATCGATCCCATTTTTTTAAGCTCGTTTGCCGCCCAAATCGGTGCTTCGGGAGATTGTTTTTGTGTCGGAGGATAAACGATATACGCCAACAACGGAGTCAATAGGAAAAGCGGTAACATCAAAGGAATCATCACTTTTGCCCAAGCACCCCATTCGATAGAGACTTTAGCACTTTTAGCGATCAAATCGACGGCTAGTAGGTTCGGTGCGAGAGCCGTTAAGAACATTGAACTCGTAACGCATGTCGCAGCCATCGCTACCCACGTAATATACGAACCGAGTTTGCGCGGCTCGTTATCGGGGAGAGAGTTGAAAATTTGAGGAATGTTAATCGCGATAGGGAAAATCGTACCGCCGCTACGTGCCGTATTGGAAGGCATAAAAGGAGCAAGCAAAAGGTCGGCAAACGCTACCGCATAGCCAAGACCGAGTGAGCTTTTGCCCATAAACTTAACCATAATAAGAGAAATTCTCTTTCCGAGTCCCGTTTTTTGATAACCCGCCGCAAACATAAAAGCTGCAAAGATTAACCAAATAATAGAGTTAGAGAAACCGGAAAGTGCCCATTTGATACCTTCGGCAGGCTTTGGATCGATAATACCCATAAGGGCAACCAAACATACGCCTACAAGCCCCACAAGAGCAGCCGGAACGGGCTCTAAAACGAGACCTACGACGACACCCAAGAAAATAGCCATAAAGTGCCAAGCGTTCGCACTTAACCCTTCAGGTGCCGGAAGAAACCAAACAACCAACATTACCAATACCGGAACCAGCATTGAAATGGCTTGTTTTGACATGTAAAACCTCCATTAAATAATTTTTACTCAACATCTCATAAGTAAGACTGACGTAATTATAGGCGTAGAAAAGAGATATAAATGAGACTTTTTTGCTAAAATGGTAAAAAAAATAGCTGGAAACTTATGAATATCTTAAAAATAATAATTGGATTGTTTTTTTATAGCTCTTTTTTATTCGGGAACGAAATTTTATTGCTCCATTCCTATAATAAAGGGCTGAAATGGACGGATGGAATCTCAAGCGGCGTTGAAGACGTCATGAAAAAACATCCCGAATACGAACTGACGACCCAATATATGGATAGTAAAAAAATCGAATCGCAAAACTACTTCGACGAATTGCTGGACCTTTACCGCAAAAAATTTCGCGATCGCACCTATAAAGCAATCATTGCGGCCGACAACTACGCCTATGAATTTGCTTTAAAATACCATCGTGAATTGTTTCCCAATACGCCGATTGTCTTTTGCGGCGTCGAAAATTTCAATCCCAAAGACATTACGCCGTATCTCAAACAATACGTCACCGGAATCGTCGAATACAAAGACATACGCAAAAACTTGGAGCTCATCCAAACCCTTTTCCCCGCAACGAAAATGGTCTATATTATCAGTGACGATGCTTATTCTTCGTTGGTGATTAAAGACCAAATCGTCGAAGAGTCGAGCCACTTTCAAGATAAAGTACGCATCGTTTTCGACAATAAAATCGATTTTAAGACCATTGACGAAAAAATCGATAAATTACCCAAACACAGCGTCATCTTATTTACCAGCTTTTACCGTGACATGTACGGAAACTATATTCCCTATCATCGCTTACAATCTTTTTTCCAACGTTCCAAATACCCCGTATTTGCACTCAACCGTATTCATGTCGGCGAGGGCGTCATCGGAGGCTATATGGTCGATCCTTACGAGCAGGGCTATTTGGCGGCTAAAAGGGCTTTTGAGATTATCTCCGGCAAAAAAATCAGCTCTCTTCCCGTCAGCACGCCTTCGAATAACTATTTTTTCGATAACCTCGTATTGAAAAAATTCGGTCTTTCGACAAGCGACATCCCAAGCCCTTCCGTCGTGATTAACGGCGTGGAAAGTTTTTACGAAAAACACCAAAAATTCGTCGAGAACGCTTTTACTTTGATGCCCTTGCTCCTTTTGCTCACGACGATTCTCGTCTTAAACATTATCAAACGCATCTCTTTGGAGAAAGAGCAACTCAGGCAAAGTAAGCTTGACTACGTTCTTTTGAATAACATTCAAAGTGCCATTTTTTGGAAAGCCAACGACGGAACCGTTTTAGGATGTAACGAGCTTTTATGCGAAATCGTTGGTAGGGATAAATGGGACATCGTCGGACGTAACATTCAAGAAGTGATGCCCTCTATCTGCGATCAGATCCAAAACGTGCCGCTCAATAATCCTAACAGCACCGAAATCGAAATCCAATTTCCGCATCATGAGAAAAAAACCTTTGCGATTAGGCGCACCTACTATACCGACGAAAAAAACCTCGAAGCCGGCGTTGTTACCATTATGACCGACATCACCGAAAAGAAAAAGATCGACACCGAACACAAACGCCACGAACAATTCGTCGTGCAACGTTCCAAACAGTCCGAAGTCGGAGAAATGATCGCCAGTATTGCCCATCAGTGGAAAACGCCGTTGGTCGAAATCTCTGCAATTGCACAGGAGTTGATCTATAAACGCCGTAAAAAAGTGCTTGACGAAGCCGATACGCAAAAATTCGTCGACGACATTATGACGCAAGTTAAGTACATGTCGCGTACCATTGACGATTTTAGACAGTTCATCAAACCCTCGACCCGACAAAGTGCCTTTGACGTCAAAGAGGCCGTCGAAACGATGCTCGAAGTCGTTAACCACAACCTTAAATACAATTACATTACGATTACGATTCACGATTTATGTCAGGAAAAACTCTTAGCGTTCGGCTACCCTAATGAATTTAAACAATGTATTTTAAATATCGTTAATAATGCAAAAGATAGTATTCTAAAGCGAAGAGAAGCCGTGCCGACCGAAGGCGTCATTGTCATTACGCTCAAAAGCGACGAAACGTCGATTTACCTCACGATCGAAGACGACGGTTGCGGAATCGAACTAGAGACGTTGGAGACGATCTTCAATCCGTTTATGAGCACCAAAGAACACGGCGACGGTTTTGGTTTATACATGGCTCGCCTGATTATCGAAGATAAAATGGGCGGAAAAATTTATGCGGAACAAAAAGAGCAGGGCGCACGCTTGTGCATTGTTGTTCAAAAATACAAAGGAAGCGTATGAAAATCTTGGTACTCGAGGATAACGAGCGTTTGGCAAACGTCATCGTTGAAGCGTTCGAAGATAAAAAATACCGCGTCGATCTTTTCGATAACGGTAAAAAAGCTCTTGAAGCGATCGATAACGGATACGACTGCTATATCTTGGATATTAACGTTCCGGGCATCGACGGGTTATCGCTTTTGAAAGAAATACGCAGTATGGACGGTGAAACTCCCGCCATTATTATCAGCGCAAACGTCGAACTCGAAACGATTCAAGAGGCGTACTGTAAAGGATGCGACGAATACCTCAAAAAACCGTTTTACATGTACGAATTGGAGACCAAAATCGAACGTCTGTGCAAACCCAAAGCCCATACGATTCGCCTTGCCCAAAACTTTAGCTATTGCGTTGAGCATGAAAGATTGCTCGATAACCGAGGTGAAGAGGTAAAACTGGCAAAAAAAGAGATTTTATTGCTCAATCTTTTTGCAAAAAATCTGGATAAGAACATCACGTTCGAGCGTATCGAGCAGTACGTTTGGGGCGGAGAACTCACGACGACCGAAAACATACGAGCCCTCATTAAACGCTTGCGTAAAAAGTTGCCCGAAGAAGCCATCGAAAACCAAGGCGGCGTCGGTTATCGTCTCAATTATGAACGTTAAAACGCCTTTTCTCGCCTCACGCGAGGGGCTTTTGTACCTTTTAGCCGCCGCCGTTCCCGTTGCCTTTAGCGCATGGAACTCTTTGCTCAACAATTTTGCCGTAGAAGTCGTTCGTTTCGACGGCGAAAAAATCGGTTTGCTTCAAAGCCTACGCGAAGTTCCCGGCCTTTTGGCATTTACGATCGTCTTTGTTCTCATCTTTTTGCGCCAGCAAAGCGCGGCGTATCTTTCATTGGCACTGTTAGGAATCGGTACGATGCTCACAGGCTTTTTCCCTTCCACCGTCGGACTTTACGTCACGACGATCGTGATGTCCGTAGGATTTCATTATCTTGAAACTTTACACAGCTCGTTAAGTTTACAGTGGATCGACAAAAACAAAGCACCGTCGTTTTTAGGAAAACTCTCTTCCCTCCGGTCGTTTATAGGTTTAGGTATCTTGGCACTTTTATACGTTTTGATGCAATACGCTAACGTCGGTTATACGGCGATTTATGCTTTAAGCGGTGCGATCACCGTTGCCGCCGCATTGTTTGCGTGGAGGGTTTTTCCGCATTTTAAAGACGACGTCATCCAAGAGAACAGGCTCTTTTTACGTCGAAAATATTGGATTTTTTACGTTTTGACCTTTTTAGCCGGAGCCAGACGCCAAATCGTGGTCGTTTTTGCGGGATTTTTGCTCGTGGAGCGCTTTCATTTCAGCGTCCAAAATATGCTTCTTTTACTCATCGTCAACACGGTTTTAAATATGCTTCTTTTACTCATCGTCAACACGGTTTTAAATATGCTCTGCGCTCCTTACGTCGGAAAACTCATCGAACGTTTCGGCGAAAATCTTTCGCTCAAAATCGAATACGGCTCCATCGTGCTCATTTTTGTCCTATATGCTATGGTACAATCCCTTGAAATGGCGGTAGGGCTTTACGTGATCGACAATCTCTTTTTTACGATCGCGATCGCGCTTAAAACCTATTTTCAAAAAATTGCCGATGCCCGCGATATTGCCGTTACGTCGAGTATCGGATTTACGATCAACCATATTTCGGCGGTTTTATTGCCTTTTAGTTTAGGTATTATTTGGACCTATTCCGTCTCCGCCGTTTTTTTGATCGGAGCTTTTTTGGCAACGATTTCATTTTGTTTAACGTTTCTGATGCCTAAAGGAGTGATGCATGAACCTTCAGTCTCTTGACGACGATTTTTTACAATTGGATTACGTATCCGACCCCAAACTATACGATGAAAAACGCTATTTTAACGAAGAGGGCGACGAACCTTTTGATACGACCTCCAAAGCCCAAATGCTTTTAATGCTCAACACGCTCGCGTACGAGATGCAATTAGACACGTACGCGCTTAAAAAAATGGAAATCTTCTTACGAAGCGAATTACCTTTTTTTGCGGTTACCCGACGCTTGGTACGCCAATGGGTCACGCAGAATTTTTTATATTAATATCATATTACGATGTTATAATGACGTAC
>Ga0075011_10001512_pt1 | contig 12523 bp, 7 predicted proteins | sample TARM_MetaG_T_14_FD_72354 | JGI IMG/M metagenome (GOLD analysis project Ga0075011, IMG submission 72354) | Freshwater microbial communities from Pennsylvania, USA, analyzing microbe dynamics in response to fracking - TARM_MetaG_T_14 | ecosystem: Environmental > Aquatic > Freshwater > River...
ACCCCGCCCCCTGTCCAGTGCGCCTGCCGAGGCCGATTTCGAGCGGGATGATCGCCAGAACGGCGGGCATCCACCAAATCATGTAATCGTCGTGCGCCGTCGAGCCGGTCATGATCAGCCCGAGCGTGACGGCCACGAACAGGGCGAGCCGGACGGGACAGCCTTCCGCCCCGGTGGAACTGTTCGCGTTCCGGCTGCGCCATGCAAGCCAGGCCGAACCGGCCAGCCAGAAGCCCAGCGCGCCAAGGCTGGCCACCCGGCCCAGCCAGGCCGGCGCGAACAGGCGCCAGGATGTCCCGTCGGGCGAGCGCACCAGATTGAACAGCAGCACGTTGCGGATGAAGGCGTCGGGGTTCCAGGCAAGGAACAGCACCGTCGGCAGCAGGCCTACGGCCATTCCCGCGGCATAGGATTTCCAGCGGTCGGGCGGGAAGACGATGGTCGCGGCGACAAGGCCGGGCATCAGCTTGCACGACATGCTGCAACCGACCAGCAAACCGGCGAGCAGCGCCGAGCGCCCCCGCACCAGAAAGGCCGCCAGCGCGAGCAGCGTTCCGATACTGTCATTGTATCCCATGGCCAAAGCCGTCTCGGCCAGTTCGGGGGTGGCCAGCAAAAGGGCAACAGCGATCAGGCGATCCCCGGTCCGGGCCCCGCGCGACAGGCCCCAGACCACGCCGCACAGGCCCGCAACACACGCCGCGTTGACCCACAGCACCGCCATCGGCCCCAGCGGCCCGGCAAGCGGCAGGTGGAGCAGGATCATCAGCGGCAGATATTTGTAGCCCCCGAAGGCAGGATCGTGGGCATTGCTCACCCCGTAAGGGTCCAGTGACGCGGCATAGGGATTGTGCCCCTGTGCCAGTATCCGCGCCGCATCGAGCGTGGTTGTGGCCACATCGGAAAGCTTGGGCACCAGCAGCCCGCTGGCAAGGTTCAGCAAAGGCACCGAAAACGCCAGCCCGACGAGCAACAGCCCATACCACGGGATGCCGCGAAACAGGCGCTCCCGCCCGCGTCTGGCAAAAGTGTCGCACCACACGATGGCCGCCACCAGCCCCAACGCGACACCGGCTTCCCAGATGCGCACCTTGTTCGGGGACCCGAGCGAGAGGAACAGGACAGCAGCGGGCACCGCCCCGAACAGCAGGCAACCGGCCACCATGCGCCATGCCGGGGCAAGAGCAGTGTGTCCGGGGCCCGGCAAAGATGCGCGGCGGCGAACAACCGCCAGCCCCCCGAGGCAAAGCGCGAAAGCCGTCAGCAGGGCCAGCCTTGCCGGGCCATTCTGGAAGAAAGTGACCGGGAACAGGATCGCGAAATTCAGGTATGCCAGAAACGGCAGGCGGCTGCCCTGCGTGCTCGACGTGATGGTCATCGCGGAATCCTTGAACCATCAGGCTCGGGTTGCAATCGTCATCCTGGCATATATTTCAGGAATTAACAAAAGGCCCTGCCCGCAAAAATCACGCCTCCCCCGGAAGGGCTCCCTGCCCCGCCGCATGACAAGACACGGCAGGACAGGGCAGGGCAATGCGCCGGCGCGGATCAGAACGTGTAGCGCGCACCGATCCTGAACGTGCGCGGCTCGATCACGCGGCTCATGCGCCCCTGCACCGGGCCGTTCGTGTCGAAGGCGGGAATGTAGGATTCATAGAAATAGGCGATGTCCTTGTCGCGGCTGTCCAGCATGTTCAGCACTTCGCCGTAGATCTCTATCCTGCGGCCTTTCCACGCGCCCCGCGCGTTGAGGATCGTGCTCCCCTTGTCACGAATGGAATTGTCATCGGTCAGCGGATAGGGGCCCAGATGGCGCACGCGCAGGCTCGCCTCCCATGGATCGAGCACGATCGCCGCGCCCGCAGAGGCCGCGTTTTCGACCGCATTGGGGATGCGGTTGCCATTGTCATAGCGCGAATGGCTGGCGACATAGCTGCCATCGAGCGCCAGCCACGGCAAGGGCCGCCAGAACCCGACCAGTTCGTAGCCGCGCCGCCTGCTCGCGCCGGTCGGCTCGACCGCGTTGGAATCGCCCACGAACCGCAATTCGCTGCCCACGTTGAGCCACCAGTACGTGGCCGTGAGGGACACAGTGCCCAGTTGCAGGCGCCCGCCCAGTTCCTTGCCCGTGCCCCGGACCAGCACCGGCACCGGGGATTCCACATTGACCGCCCCGCGCACGTCGTTGGAATGGAAGCCGCGCCCCCAGTTCGCATAGACCTCGAACTGCGGCAGGACCTTGTAGGCGACCGAGACTTTGGGCGAGACGATGGAATCGTGCCCGCTCCCGGTCCCCAGCAGCGCCGCCGCGCCATCGCGCGCGCGAACCGTGTAGTGGTAGTAATCGCCCCGCAGGCCGCCCGTCAGCCTGAGCCCCGACACCGGCTGCCATGTCGCCTCGCCATAGAGCGCGCCGGAGGCTTCCTCGACATGGTAGTGCCCCAGCGAGCGCAGGAACACGCGGTCTGCGGTGCGGTTCACCCCGACATTGCCGATGTGGTCATAGCGGTTTTCGGTGCCGACCGTCAGGCGCAGCCTGCTGCCCACGTCCCAATGCCTGCGCGCCGTCAGGCCGATGATCCAGCGCCTGTCGAACTGGTCGATCTGCGCGCTGGTGCCATCGGCCTGCGCATATGTCGGGTTCGAAGACATGGCCCAGTCGTAGTACTGGACATAGAGATTGGCATTCCAGCCCGGCTGCCGGACGGCGACATTGCCGATCAGGCGCGTCGTGCGCCCCCGCGCCGAAGGATCGGGCGAACAGAAGACATCGGGGCAGACCGCGCTGCCGATGATCCGCTCGGGGATCTGCTCGGTCGGGCGCCATGTCGCATGATAGGCATGGAGCGTGGCCTCGATCGTGCCCGCGCCGACAGGCACGCTGTACTTGGCGAAACCGGCGTAGTGCCGCAGGTGCTCGGCCTCCTGCCATGGCCCGTCATAGCGTTTCGCCTGTCCGACCAGCGTCAGGCTGCCCCCGGCCACGTTCCTGATCGTCCCGCCTGCGGCCAGACGGCCCGCATTGTAGGAACCGCCCTCGACCGAAATCCACGGGCGGTCGAACCCCTCGATCGTGGTCATGTAGGCCGCCCCGGCCAGTGCGAAATCGCCCCCGTCCGCGCGATAGGGCCCCTTGCGGAAATCCTCGCGCGCGACGATCTCGGGGATCAGGCCGTTGAGATCGAGATAGCCCTGACCATGGCCGTGGCTGCGCAAGTTCATCTGCACGCCGTCGATATAGGTCGTGAAATCAGTGCCATGGTCGAGGTTGAAGCCGCGCAGGAAATACTGGTTGGCCTTCCCGCTCCCCGAATGCTGCGCCGCGACCATGCCGGGCACGGCTTCGAGCAGTTCGGCAACCCGCAGCAGCGGGCGGACCAGAAGGTCCGAGCCCCCGATGCTGCCCTCGCTGGCCGCCTGCGCCGTGCCGATCTGGGCCTGACCCCGCCCGAAGACCACGATATCGCCCGTCTTCGCATCAGCCCCATCGGCCTTATTCCCGTCGGCCTTATCACCATCGGCAGGCGCCGCGACGGCCTCCCCCGCCCTGGCCGGCATGGCCGCCAGCATCATTGCCGCACCCGCCACCATGCGCAGCAGCGCACCGCATTTCATCACTTTCATCATCATTCCCCCGGCGCCTGCGACTGGGGTGGGGGCTTGCCGCCACCAGGGCGGTCGGCGCGCGTCAGCGATCGGACACCGCTGGCGACCGTCTGCACGAACCGATGCGGCCTCCACCGCTCGTTCGTCGCTCGGACGGAAAGATTCCGGGCTCTGGCCATCCCCTGGACCACAGCATGAGCGACCAGACGCAGGCAGGTCTCCTGGCTCACGGGTCAAGGCAGCGATGCATGGCCTTCCCGGGCCTCGCATGATTTAGCGTCCGGCCCAGTGACTGGCGGCGGGATCTGCCCTGCCGCCGATATGCACCGCGCTCGCCGCTTACAGTTGCAGGGACAGCCGCGGATTCAAGGGAGGAAGCCCCCTCTCACCGTGTTCCCTTTTAAGCCTCTTTCGAAGCACCGGCGCGATCTTGCCTGCGCCATCGAAGGCGGCAGACGCCGTCGCGGTATCCCAAGTCGGACGAAGGAACAAGAGGCCCCCCGCAAACGGAGACGCCGCGGGCATGGCCGGCGCCATGCCCGCGGACGGGGTATCCTCAGCGGCCCTGAAAGCGGATCAGGGGGATCAGGCCGCTTGCAGCATGCGGGCCAGATCCTGCCCGGCCTCGCCGGTGGGGCGGATGTCGAACGTGTCGACCAGCACGCCCAGCACCTCGGGCGTGAGGAACTGCGGCAGGGTCGGGCCAAGGTGGATCTTGCGGATGCCCAGATGCAGCATGGTCAGCAGCACGGCGGTCGCCTTCTGCTCGAACCAGCTGATCGCATAGTGCAAGGGCAGGTCGTTGACCCCGCAGCCGAGCGCCCCGGCCACTGCCACGGCCACCTGAATGGCCGAATAGGCATCGTTGCACTGGCCCACGTCGAGCACGCGGGGCACGCCGTTGATGCTGCCCAGATCCTCGCGGTTGAAGCGGAACTTGCCGCAGCCGAGCGTCAGGATCAGGCTGTCCTGCGGGGTGGCCATGGCCAGGTCGTGGAAATAGTTGCGGCCCGGACGCGCGCCGTCGCAACCCCCGATCAGGAACAGGTTCTTCACCTCGCCCTTGTTGATCATGCCCAGCAGGGTATCGGCCACGCCCATCACCGTGTTGCGGGCAAAACCGGCCGGAATGCGCTGTTCGGCGGCATCTTCGGCAAAGCCGGGCAAGGCCAGCGCGCGGGCGATCACCGGGGCGAAATCATGGCTGGCGATATGGGTGATCCCGGCCCAGCCCACCGGCCCGGCGGTGTACAGGCGGTCGGCATAGCCCTTGATTTCCGGGTTGATCAGGCAGTTCGAGGTCATCACGATGGCGCCGGGGAAGGCGTCGAATTCGCGCTGCTGGTCCTGCCAGGCGCCGCCATAATTGCCGATCAGGTGCGGATACTTCTTGAACCCCGGATAGGCATTGGCGGGCAGGAGTTCGCCGTGGGTATAGACATTGATGCCGAGCCCCGCAGTCTGTTCGAGGATCGCCTCCAGATCGCCCATGTCGTGGCCCGAGACGAGGATGGCCTTGCCCCTGACCGGGGTCATGCGCACCATGGTCACTTCCGGGTGCCCGAAACGGCCCGTGTTGGCCGCGTCGAGCAGTTCCATGACCTTGAGGTTGAGCGCGCCGATCGCCAGCGAATGGGCCAGCAGGGCGTCGATATCGGTCGGATCGGTGGCGAGGAACGCGGCAATGCGGTGGAACTCGGCGCTGACCGCGGCTTCCTCGTGGCCCAGAACGCGGGCATGTTCGCTATAGGCGGCGGTTCCCTTCAGGCCATAGAGCACCAGGTTGCGCAGGCCCACGACGCTGGGCCCATCGCGGTCCATGAAGCGCTGGATGGCCGCATGAGGCGCGGCCTGCGCCAACCCTTCATCGGTCAGGACCGGCGTCCAGGTGGCCGCCTCGGGCAGGTCCGCCAGATCCGCGCCCGCGCCTTGCGCACAGGCCTGCGCCAGCGCGCGGATGTCGAGCGCCTGCGCGATCAGGCCGGTAAAGCGCGCCGCATCGAAGTTGACGTTGGTCAGCGTGGTGAACCACGCATGGGGCGTGAAGGCATCGACGCGGGCATCGCGCGCGCCCACGGCCGCCGCGCGCGCCGCATAGACCGAAACGCCCTGCATCACGCGCAGCAGGATGTCCTGCATGTCGGCCACTTGCGCGCTCTTGCCGCAAGACCCGACCTTTACCGCACAACCACCCTTGTTCGATTGTTCGCACTGCACGCAATACATGGGACTCTCCCGGTGAAGCTGACTTTCGAGGGCCTGCCTAGCCGGGAGAATAAAACATTCATTTGAGATGCATCAAATGTCGTCACTTTTTGCCGGGCTGGCAAACTGGTCATAGGCGCGCAGGGCATCGGCGGCATACATCAGCGCCGGGCCGCCCCCCATGTAGACGCACATCGCCATGACTTCGGCCACTTCCTCGCGCGTGGCGCCCAGATCGACCAGCGCCTTGCCGTGGAAGCCGATGCACCCGTCGCAGTGCTGGGTCACGCCGATGGCCAGCGCGATCAGTTCCTTGGTCTTCTTGTCGAGCGCGCCCTCGGCGCTGGCCCCCTTGGCCAGGGCATAGAACCCCTGCATCGCTTCGGGCTGGGCCTTGCGAAGCTGGGCCGTGTAGGCCGAAATATCAGCGGTGATCGCGCGGTAGTCCTTGGCCATTTGCTCTCTCCTCGATGCGGGCATATTGTCAATTCACATTTTCATGATATGAGAAAGATGTGAATTGTAAAGCCCCCATCCCAGCCCCCATCGACGACGAACTGGCCCAGAGCGCGCCCGTGGCCGCCGCCTTCCTCAAGGGGCTGGCCAGCCCGCAGCGGCTGATGATCCTGTGCTGCCTGAACGAGGGCGAACGCCGCGTGGCCGACCTGATCGCGGCCACCGGCATGGCCCCGACCTCGATGTCCCAGCATCTGGCCCGGCTGAAGGACGAGCGGATCGTGAAAGTCCGCCGCGACCACCGCACGCTCTGGTATGCCATCGACCACCCCGCCACGCGCGACGTGATGGCCGCGCTCCATCACCATTTCTGCGCCGACACCACGGGGGAGACAAGCCGCGCACAGGATGGCATGGGGGCCGGATAAGGCCCGTTTGCGGCTGAATTTCAGGCTGATTGTTTCCATGTCCGGTATGTCTCCCCTCACCCTCCTGCACACGTCCGACTGGCATCTGGGCCACGAGCTCAACGGCCACCCGCGCGAGGAGGAACACCGCCACTTTCTCGACTGGCTCCATGCGGCCATCGGCGAACACGGGGTCGATGCGCTGGTCGTCACCGGCGACATCTACGACGTGGCCAATCCGCCGGTCTCGGCCATGGCGCGGCTCTATGGGTTCCTGCACCGGCTCTGCGCGGCCTATCCCGCGCTCGACATCGTGATTCTGGGCGGCAACCACGACAGCGCGATGCGGATCGACCTGCCCGGCGCGCTGCTGGGCACGGGCCGCGTCCATTTCGCGGGGGCCATGCCCAGAACCAATGGGCCCCACACCAACGGCGCGCCCGATCCGGCAAAAACGCTGATCCCCCTGACCAACGGCGATGGCGCCATCGCGGCATGGCTGGCTGCCGTGCCGTTCTGCCGCCCGGTCGATCTCGGGCGCGAAAGCCTCGAAACGCTCTATGCCGCCGTGCAGGATGCCGGCCTTGCGCGGGCGGGCGATCTGCCGCTGGTGGTGACCGGGCATCTCCATGTGGCGGGCGGCGCGGTCTCCGAAATGTCGGAGCGGCGCATCGTCGTGGGCGGCGAGGAAGCACAGGCCCCGGCCCTGTTCGATGCGCGCGCGGCCTATGTCGCGCTGGGCCATCTCCATCGCGCGCAGGCGATCACCGGCCCCACGACCATCCGCTATGCCGGTTCGCCGTTCCCGCTCTCGATGGCCGAGCGCGACTATCGCCATTCGGTCGCGCTGGTGCGCCTTGCCGCTGCGGAGCCCGAAACGCCCCCGTCCTGCACGGTCGAGCTGCTGCCGATCCCGCGCCCGGTCGTCTTTCACAGCCTCGGCCCGCTGCCGCTCGACGAAGCGGTGGCGGCCATTGGCGCGCTCGACCTCGACGCCGATCTGCCCCCCGCCCAATGGCCGTTCATCGAGGTGAGCGTGGCCGTCACCGGCCCCGAACCGCTGCTGCACCAGAAAGTGCTGGCCGCGCTGGCCGACCGGCCCTTGCGGCTCGTGCGGCTGCGGCGCCATTTCATGGCACAGGGCGAACAACTGGAAACCGGCGCAGAGCCGGTCGACCTCGACGACCTCGACCCCGCCGCCGTCTTCGCCCGGCTCTATGCCGACCAGCACGAGGGCGAAGCCCCGCCCGAAGACCTCGCGCAGGCCTTTGCCCGCCTGATGATCGACACCCAAACCACGCAGGAGCCGCGCTGATGCGTATCCAGGCCATTCGCGGCTGCAACCTCGCCAGCCTTGAGGGGGAATTCGCGGTCGATCTCGACAGCGGCCCCTTGGCCGCCTCGGGCCTGTTCGCGATCACCGGGCCCACGGGCGCGGGCAAGTCCACCTTGCTCGATGCGGTGTGTCTCGCGCTCTTTGCCGAAATCCCGCGCCTGCGCGCGGCCCCGGCCCGGACCCGTGTGGGTGAAGGGCGCGGGGGCGACGAAGACGGGCTTTCCGCCGGCGACCCGCGCGCGATCCTGCGCCACGGCAGCGGCGAAGGTTATGCCGAAATCGATTTCAGAATGCCCGATGGCGCCACCTATCGCGCGCGCTGGGCCGTGCGGCGCGCGCGCGGCAAGCCGGACGGGGCGATCCAGAACCATACCCATACATTCGAGCGGACCGACCGCCCCGAAAACCTCGGCGGCACCAATACCCAGACGAAACAGGCCATCGGACAGGTCATCGGCCTGAGCGCCGAGCAGTTCACCCGCGCGGTCCTGCTCGCGCAGGGTGATTTCGAGGCGCTGATCCGCGCCGACGCCGACGAACGCGCCGCCCTCCTCGAAAAGCTCACCGGCTCGCACATCTATTCGGCGCTGGGCCGCAAGGCTTTCGAGGAAAAGCGCGCGTGGACCGAAAAGCTCGACGCGATCACCGCCAAAATCACCGCGCTCGAAGGCCTCACCCCCGATGCGCGCGAAGCCGCGCAAGCCTGTTTCGACGCCGCGCGCGACCATCACCACGCCTGCCAGACCGGCCTCAGGGCCCTCGAAGACCGGCAGGCCCTGCTCGCCACGCGCGACCGCCTCGCCCAGGCCGCCCAGCGCGCGCAAGAGGCCTGCACCGGCGCGCAAGAGGCCATCGCCGGAGCCCTCCCCCGGCGCGCCGCGCTCGCCCGCGACCGGCAGGCGCTCACCCTCGAACCGCTCTACAGCCGCTGCCGCGAAGAGGCGGAAGCGCAAACCCGCGCCACAGACGCCCGGCAGGCCGCCGCCCATGCCCTTGCCGAAACCGAAAGCCGCGCCACGGCCAGCGAAACCCGCCACCACGCGGCCCGCGCAGACCACGACGCCCAGACCCTCCACGCCCAGTCGCTCAAACCCCGGATCGACAAGGCCCGCCTGCTCGAAGAGCAGATCGCGCAGGCCGCCGGGCAGGCCGAAACCCTCGACACCCGCCGCCGCGACAGCGCCAAGGCCGCCCGCCAGAGCGCGCAGACCCTCGCCACCAGCCAGACCGGCCACGACGAGGCCGCCACGCACCTGAACGCGGTCAAGGCATGGCAGGACGCCAAGGCCGCCCTGCGCCCGCTGGCCGAGCGCGAAAGCGAGATCGCGGCCCTCCTGACCGGCCACGACGCGGCCCGGGCCCGGATCGGCGAACAGGACGCCCGCCTCAGCGCGCTGGCGCAAGCGGTCGAAACCGCGCAAGACACCCGCGACGCCGCGCAAGAGGCCCGGCGCAAGGCCGAAGACCGGCACACGGCGGCCCGGACCGCGCTGGCGCAGGCGCAGGCCGCCAACACCGGACACCTCGGCGCCGAACACCTCGCCGCCCTCACCACCCGCGCCCAAGCCCTCGCCGCCGCCGTGCTGGCCGATGCCACCGCCCGGACCGCCCGGCAGCAGGCCGACGAACGCGCGCAAACCCTTGCCCGCGACGCCGGAATGCTCGCCACGCGCGAGGCCCAGCGCCAGACCCTCGCCACGCAGATCGCCACCCACGAGGCCGAACGCACCACCCTTGCCCCCGCCCTCGACGCCGCCCGCGCGCGCCATGAACGCGCCGCGCAAGCCTCCGATCAGGCCGCGCAGATCATGCGCGCGGCGCTCCACGATGGCGAGCCCTGCCCGGTCTGCGGCGCGCGGGAGCATCCCACCGATGCCTTGCAGGCCCTGCTCGGCGACAATCTCGTCGCCGCGCGCGACGAGGCCCGCGCCCTTCAGGACCGCCACGAGGCCCTGACCGCCGACATCGCCGCCAGGACCCGGCAGGCCGCCGATCTCGACGAGACCCTGCGCGAGGCCCGCGCCGCCCATGATGCCCTTGCCCGGACTTGCGCCGCCCTGCACGCGCAGGCCCAAGCGCGCGAGGACGAAGCCCGCGCCAGCGCCGCACGGGCCGATCTCCCCGATGCCCTCCCCGAGGCGCGCGGGCCTGCCCTCGCTGCCCTGAGCAAGGCCAACCAGGCCGAAATCGACGCCGGTCTGGCCGCGCAACGCATGCTGGCCAGCTTGCGCCAGCAACAGGACGCCGCGCGCGCCGCGCTCGATCGGGCCGATGCCGCGCTGGCAGAGGCCGAACAGACCTTGCGCAACCAGAACACCGCGCATCAGGCCACGGCCAGCGAGCAGGCCCAGACCCGCGCCCAGCAAGACCGCTTGGCCGCCGACCTGTCCCACCTGCTGGCCCCCCTGCTGGCCCCCCTCGTCGACTGGCAGGCCCTGCCCGATCCGCAAGGCTGGCTGGCCCGGCAGGCGCAGGACTGGCGCGAGCGAGCCGAAACCCGCGCCAGCCTCGAACAGGCGCTGCCCGCCCTCGCCGATGCCCTCGCGCAGGCCCGCCTCGACGACCAGCGCGCGCAGGACGCCGCGCGCGAGGCCGCGCGCGCCCATGCCGAAGCGGACACCCGCCTTGCCGGCTTGCGCACCGACCACGCCGTCCTGTTTGCAGGCACCGCGTTCGCAGGCGCGCTTGCCGCCACAATCGAAGCCGATCTGGCGGGCGAGGACCAGCGCCTCGCCAGCGCCCGTCAAGCCGCGCAAGCCGCGCAGGCACAGGCCTTGCAGGATCTCGCCGCCGCCCGCACCCGCGCCGAAGAGGCTGAAAAGCACCTGACCGGGGCACGCGACGCCCACACCGCCGCCCGCGCCCGCTTCGAGGAAGCCCTGGGCCAAACCGAACTCACCCCCGAAACCGTCGCCCGCGTGGCCGCCGCCGGGCGCGAGGCCCTCGACCGCGAGGAAGACGCCTTGCGCGCGCTCGACACCGCCCTTTCAGAGGCCCGCGCCGTCGCCACCCAGCGCCAAAACGATCTGGCCGCCTTCGAGGCCGCCGAAGGCCCCGCGCTGGCCGAGGCCCTGACCCAAGCCCTCGAATCCGGCCCCGATGGCCTCGCCCGCGCGCTCGAAGCGCAAGCCGCCGCGCTCGCCCTTGCCGCACAGGCGCTCGACGAGGCGCGCCTTGTCCTGCGCCGCGACGACGACGTGCGCGAACGCACCGCCGCCCTCCACAAGGACTATGCCGCCACCGAGGACAAGGCGCGCCTCGCCCTCCAGCTCGGCAGCCTGATCGGCGACCGCGAAGGCCGGATTTTCCGCAAATATGCGCAAGGGCTGACCCTCGACCGCCTGCTCGAACACGCCAATACCCGCCTTGCCGAACTCAAGCCGCGCTATCAGCTCGAACGCGGGCGCGGCGGCGACATGGTCATTCAGGTGATCGACAACGACATGGCCGGGCAAGTGCGCGGCATTCACAACCTCTCGGGCGGCGAACGCTTTCTGGTCAGCCTCGCGCTCGCGCTGGGGCTGGCCGAAATGTCGACCACGCGCGGGGTCAGGATCGAAAGCCTGTTCATCGACGAGGGCTTTGGCGCGCTCGATCCGGTCAGTCTGGGGCAGGCGCTCGCCCTGCTCGACCAGCTTCAGGCCAGTGGCCGCCGCGTGGGCGTGATCAGCCATGTCGAGGAGCTGAAGGAACGCATCGCCGCCAAGATCGAGATTACCCCCACGGGCCGGGGCACGAGCCGCCTTGCCGTGGTGGAAGGATAAACCAGCCCTACCGCCACGACCTGTCGTCGCGCGGCAGGCGGGAATGGTCGTCTACCACCGTGATGCGGTGCGGCAGGTCCGCGCCCCAGCGCCACAGCACGAGGTTGCGATCCCCCGCCCCCGCGCGAAAGGCGAAGCTGGGCACCACGATGCCCGCCGCGCCCTGCCCGATCAGCCGCTCGGCCAGAAGCCAGCTGGGCGGGGCAATCCCGCGATCGGCCAGATCCTCCCACGCGCAGGACAAATCCGCCGGGCCCACGCCAAGCGCCGCCAGCGTGGCGGGGGCGGTCAGGTCGAGAATGTCGCTGCAATCGATATGATAACTGCACAGTGTCAACGGTTGCGCCTTGAAGGCAAAACCCTGCTGCGCTTCGAGCCAGGCCGTTTCCATCCGCAACGCGGTATAGAGCGCGGGCCGTCCGGGCTGGTTGAAGCGGCCGCCATGGCGGCTCGCCCCTTCGCCCGAAAGCGGATCGAAAGCCCAGCGCGGATGATGCCCGCGAAAGACCCTCGTGCGCAGATGGAGAAACGGCAGGTCGGCGGAGGGCAGGTTGGTGGAGGGCGGGGATTCAGGCGCCACGGTCAGGCAAATCCGCCCTCGGCAATCCGGCTCAGATAGCGCTTCACCGCCTCGCCCCGCCCGGCATGGACGAGGTCTTGCGCGGTCAGATCGCCGAACGAAGGCAGGGCCTGCGAACGATACCAGGCAAAGGCCGCCAGTTCGGAGCCCGCCCAGGGCAGCACCCGGT
>Ga0075011_10001517_pt1 | contig 12507 bp, 8 predicted proteins | sample TARM_MetaG_T_14_FD_72354 | JGI IMG/M metagenome (GOLD analysis project Ga0075011, IMG submission 72354) | Freshwater microbial communities from Pennsylvania, USA, analyzing microbe dynamics in response to fracking - TARM_MetaG_T_14 | ecosystem: Environmental > Aquatic > Freshwater > River...
ACGCTGATGGCCGCGGCGGTATGCCCGCACTGCCAGTTCCGCCCGTCAGCCGAGCCGTTGGAGCTGATCCCGGCCGCCAACCGCCTGCACAAGCTCGACAACGACCTGGATCAGTTGCTAGCCCCTTTCATTTTGTCCGCTGGATGCAACTCCAGAAAACCTTCAGATTAGATCCTATCGCCAGGCTCATCCGGTGAGCCTGTACCCCAGCACAATATTTCAATCTTTCAATCGCAGATTGAAAATTTTGCACTATGCTGTCATTTCCTACCATCCATCTGACCAAGACCATGCCATCCAGCACATCAGACAACGCCATCATGACCATTGGGGAAGTTGCCGGCTACCTCAAGGTCACCGAGCGAACTATCTACCGGCTGGCGGGAGCAAAACAGATTCCAGCCTTTAAGGTGGGCGGGAGCTGGAGGTTCTCCAAGGCAGATCTCGACAAATGGATTGAACAACAGTCGACTCAGACCGACATCAGGACGACGAACGCCACTGAGACCGAATCCTAATTGTGAAAATGAATTAACAAAAAATCAGCAAATTTTTCAAAAACATGCAAGCACGGACCTCAAGAAACTTGCGCCTAACAGACAGGGTCTGTCGCAATAAAGGCAAGCGAGTTTCCTTAGCATGAAAAACATATTGAACAAGCTACTCAAAATTGCGGTCTCAAATGGCGTTGAGGCTGCGATAAAGTTACATATTGCAAAAGGTGATGATCTAAATGCCCGTGATGACTCGGGTAACACGCCGCTCATGATCGCGGCCAGAAAAAAACAGACCAACGCTTGCAAACTGCTGCTGGAGAACGGCGCCGACCCTCGCTTATTGAACTTGGAGGGGAAGAATGCAGTCAGCATTGCCTCAGAGGCAGGGTCTAGCGAGACCGCTGCACTCATACAGTCGTTCGTGTCAGTTCCAGTTGCAGATCAACCGATGGAACAGGTAGCGGAACCACCGCCTTCCGGTACTACCGAACAGGCAACGGATCCCTCTGCAACATCAAGCGACTTCACAATCGATCTTGTTCAGGATGAATTGGATTCGGAATGGAATATCGGGGATTGGGAGCCAGAAGAAGAAACCCATCCTCCTGAAGAAGATCCTGAAATTGCACTGAAGGTCAAAGTTCAGCAGAAAGCAATTTCAGAGCACGTTGCGATTGACACTTCGGCCGACTGGGAAGATTTTGATGTCTCGCTTCCCGAGTTTGCAGAACCGATTGTCAGAACGGCAATCGTGGAAACACGTGCTGCAGTTAGAAGTGCACTGCTCAGAGTCTTGCGGGAAGGAAGTGTTCCGGACTTCCAGATCCAAGACATTGCATTGTCAGAATTCGGGATCGAAGATCTGGATTTCTCCAACAATATTCGTCAGGTCATTAACGATCTGGGTGGCCAGACGGACGAAAGACACGAATATGTCTCCGTATTTGATGACTTCACTGTTCACCTGAATGAAGAAGAGACGGTCGAGGAAGAGCGCACCTTAAATAGTGCACTCGAGTACCTAGACGAGCTTTCGGGGTCATCAAACGACCCAGGGCGCATGTACATGCGCCAAATGGGCAAGGCTGAACTGCTCTCACGTGAAGGCGAAATCGAAGTAGCCAAGCGCATTGAAAAAGGTCTGATGGACATGATGGAAGCGATTAGCGTATCGCCTGCCACCATTGCCGAAATCCTGCGTATGGCGGGCGAAATCCGTGAAGGCAAGATCGTGATTTCTACTTTGGTCGACGGCTTTTTCAATGCCGATAAGTCCGACGACCATGTAACCGAAGAAGACTTCGAAGACTTCGATGAGTTCGACGAGCTCGACGATGCCGATGAAGACGAAAACCATGGCGATTCTCAAGCCCTGACTAAGCAGCTCGAGGAACTGAAAACCCAGGCTCTGGAAAAGTTTGACCAGATTGCCAATCTGTTTGAAGTGTTGCATCAGGTCTACGACAGGGAAGGCTGGGGAACACCCAACTACCTTGGGGCTCAGACCGCGCTGTCCGAAGAGCTGATGACCATCCGATTCACCTCCCGGGTGATTGAAAAGCTGTGCGACATCGTGCGCGGTCAGGTGAACGATGTGCGCAAAAAGGAGCGCGAGCTTCGCCGCATCATTGTGGACAAGTGTGGCTACCCGCTGGACCAGTTCGTGGCCGAATTCAGCGGTCGCGACAAGAACGGCAACCGCGTTGCCTCGCGCCTGCTCGACCTCAAATGGATCGAGAAGCAGGCCGCTGCAAGCATGCCCTGGGCTGCCAACATGGGGCGGAACATTTCGCAGATTCAGGATATCCAGCAACAGCTCATCGACCTGCAGCTGCGGGTAGTGGTCCCACTGGATGAACTTAAGGAGATAAACAAGCGCATGAACGCTGGCGAGCGTGCCAGCCGAGATGCCAAGAAGGAAATGATCGAAGCCAACCTTCGGCTTGTGCTGTCGATCGCAAAAAAATACACCAATCGCGGACTGGAATTCCTGGATCTTCTCCAGGAGGGGAATATCGGCCTGATGAAGGCGGTGGACAAATTTCAATATCGTCGTGGCTACAAGTTCTCGACTTATGCCACTTGGTGGATCCGTCAAGCTGTTACGCGCGCCGTTGCAGACCAGGCACGCACCATCCGTATTCCGGTGCACATGATTGAAATCATCAACAAACTCAACCGGATCTCTCGTCAATATTTCCAGGAGCACGGGACCAAGGCTGACGTTTCCGTTTTATCGGATCGGATGGAGATGCCCGAGGACAGGATACGACGGATCATGAAATTCGATACGGAGCCTGTACCCCTGGATACGCTGCTCGATAAAGACGGAGATCTGCTGGCTGAACTGGTTGAAGATGATGCTCAATCAGACCCCATGAATGCCGTATTGCAGCACAACATTCACGAAACAGTCAGGGAGATGCTGGACAGTTTGACACCCAACGAGGCCCGCATTCTGCGGATGCGATTTGGAATTGACCTGTCAACAGATCACACGCTTGAGGAAATTGGACAGGTATTCGGTGTGACAAGAGAACGTATTCGGCAGATTGAGGCCAAAGCCATGCGCAAGTTGAAGCACCCGTCCCGAAGCGAAAACCTCAGAGACCTATTGGATATCGCCCATGAGCCCATCCAAACAGAATAATCAGATGGCAACAAGGAACGCACCACCCAGGGCCAGCGCCATGCTGGAATCTCTGCGTGGGCTTGGTTACTCAACCGCTTCCGCACTGGCGGACATCATCGACAACAGCATTTCAGCTGGTGCCACAACCGTGGACATCCAATTCAACTGGAAAGAGAAGTCGAGCAATATCTATATTCTGGACAACGGATCCGGGATGAGTGACCAAGAGCTTGAGAGCGCCATGACACTTGGCGACAAAAACCCTCTCGACGCACGCTCACTGAACGATCTTGGCCGATTCGGCATGGGGCTCAAGACTGCCTCGTTTTCGCAATGCAAACGCCTCACAGTTGCATCCAGAAAAAACGGCATCACCAGCTGTCTACGATGGGATCTAGAGTTGCTCACAGCAAATCCGGAAATGGGATGGGTCCTGATCGAAGGACCAGCATCCGGCTCCGAGGACCTGCCCGGAGAGCTGGAATCCCTCGACCACGGGACACTAGTAATCTGGGAGGTGCTTGACCGCATCGTAACCGAAAGCTTCACGGTCAATGACTTCCTGGCCTTAATGGAAGAACAGGTCGAGCGTCACTTGGCCATGGTTTTTCACCGTTTGCTCGAAGGACACCATCCCAAACTGCGACTCAACCTGAATGGGAAAAAGATCGATGCATGGGACCCATTTCTGAGTGGCCATCCTGCGAAGCCATGGACATCTCCAATACAGAGGCATCGGACTTCTTGCGGAGACATCGAAGTTCAATGCCATGTCCTGCCTCACAGGGACAAATTGACAGACCGGGAATACGAAATTAACGGTGGTCCTGCCGGATGGAGCGCTCAGCAGGGTTTTTACGTTTACCGAAACCAGCGGCTTCTGGTCGCTGGTGGATGGCTGGGGCTGGGACAGCCCAGAGCCTGGAACCGCGAAGAGCCCCACAGACTTGCTCGCATTCGACTGGATATCCCCAACACGGCAGATGCAGATTGGAAAATTGACGTCAAGAAGTCAGTTGCACGCCCTCCTATAGCATTGCGTCCCTGGTTGACCAGCATGGCCACAGACACTCGGGAACGTGCACGCCGGGTCTTTGCCTACCGGGGAAGCCCGACCAACGTCAATGCGGGTACACCAATCGAGCAAGCCTGGAAGGTGGAGCGTACATCCAAGGGAATCCGCTACAGGATCGACGATGCGCATCCAAGCATTGCAGCGGTTCTTGATGACGCCACCTCCACCCAGAAAGATCTGATCGTGAGCATGCTCAGGGTCATTGAAGAGACCGTTCCTGTTCAGAAAATCTGGCTGGACACCGCCGAGCAAAAGGAAACGCCAGTCACAAGCTTTGCTTCCAGCTCAGACGAAGCTGTTCTGAAGGTAATGAGAACCTTGTTCAGGAATCTGGTGATTCAAAAAGGCATGGATATCGAGGACGCCAGGGCGAGACTCGCCTGCACAGATCCTTTTCAGAATTTCCCTCATCTGATTGCACAACTTTCCGCACCGGAATCCTGAATGCGGGAATGAATCAGACAAGACAGGAATAGCACATGAGCGAATACAACCGGCCCACAAGTACCGTAATCAGCAATGCACAGAACCTGCTGATGGAACAAGCCACCCAGAACCCAACCGCTTCACTGATCAAGGAAATGGTTGAGCTGGCCGCTTCCATCATGCCCCGACGGGAAGATGAACCCATTGATATCGAAGGTGCGGTTGCTGAACTTATCCGTCGTTACAGCATCTGGATCGGCAAGAACTCCACACTTTCCGATGACAGTGATCACGAAACCTGGCTTGGTTCTTCCCGAAAAAAGGGCTGGAGATACTGGCCGAGATACAGGGACATGCTGGAGCGGAAAATGCCTCCGGCCGCCATCGATGCGCTGGAAATCTCTACAGACGAAGTGCTTGGCCTTCTTGAGGACCCCAACCGTACTGGCTCCTGGGACAGGCGTGGGCTGGTGGTTGGGCATGTGCAATCGGGGAAAACCGCCAACTACACGGGACTAATCTGTAAAGCGGCTGACGCTGGCTACAAGATCATCATCATTCTCGCCGGTCTTCACAACAATCTGCGATCCCAGACCCAGATTCGACTTGAGGAAGGGTTTCTGGGCTACGAAACTTCTGCCAACAACGATGTCGTCAAATTCATCGGCGTAGGCGAAATGGGACGCGATCTGGAGATCAAGCCCAACTGCGCCACCAATCGAACTGAAAACGGCGACTTCAGCACAAGGGTCGCGAACCACCTGGCCATCACTCCAGAAGAACGCCCCTGGCTATTCGTCGTCAAAAAGAACAAAACCGTCTTGGACCGCTTGCTGAAATGGATCAAGAACCATGTCGCCGATGCCAGAGATAACGAAACCGGACTCAAATACGTCAGCAATCTCCCCCTGCTTCTGATTGATGATGAGGCAGATAACGGGTCAGTTGATACTGGGGAGCAGACATTTGACTCCGAAGGCAACCCAGACCCTGATCACGAGCCCAAGGCCATCAATAGCCGAATCCGGAAGATCCTGCACAGCTTTGCAAAGTCAGCCTATGTCGGGTACACGGCCACGCCGTTTGCCAACGTGTTTATCCACAGGCAAGGGAAGACTACTGATGAAGGCGCGGACCTGTTTCCAAAGTCATTCATCATCAATCTCGCAGCCCCTTCCAATTACGTCGGACCTACTCGCATCTTTGGCCTGAAAGATGTCGATGGAAGAACCGGAGGGCTGCCTCTCATGCGCGTCTTCAAGGACCACATGAGCGAAGACCGTCTGTCAGGCTGGATGCCAGAAAAACACGACAAGCATCATCAACCTTTCTATCTTGGGGTAGACGCCCTGCCCCCCTCGCTGAAGAATGCAATCCAGTCATTTGTATTGGCCTGTGCTTCCCGCGAGTTACGCGGCCAGGGTAGCGAGCATTCATCCATGCTGATTCACGTTACCCGCTATATCCAGGTTCAGAAGGATGTTCATAGGCAGGTAAAGGAATACGTCACCGGCCTGCGCCAGCGTATTACCCGTGGCGTCGACGACACCGAGTCGCTGGAACAGATGCGCAAGCTCTGGGAGGAGGATTTCGCGCCTACGCGCACTGCCGTAATCGAGAGGCTGGTTGAGTCTGAAACCCAGCCGCCAGATCATGCCTGGGATGAAATCCGACAGAAGCTTGGAGATGTGCTGTCCGATATTGAAGTCCGAATGATCAACGGCAAGGCCAAGGATGTCCTTGATTACGCCACTCCCGGCACCAAGGGGCTGAAAGTGATTGCTGTCGGCGGCGACAAGCTCGCCCGGGGTCTGACGCTTGAGGGACTTTGCACCAGTTACTTTGTCCGCACATCAAAAATGTACGACACCCTCATGCAAATGGGGCGATGGTTCGGATATCGCCCTGGCTATCTGGATCTTTGCCGCCTGTACACGACGGATGATCTGATCGAGTGGTTTCAGCACATTGCTGATGCATCCGAGGAACTGCGAGACGAATTCGAAGCCATGAAAGACAGTGGCGCAACCCCCAGGGACTATGGCCTCAGGGTCCAGTCGCATCCCGTCCTGCTGGTCACATCACCTTTGAAAATGCGAACCGCCAAGGATTTGCAACTGTCCTTCAGCGGCGAAATCCTTGAGACTGTGGCGCTGCACAGCTCCGCTGACATCCTGTCGAAGAATCTGGATGCAACCACGAGACTTCTCCAAGCATGTGGCTCTCCGCAAGAGTCGCCTGAAATCATCAGACTGCGGGAAGGCAAGCCCAAAAAATGGAACGGGCATCTCTGGAATAACGTATCCAGCGAAGCTATCGCAGACTTCTTTGATGCCTACGCCACCCATCCGGCAGCGCGCAAGGTAAATAGCCCCCTGATCCGGGATTTCATCCGGTCCATGGCCAAGATTGGTCAATTGACCTCGTGGACGGTCTACTTGGCAGACGGTGGTGCGGGATCCTCTTACCAGTTCAACGGTGGACCTAGGGTTGATCGCATGATCAAGCGGAAAGCGGATGATTCACGCAGCGACCGCTATGCAATTGGTCGTCCAGTTTCCCCGCCAGATGAATCCATCGATCTTGATGGCCCGGCCTGGGACGCAGCCATGGCTTTGACTCTGAAGAACTGGAATCCTGACGCAGCCCGAGTGAAAGACGGAAAAAAGCCAGATGCACCCACAGTTCCCAATGGTCTCGCCATCCGCCACATCAGAGGCATGGGCGCTCCAGAGCAGGGAATACAGGCGGCCCCTGAGAGAGGCTTGCTGATTCTGTACCCATTGGACCCGGATCAGGCCGAATTTGGGCCGGGCTTTGTTGACTGGAAAAAACCTGTCATTGCATTTGGCATCAGCTTCCCTGCAAGCGATGCCGGGGTGAAAGTCAAATATGCAGTGGATCATTTAACCCAAGCACAGTGGGCACAGGAATATGGCCAGGTTGATTGACGAAATTCAGCTGGCCTGGAATTCAATCCAGACCGCGCAAGGCACATCCGGATGGAACACCGTGGCAGTGTTGCCAAGCCATCCCGGCAGGTTCAGAGCTGGGCGTAATTTTCCAGATCAATGCGAAGCATTGCTCGCGGGATTTCGCACAAGTGTGATCTCGCGAAACGAAAAACTGCCTGAAGGATTGGGATTCCACGTCACTCGTGTGAATTCTGAACAGGATGGATTGGTCTGGCTTGCATTGACCAGGAGTCCAAATGGCAACCTTGAATTGTTCTCGGCCATGGTTTCGGATGTTCTTCGGGCGATCCTGGCCACTGGTACCGGAGACCACAGTCGTGAGTTGCGCGCTTTCCTTGGCAGGATTCGAGCGTGGCAGGAATTCATGCGCAAGGGCGCTGTACCTTTGTCTGCCGAGAACGAAGTTGGTCTCGTTGGTGAACTCACCGTGCTGGAAAAGATGCTGGCCATCGGCATGGCTCCTGAAACAGCAATCAAAGCCTGGAGTGGCCCACTTGACGGGCTCAGGGATTTCGAGCTTGGCTTTGGTGCCATCGAAGTCAAGACCACTGTTGCCTCCGCTGGATTGGTCGCAAAAATTGGCTCGCTGGAACAACTGGATGACACGAACTGCAAGCCTATCTTCCTGGGTGCAGTCAAATATGCGTTGACCGAGAGTGGACAAACACTCCCCGAAAAGCTATCTGCAATCAGGGCACAGCTGGAATCCGATCCAATCACACTTTCCGAGTTTGATGATCGAGTTCTTGCCGCTGGTTACATGCCAGCGCATTCGCCTCAATACCATCGAAGATTCTCCCTGCGGGACATTGCGATACTTGAAATTGGCGAGAACTTTCCCCGCCTGATGCACGGCAACGTGAAGCCCGGAGTCATCAGTGCAAGATATGAAATCAATCTCGAGCCCTTGCTCAGCCAGGATATTGGCCTGACAACAGCTCTCAAGAAACTGGAAATGATCTGACTATGGAACTTGCTGAATTTTTGAGGGAAACACAGGCAACTGTGCGCGCGCAGATGCAGGACGGAGCCCTCTACGAAGAACTTGTCTATACCAACATCGTCATGGATCACATGGCAGAAATTGGCATGACATTCGAGCCTGTCCAGTGCCATTTTGAAGGCAAGGTTGGCAACGCCATATTGCGATTGAGTGGTTACGCACTGTCTGACGACAACGATCAGCTCGATCTGTTCGTCAGCCTCTACCTGGGAGTAGATGAGCCAACGCGCATCCCTGACGCCGAAACGAAAACGGCTGTTGAGCAATGTTTCCGTTTCCTGTCCCTCTGCGCACAAGGAACGCTCGCTCCAAAGCTAGATCCGACCAACGATGTCCGTTCATTGGCCGAGACGCTGCAAGCCATCTACAACGATCTGGAACAGATTCGCATCTTCGTCATTACTGACCGCATCGCCAATTCCAAGAGCTTCAAGACCAAAGAAATAAACGGAAAGGCTGTCAGGCTGGAGGTCATGGACATTGAGCGGCTACACCGCCACATCTCCGAAGGTAAGCCGCGTGACGAGCTGGTCATCGATTTCAATGAATTGTCGGGTCAACCTCTACCCTGCGTCTTCGTCAATGGGCAGAACGATGACTATGACTACGCACTGACCGCCGTTCCCGGTGACGCACTGCGCCTGCTTTACGAAAAATTTGGAGCCCGACTTCTTGAAGCAAACGTTCGTTCGTTTCTAAGCGTCAAGGGCAAAGGCGTGAATGCTGGCATACAAAGCACGCTCAGAAATTCACCCGAACGCTTCATGGCCTACAACAACGGCATTGTCATGGTTGCCGACGAAATCAGGCTGGGGAACTCTCTGGATGGGACGACTGGAATTGCATGGATCAAGGGTCTACAAATCGTCAATGGAGGGCAAACCACCGCCTCCCTGTACTTCACAAAGAAGAAGTATCCTGAAGTCGACCTGTCCAGCGTCAGAGTGGCAGCAAAAATCATTGTCATGAGAGTTCAGGACCCCGCCAAGGAAGAAGCCCTGGTCTCAGACATCTCCCGTTTCGCGAACAGCCAGAACGCAGTCAGGCAGTCAGACCTGTCTGCCAACAAACCGTTCCATGTGGAGATCGAAAAGATTTCCCGTACTGTTTACTGCCCAGATGGAGTCAGTCAGTGGTTCTATGAACGCGCGGCAGGAAGCTACAACACCCTGTTGGCCAGGGAAGGCACAACCCCTGCAAAACTCAAGAAGATCAAGGACGCCATCCCAACGAGTCGCCGTCTGACCAAAACAGATCTAGCAAAGTATCTGAATGCCTGGGATCAGAAACCGGAGATCGTCAGCCTCGGCTCCCAGAAAAACTTTGACCGTTTCATGGCGGCGATCGTTGCTCCAGAGGGACAGGAAGTCAAACTACCCTCCACTGCCGACTTCAAAGCCATGATCGCAAAGGCAAAGCTCTACCGCGATGCTCAAAAACTGATCCGCCCCATGTTCCAGGCTTTCCAGGCAAACATCACGGCATATACCGTTTCAGTGACGGCCAAGATGCTCGGTGACCGCATTGATCTCGACAAGATCTGGAGCAATCAGGCAGTCTCCCATGAACTCCTGAAACAGATTGAGACATGGGCGCGCCAGGTCAGTGATGTGCTCCACGAAAGTGCTGGTGGCAAGATGATTTCGGAATGGGCCAAAAAGCCCGAGTGTAGGGATGCAGTTTTCGCTGCTTCCTACTCTCCTGTAGCCACAGGAATTCCTGAAGTTCGCTACAACGGCTGATAGAAAATGGCCGACATCGTTTCCAGCGCAATACGCAGCAGGATGATGTCGGGCATTCAGGCCAGAGACACAAAACCGGAAATCCTGGTTCGCAAGGCTCTGCACGCGCAAGGGTACAGGTTCAGACTTCATCGCAAGGACCTGCCGGGAAAACCGGATATCACCTTACCCAGACTCAGGACCGTCATCCTGGTCCATGGATGCTTCTGGCACATGCACATGAGTTGCAAGCTTGCGCGCATTCCTTCGAGCAGAACGGAGTTTTGGACAGCCAAACTTCGTGCTAATGCCTTGAGGGATGTGACTGCCCAGTCCAGACTTCATGCACTCGGATGGCGTGTTCTGACGATCTGGGAGTGCTACCTGAAGTCCACCTCCCCTGAAGTCCTGCAGGCAGACCTGGCCCGCTGGATTTCAGGCAACGAGGTCTCGGGAGATTTCAACGACCTGCCGACTGCAACAGCCTGAGGACAATTTCAGCGATTTTCCTGGCCAACAGCGGCGGGACAGCATTACCCACTTGGTGATACTGCTGTGTTCGATTGCCCTCGAAAAAGTAGTTATCGGGGAACGTCTGTAAGCGCGCAGCCTCGCGAACCGTCAGGCTACGGCACTGAGAGGGCTCAGGATGAATGTAGTAGTGCCCATCCTTGGCAATATGGGAGACGATTGTTGTCGATGGTTGATTGCGCAACTGCACTCGGAATCTGTCCAGAAATGGCGTTGATTCACTATTCACATTCTCATGACTGGGTAACAAGGCTTGCGGAAAGTCACGCAGCTTCGGTGATCGCTTTTCCTCTCGAGCGAATGAGGAGGCAAACAAATACCGATGCAGATCGGATTCCATATGGCTTCTCGTCTCATGCAGCGTTACGCCACCAATCTTGGGGTCGAGGTACCAAGCAGCCAGAGGTTCATTCATCGAGATATCCGACTGGATGAATTGTCCACCGGTTGATTTATGGATCCATGACTTGGTCACCGCCCACTGTGCGCGTTCCAACACACGCAGTGGAACCGCACTTTTTTTCTTCTCGAGTACCTTTAGTCCATTAGTAAGAGCCTTTTGCCAATTAGCGATAGAGTCGGTCATCCCGTCATAACGGTTTGAAAGCTTGCTTCGAAGCGGGGGCAGCCCATCAAGAACATCCCGGGCGCACACTAAGGATGACTGCTCCAATGAGAAACGTTCGGGACAGCTAACTAGGTCTGGCACCGACTCAGCAACATCGGCTCTGATGCCAAACAGTATGACCCTGTGCCTAGATTGTGGGATTCCAAAATTCTCGGACTTGATTACAAAGTCATCCGGGTCACTGATCTCGCCAGGAACAACAAATGATCTGACCAGATATTGATGACCGTTTCCGGGTAATTTAAGGTCCTCAAGTATTCGATTAAATATTAGTGAGCCCGAATGCTGTGAGGTCAGCATTCCTTTGACATTTTCCATTACGAAGACAGAAGGAGAAAATTCCTTGATGATTCGCAAGTATTCCTTGTAAAGAAAATGTCGCTTGTCTGACTCAAATTCCTTTGGGTTACTGCCGCGCATCCTTGATCGGCCAACGATTGAATAAGCCTGACAAGGTGGCCCACCTATCAGGACCCACTCTTTGGCACCTGCAAGGCCACCCCGAATCCAAGAGTCAATCTCTCTATGATCATTTTTCCCCAATTCGGCACATCTGGCTTCCGCATATGATTTTTTGACGTACGGAATTACAGCCGGGTCACTCTCCAACTGCTCTCGTGAAATTTCCCCTCTGATATATTGATAGTAAGCTGCAGGAACCTTCCCTACAGGAAAGGACCGGAAAAGAGCTCGAAGTGAAAGGGTCTTATGAGCGACAGGATCTTTCTCAATCGAAACACGAATCTCAAAGCATCTCGATTCACCTTTTGTTAAAGATGCAAAACCCTCGCACAATCCTCCCGGGCCGGCAAAAAGGTCAATAACAGGTATGCCATTCATTGTTGATTTTTATCCAAGGATTCGAATACTTTCCTATTGACCGTCTGAAAGACTACACCCTAACTGTCACATCCCCGACGATCATATGGGCGTTTATGGAACAGATCAGGGCGAGAGGCGTACCATTCTTTCATGGCTTGCATCGGCGTTTTGCTCTTCAACGCTGACTGTGGCAGTTG
>Ga0075011_10001520_pt1 | contig 12499 bp, 9 predicted proteins | sample TARM_MetaG_T_14_FD_72354 | JGI IMG/M metagenome (GOLD analysis project Ga0075011, IMG submission 72354) | Freshwater microbial communities from Pennsylvania, USA, analyzing microbe dynamics in response to fracking - TARM_MetaG_T_14 | ecosystem: Environmental > Aquatic > Freshwater > River...
TAAGAGGAGGCCGTTACCACTTTTAATAGAACTCGGCCTGTTGCCGAAAAGAAATTTCATGGAGGGGGAATCTGGACTTTGTGCACAATTGCAACAATCTCGTCTGTGCACAAATGCAACAAATCTTTTAACATACTGAAATTGAAAGAATAAATTTCAATTTGTTTCCGGAGCGCAACAACGGGGCCGCTCTCTCGTGGCCCCTTCATCAGGGCACCATTTCAACTTAAATCAATAAATTCAGAATATTACGATGTTGGCACGATCGATGCTTATTGGGAATTGCTCTCTGAGCGCGTGGCTCCACAACCACTGTTTAAGAGTAAATACAAGCAAACGTTCATCATCTAGGAGAACTGAAATGACCAACCTTGACTGCTGCTTGTCCCCCCAGGAAGCACGCATTGCAAACAGCGTCGACACCCGTGCCGGCCGTGAGCGCATCTACAAAATCCTTGATTCTTTCCACATGACCACGCCGTTCATCGATATCGAGCGCGCCCGTTACTTCACCGAGTCCATGAAGACCACCGAAGGCCAGCCCCTGGTGCTACGCTGGGCCAAGGCTCTGATGAACTGCGCCCAGAAGATGACCGTGTATATCACTCCCGACTCCCTGATCGCAGGCCGCGCTGGCAAGCAGGGTCGCTACGGCATCCTGTACCCCGAAATCGACGGCGACTTCTACTCCACTCTCGGCGAGCTGGACAAGCGCGAAAAGAGCCCGTTTAAGATCACCGACGAAGAGGTCGGCATCGTCCTGAACGAGATCGCTCCCTACTGGAAGGGCAAGACTTACCACGAACACCTGAACGGTGCCATGCCCGACGACCTGCGCGGCGTGACCTACGACGACGACATGGGTCTGAAGTCCAAGTTCGTTGTCTCTGAGACCTCTTCCTACCGCTCCGCCCTGCAGTGGGTTCACGATTACGACAAAGTCCTCAAGCGCGGTTTCAAGGACATCAAGCGTGAAGCCGAGGAACACATGGCCGAACTCGATGCCCAGAGCCCGGTTCAGATGTGGGAAAAGCGCCCCTTCTATGAAGCCATGGTCATCATCTGCGACGCCATCATGCTGTGGGCACAACGCCATGCCGAGCTCGCCCGTGAGATGGCCGCAAAGGAGACCGACGAAATCCGTAAGGCCGAGCTGCTGGCCATGGCCGACCGATGCGAGCGTATGCCCGCAGAGCCCGCCAAGGACTTCCGCGACGCCATCCAGTCCCAGTGGTTCGTGCAGATGTTTTCGCGCATCGAGCAGAAGGCTTCCGCCATCATCTCCAACGGCCGCATGGACCAGTACCTGTTCCCCTACTATGAACAGGATATCGAAGCCGGCATTCTGACCCGGGAGCAGGCCAAGGAGCTTCTCGAAATGATGTGGGTCGAGATGGCGCAGTTCATCGACCTGTACATCAACCCGACCGGCAACGAGTTCAATGAAGGGTATGCCCACTGGGAAGCCGTCACCATCGGCGGTCAGACCCCGCAGGGCGAGGACGCCACCAACGATCTGTCCTACCTGTTCCTGGAGTCCAAGCGCGAGTTCCCGCTGAACTACCCCGACCTGGCCGCCCGCATCCACTCATGCTCCCCGGAGCGGTTCCTGGCCGACATCGCCGAGACCATCAAGGACGGCTCCGGTTTCCCGAAGCTGATCAACGATGAAGAGGTCGTTCCGCTCTACACCGCCAAGGGCGCTCCCTACGACCAGGCCATGGACTACTCCGTGTCCGGCTGCACTGAAGCCCGTATGCCCAACATCGAGACCTATACCTCCGGTTGCGTGTACATCAACTTCGCCACGGCCATGGAAATGACCATGCACAACGGCCGCATGCTCAAGTACGGCGACGAGGTCATCGGCCTCGAAACCGGCGATGTCTCCGAAATGAAGACTTGGGACGAGTTCTACGACGCCTACCTCAAGCAGCACAACAACCTGCTCGTGAGCGCTTTCCGCCAGCAGTACATCGTTGACTCCCTGCGCCCGGAACACTTCGCCACCCCGCTGGCTTCCGTCCTGCACAACCTGTGCATGAAGGAAGGTCTGGATCTTCAGAACCAGTTCATCCCCGGTGGCCTGGAGTATTCCTACTTCGAGTTCCTGGGCTACGGCACCGTGGTCGATTGTCTGGCCGCCATCAAGAAGGTTGTCTTCGAAGACAAGAAGCTGACCATGGACGAAGTCCTCAAGGCGATCTCCGCCAACTTCGAGGGTTACGAAGACATCCGCGAAATCCTGCGTTCGGCTCCCAGCTATGGCAACAACGATCCGTATGCGGACTCCATAGCCAAGGAAATCGACGCGGTCTGCCAGGAATACGCCCACAAGTACTCCGAGGAACGCGGCGTGAACCTGGATGTGCGCTACGTGCCCATCACCTCCCATGTGCCCTTCGGCAAGGTCGTCTCCGCGCTGCCCAACGGACGCGAAGCCTGGACCGCTCTTTCCGACGGTTCCTCCGCCTCCCACGGTGCCGACCACATGGGCCCCACGGCCGTCCTGATGTCCAACTATCACTCCAAAAACCGCGGTATGAAAAACCGTGCTTCGCGCCTGTTGAACGTCAAGCTCTCCCCGAAAGTCGTCGAGGGCGAGGCCGGAACCCAGAAGATCGTGGACATGATCCGCACCTGGTGCGACCTGCATCTGTGGCACATTCAGTTCAACATCATCAACAAGCAGACGCTGCTGGCCGCTCAGGAAGACCCTGACAAGTACCGCAGCCTGCTCGTTCGCATCGCCGGATACTCAGCATACTTCTGCGACCTGTCCCGCGACCTGCAGAACGACATCATCAATCGTACTGAGCACGAGCAGATGTAGTTTGTGAGCCCCAAGCGGGGGGCGGGGCATTCCCGTCCCCCGCATTTTGACGCAGCAGACTTTCAATCGACGAACTCTCCCAAGGATTCCGCAATGAACGCCAATGAAGGCATCGTTTTCAACATCCAAAATTTCTCCGTCCACGACGGCTCCGGCATTCGTACCATCGTATTCCTGAAAGGATGCCCCCTCCGTTGCGCATGGTGCAGCAACCCCGAATCGCAGCTGAGGAATCCACAACTGGCCTTCAACCCTATGAAGTGCCTGACCACCGAGAAATGCACGCGCTGTATAGACAACTGCCCCCAGGGCGCCATTTCTGCCGCTGAAGATCATCTTATCGCCATTGACCCGAAAAAATGCGTGCAATGCCACACCTGCGCGGAGCACTGTCCGCCCAATGCGCTCAATGTCTATGGCAAGAAGATGACCGTGAAGGAGGTCATTCGCGAGGTGGAAAAAGAAGCGGCCTTTTACGCCAGATCCGGCGGCGGGATGACCTTGAGCGGCGGCGAAGCCATGTCCCAGCCCGAATTTTCCGTGGCCCTTCTCAAGGAAGCCCAAAAGCACCGCATCAAGACGGCCATGGAGACCTGCGGCTATGCCCGCTACGACGACCTGAAAACCGCCTGCGAGAACCTGAACGAATTGATCATCGATATAAAAGCCCTTGACGACGAGAAGCACAAGAAAGGGACTGGGACCAGCAACAAGCGTATTCTGGAAAACATCAAATGCCTGGCCGCGGAATTCCCCGACCTGCCCATTCTGATCCGCACCCCGGTCATTCCCGGCTTCAACGACACCGAGGAAGAAATTCGCAGCATCGTCGACTTCATACCGGTGCAAGCAAATATCACCTATGAATTGCTGCCCTATCACCGTATGGGCCAGCCCAAATACGCTTATCTCGGCATGGAGTTCCCCTATGAGGGCATGGCCCTTGAAGAGGGAACCATGGACACACTGCGCGCCATCGAGCAGGAAGCCAACAAGCGGTCCAAAGAAGCACAATAACCGGCCTCTGCATTACTGAGGACTAGCCTCCTCCTCAAAACAGATGAGCCCCCGGTCCTAGCGGACCGGGGGCTCATTGATTTGAAACGGTTTATCAGCCTACTCGGCTTCATACTTTTTGAGCTTGCGGAAGACCGTGGTTCGGTCCAGCTTCAGCTCCTCGGCCAGTCTGGCAATGTTGCCAACCCGCTTCATGCCGGTCAGGATAATGGCTTTTTCCACTCCCGCCAGAATTTCCTTCATGGATTTCCCGGTAACCTCCAAACCACCCAACCCACCTTTGGCGGCGACACGGATCTCGGTCGAAGGCGTAAAGGGCAGGTCCGTCACCTCAAGCACGTTTTTCTTGGCCGTGACGACGCATCCCAGCACCAGATTCTCAAGCTCACGGACGTTTCCTGGCCAGGAATGCTTCAGCAGGGCATTTTCCGCAGCCTGGGAAAACGTCACGTCACGCCGGTATTTCTGGCAAAAAAATTTCAGGAAGACCTTGGCGAGCGGCAGGATGTCCGCCTTGCGTTTCCGCAGCGAAGGAATGTCAATCACGGCAACCTTGAGACGATAGTAAAGATCACTACGGAAACGACCCGCCTCGACCTCCTTCTCCAGATTTTTATTGGTGGCGGCCACAATGCGCACATTCACCTTTTGCGGCACGGTCGCGCCCACTCGGACGATCTCCCGGTCCTGCAACAGCCGCAGCAGCCTGGTTTGCATAAGCAACGGCAATTCGCCGATTTCGTCGAGAAACAGCGTCCCTCCGGAGGCTGCCTCGATAAGACCGATCTTTCCGCTCTTGTTGCCGCCGGAGAACGTGCCCGGCGCGTAGCCGAACAGCTCGGTTTCGATGAGATTCTTGGGCATGCTGCCGCAATCGGCCTTGATGAAGGCTTTTTCGGCATGCAGGCTGAGCTTGTGCAACCGCCGTGCGAACACGTCCTTGCCTACCCCGGTTTCGCCCAGGAGCAACACCGTTGCATCCGTTTCCGCAATTATACTCAGCTGGCCAAAGAGCTGTTTCATGTCCTTGCTCTGCACTATGGTCGGCATTTGGTCCACGTTCAGATCCAGGCTCTGCATCTTCTGGTAGGCCTTGAGCAGCTCCTGTTGGGAGGCCATTTGCTCACGCAGTTCCGAAAGCTTGGTAACGTCGCGGAGATAGGTGATCACAAGAGCAACATCCCCGTTTTCATCGAAAACGGGATGCCCTTCCAGAACGAGCTTCTGGCCGTTGGCCAGCTCCTGCACCTGGGTTTCAGGCTGTTGGCTGCGAAGAATAACCGGATTCAGGACAACGTCGAACAAGCCTCGCCGCACCAACTCATGCACGGACTTGCCCATAAGTTCTTCTCCGGGAATTCCGGTCAGTTCCTCATGCCGTTTATTGGAGTACAGGATGATGCCGTCAGGATCGCTGATGGAAACAGCCTCATCAAATGTCTCAATAATCTGAGACCAGTATTTTTCAATCATAACAGCCCTTTTTTAAAGGGGAATCATACAACTTACAGGGGTGGCGCCAAGGACTTCCAACACTTGAAGTCAACCTCTCACAAACGATACGCAGGGGCAAGCGGGCAATTCTGTCATATGGACTCTGGCAAGGTTATTGCTTGATCACGCCCATGCACTTCTCGCTTCTTTTCTTCCTCGCGTGGTTTTTTGGCGGCCTCATAAACAATCTCACCGGCTTTGGCGCAGCCTTGGTGGCTATACCACTTATGGCAAGTTCCGTACCACTTGACACGGCCATTCCGGCATCCACACTGATCGTATTAACCATAAACATCCAAATGGGCTGGAAATACCGCCGCCATATACACTTGGAACGGATGGGCTACCTGCTTGTTGGCGGCATAGCCGGTACCGTGGTTGGCATCTTGTTACACCAAGTGGCAGACAACAACGCTCTCAAGTTGAGCATGGGGCTATTCATTGCAACCTACGCGATTTACAGCTTCTGGACGCAAAACCACCTCCCCAGTCCGCTTAGACGGAGGTGGGGAATTGGAGCCGGATTCGCCTCCACAGCCCTTGGTGCGATTTTTGGGTTTAATGGACCGCCTTTGGCGCTATATGTTTCCAAAGCGGGTTGGGTTCAGGAAGAAGCCAAGGGATTGCTTGGAGCATGCTTCATCATGACCGGTTCGATGATTTTTATCGGACAGCTCCTTGCCGGAATCCATAACACGCAAACACTCACCGGGTATTTGATGGGCTGTCCCGGAGCGCTTCTCGGAGGGACGTTGGGGCTTTTCCTTTCGCGATTTTTGTCACGGAAAACGTATCACAAAGCGGTCCTGGCCCTGGTCTTCGGGTCTGGTATGTACATCGTTTTATCCAGCCTTTGATTTGTGTGTCCCGCCGGGTGAAAACCTAAAAACTTCTTCTTTCAGCGTACGGTCCTTCCAAAGCCCGCCCCATCCTGGCAGCCCCGGGAGTTCTTGAGCATGCCACCGCATCATGTTGCGCAAGTCAAAGGCTCATCCGGTTTGAGGGTACTTTTCTACGAGAGGCCGCCTCTTCCTTTTGTCATAAGGCCGAAGGCGTCTCCTTGACCGCGCGTCAGCCGGGAACGAAGCGGACGGCTCTGCGGAGCGAGCACGATTTGGGCTTCTTGTGTCCCTACATCGTTTGGCCGCGTGGGTCATCTTTTGGTCCCGGCAAGCTCCACTATACGCGCGCTCATGGCTTTAACTCCCTAAAAGTACGCTTGGGCCGGATGAACCAATTCAAAGCCGTTGTGCGTTCGCCCGAATGGACCGAACCGGACGGGCTTTCTTCAGAAGGATTTTTACCACTTCCCCCCATGGGCCATGGGAGAAGTATTTTTAAAGAGGGCAGCCAAGAGCAACGGGAGGAGGCCGGAAATGCGGAATAATCTTCGACCGGACGCACGAGATGGTCCGCACCGGCCACAACCACCGGCTCGAAAACTGTGCAGGAAGATCGGCATCAAGCCGTTCGGCCCTTGGCGTGAGGCTCACTGCGGCTTCGATCGGCATTGAAGAAGTGGCGAGCACCGCCAATATGCAACAACCTTTCGGGCACAAGAGACTGGCGGCCATGGCGCGGCAGATGCACCACACCTATCAAAACAACGCTGCGATGAACGTGTTGAACGACGCCTTGAAGGACCGTCACGCCCTGTTCGACCGGGGCGGCGAACGAGGACGGAAAAGCAAGAAAAAACACGGAGCCACATGGGCGAACCATGTGAACCGATTCAACGAATGACGCAAAGAAAAAGGACCTCAAGCTCATTGCTTGAAATCCTTGATCTTTAGTGGCGGAGCCGACGAGACTCGAACTCACGGCCTCCGATATGGCCGGTCACCGGTTGAAACGGGTTACTTTTGCCGGGCCGCCCCCCGCCTAGAACGTTCCGGTCAGCTTGAATATGCCGAATTCGCGGTGACCGAGACTTTCGGCCGAGGGCATACGTCCGTTGGAGACCTCGATCATCATGTCGAACAGTTCTTCGCCGATCTGGGACACGGTGGCGCCTTCGGCAATTATCCGACCGGCGTTGATGTCGATATTGTCCGGCATCTTCTCATAGGTTTCCGGGTTGCCCGTGATTTTGATGACCGGGGCGATAGGGTTGCCCGTGGGGGTGCCGCGTCCCGTGGAGAAAATCACGAGCTGCGCGCCGCCAGCCACCATTCCGGTGATGGAATCGATGTCCTGCCCCGGCGTATCCATGAAGTAGAGGCCGTGCTCGTCGGGCACGCTTTCGGCATAGTCCAGCGCACCGGTGAACGGGCTTGTTCCCGCCTTGTACATGCAGCCAAGAGACTTTTCCTCGATGGTGGAGAGGCCGCCGACCTTGTTGCCCGGAGTGGGCTGCCCGCTGCGCAGGTCCTCCCCCAGAGAAATGGCGCGGTCTTCCACTGCCTTGACCAGACTCAGGAATTTCTCCCGCTGGGCCGGATCGGTGAAACGGGCCGCGAGCAGGTGTTCGGCACCGATGACCTCGGTGGTCTCGCTCAGGATGCTGCTGCCGCCGTTATCGATGAGCCGGGTGGAGGCGAACCCGATGGTGGGATTGGAGGCCAGCCCGCTGGTCGGATCGGAGCCACCGCATTCCAGTCCCACGATGAGTTCGCTGATGTCACACTCCTCACGTTCCTGCATGGACAATTCACGGGCCATGGGGGCGGCCAGTTCGGCACCTTTGGCAATGGCCTTGAGCGTGCCGCCGCATTCTTGGATGACGATGTGCTTGACCGGCTTGCCGGTTTCCGCCACCTCGGCGGCCGCCGCGTCGGCCTGTATGCCGTCGCAACCGAGGCCCACCACAAGGACAGCGCCCACGTTGGCGTTCTTGCCGAAGCCCACGATGGTCTTCTGGGTCAGAGACAGGTCCGAGTCGATCTGACAACAGCCGTGCTGGTTCGGGATGGAAACCGCGCCGGGAACCAGGGCGGCAATGCGTTCCGCCGTTGCCGTGGCGCAAACGGATGTGGGCATGACCAGAAGGTGGTTGCGGATGCCGAAACGGCCATTGGCTCTGCGATATGCCTTAATTTTCATGTGTGGCCTCCTTTAAAGTTGCTTGTCGCCGCGACCGCGGGTGCTTTCGATGTTGTGCAGATGGACGTGGTCCCCTATCCCGATGGCCTCGGTGGCGTCACCGATGACTTCGCCGTACTTGTAGCAGACGCCGCCCGGCTCAATGGACGCGATGGCCATCTTGTGAAAGACCGGGATGTCCGCGTTCGCGGTGATCGACTTGCCTTCGACTTCAACGCTATCCCCCTTGGAAAGCGGGCGCAGGCAGGTGACGACATTGTCCTTTTCATTGACATGGATAATCGAGTTCATGTCTGAATCCTCCAGATTCGTTGGTGAGGTTGCCCGCCAGACTCGTGGCGGGATACAGTTTGTGGATGCTGTCGGCCCCGAAAACCTTTAGGCCGGCTCCCTTCTAAGGGCCGCCGTCTTGCGCTTTTCGCGTTTGTCCAGCCAGGTGACGAGAATGGGACAGAGAATGGCCGTGACCATGATCGATGCCGCCACCTGGGCGGTAGCGATGGCGGCCGCGCCCTGGAGGGTCTGGTCGGCCATGACCAGGGCCGCCGGGGTGGCGGCGGAATTCCCCGCCGTGGTGCCTATGGCGGCGCCGACCTGTGGGTTCTTGGAACGGATGAGCTTCATGACGAAGTATCCGGCGAAACCGGTGATACACGTGCAGGCGATGCCAAGGATGATGCCGGGAGCGCCCGCTTCCACGAACTGCCGCAAGTTCAACGCGCTACCGAGGGGAAACGCGAAGAACGGAATGGAAATGGACACCGCGGGCTTGAGCCAGTCGCGCAGTTCGTTGTCGAGATTGCCGAGCACGCAGCCAACGATAATGGGCAGGATGGTGCCCACCAGAGCCATGAGCGGAATGTCGGCCAGCCCGGTCAGGCCGAAGGCCAACATGGTGAAAAAGGGACCGTCATTGGTAGAGAGGAGAGAAATGGCCCCCACGTCCGTGGAATCCCCGAATTCGCCCGCAAGCGCGGCGAACAGACCGCTATTGGAGTTGGTCATGCCCGCCACAACCGCCATGGGGACGATGCCGAGCACTCCGGCCGGGCCGAAGAACTTGTTGACCAACACGCCCAGAGTGGCACCGATCAGGACCTTGACCACGGTAAGGGCCAACCCTTTCACCAGCGGTTCACCGGCCTGTTTCACACTGATCTGCGCCCCGGTACAGAACATGAAGAAGGCGAGGATAGGCATGGCCCCGCCCTTCCATAAATAGGTGGTAAAGCTGCCGATATTTAGCACCTCAGGGAAAAAGGTGTTGACGAGAACCCCGAGCAGCAACGGGATAATCATCAGCCCGCCTGGTATTTTCTGGACACCTTGTAAAATTCTCATGCCGATTTCTCCTTAAAACAGTTTGGAGACAATCAGCAAAGCGTGTGCCACAAAAAATATATAATAGAATCAGTTTGCTAGAGCATCACCCTCGCAACATGTCGCAAAATAAAACATAAAATGTCTTATTTTTCGACTGCCGTTTCATTTTGACCATCCCCAAGCTCGCGAAGCCTTCTCCAGAGGGTTGAGCGGCTGATCTTCAGGACCTCCCCGGCCTTTTTCACGCTGCCGTCGGTCCGGCGCAACACCTCGCGGATGTAATCGTTCTCCAGACTGCGCAGATCGGGAAGTGCTTCGATTCCGTCGGTCTCGCCCAGGCATTGCGCCAGTGCAGGAACGGAGGAGGGGGCGGACGCTGCGGCCGACCCGGCTGACAGCACCTTTTCGAAAGACCCCAAAATGACGGCTCGCTCCACCAGCCCCTTGAGCTCCCGAACATTGCCTTCAAAATCACGGGAGAGCAGCGCCTCCCGCACTGCGGGAGTGATGTTCATGACGGGCCGGCGATACCGCTCGCAATAGAGTCGAAGGAAGTGATCGGCCAGCTTCAGAATATCGCGCTGCCCCCGTTCGCGTAGGGACGGAATACGCAGAGACAGGATATTGATGCGAAAATAGAGGTCGCGGCGGAACCGCTCTTGAGCCACCAACTTTTCCAGGGGCTGATTCGTGGCATAGACCATGCGCACATCCACCGGGGTCAGCTTGTCGCCCCCCAGGCGCATGATCTGTTTTTCCTGTAGGACCCGCAGCAGGCGACCCTGCAGCTCAAGGGGGATTTCTCCGATTTCGTCCAGGAAGACCGTGCCCCGGTGAGCCATTTCAAAAATGCCCGCCCTGCCCTTGCGGCTGGCCCCGGTAAAGGAGCCCTCGGCATAGCCGAAAAGTTCCGACTCCATAAGAGAGGCGGGGATAGCAGCGCAGTTGATGGCCACGAAGGGCCCCGCAGCCCGGGCGCTGGCGTTGTGCACCCCCTGGCAGAAAAGCTCCTTGCCGGTGCCGGATTCCCCGAAGACCAGGACCGGCGTATCATACTGGGCGTAATGCAGAGCGTCATCAATGCAAGCCTGCATGACACTGCTGTCGTGGATGATATCCCTGATGGTATGCTTGGCCGAGAACCCGCGCTCCGCAAGCGTCCGGCGGATCTTCTGCTCCACGTTCTGCATCTCGGTAACATCCTGGAACGTGGCCACCGCACCGGAAATTTTGCCGTCCACGATAACCGGAGCGCGGTTGATGGCAATTTTGTTCCGGCCCACATCCAACACGTGGCCGACCTGAGGCCCGGTGCGGCTCAGGAGATCGGGTAGTTTGCACGTTTTCACCACCTCGCTGACGGGGCGGCCCAAGGCATCCATTTTGTTGATCCCAAAAATCCTTTCCGCAGAACGATTGAAGATGGATACCTTGCCCTCGCCGTTGATGGCGATGATGCCGTCGTGAACGAAGTCCGTCACCGAGATGATGCGCTGGGCCCGCCGCTGCTCGGCCACGGCGGCCCGGAACACCCGCCTGGCCTCGCGGATGGCAGTCAGGACTGAATCTTTCTGCGAGGAGATTTCGATGCAGGGGCGGCCAAACCCTTCGGACACGAGCTTGACGTTGGCGTCGCCGATAAAGGTCTGAATGCCTAGATCCTTATATTTTTCTATTGCCTGGGGGATGTCCGTCTCATGCTGCAACTCCACCTTCACGATCTTCATGGGCAGCAGCTTTTTCAGGACATCGAACCCTTCCACCACGTTGTTGTACCCCACGACGCCCACGGCCTCATAATCCTGAGACAGAGGGGAGAGGCTCTCGATGATGTCGTAAGCGCTGACCTTTATTTCCACGACCGGAACGTCCAGCTCCTCCCGGATCATCTGATAGGTCCCTCCACGGGAGACCAGCACCGCAGCGCCGTCGAGGACGCATTGCCGCGCCTTGTCCAGGCCCACATGCATGCTGCCGAGGATCACCTCCACGTTGGTGAACCCCTGTTCCTCCACGATCTCGACTGCGGTGTCGTAAATATCCCGCAACGGTGCGATGACTGCTATCTTCTTCATTGATGACGTTCCTGGCTGAGGCCGAAGCCGTCGAAAACGCGGCTTCCATGCAGACGATTCTTGATGACTTGGTCGCATTTTGCAACCGGAAGCGGGGTTGGGAATCGTGTCAGCCCCGTAAAACAAAAAAGATACGCCAGAAGCTGGTCGGTTGACAAAGCCCCCCTGCCCGATATGAACAAAGCCTTAGGCCCAAAAAACAGCGGGCTCATCAAACCTGCGCCCTTAGGTGACAAAAAAGCCGAAACTCCCCGCCCCCCGGGGTCTGGACCGATGAGAAGAAGCCCTCGTCCAGGTCCCCCGAACCGTGGAAGGATATGAATACGCTCTGGTCGGTCGCACCGCGCCCCTGGGAAGACGTTGGTTCGCAAGAGAAGAATGACCAACACTGAACCGCATCCCTTGTGGAACCCGTCGAACACGGTGTACTGGGGAGGTCCGAGTAAATCGCCCCCCATAACAAACCACAACCAAAGGACTGTCATGTCCCATCCACACCCCCAATGCGCAGTATGCCCCTACGAATGGTCAGAACGGTACTGCCGCAAAGCGGGCGGCAAGGCCCCCGAGAACTGTCCGTCCATAAGAATGAAGGAGACACTGGCTCGAGCCAAGTCGGAAACCATTTCCGAAAACCTGCTTCCTTTCGCCCGCGAGGCCTCCCGGCAAGAAAGCGAGGGCTATTCGGGAAGAGGTCAGGGTTACGCTTCCGTCA
>Ga0075011_10001522_pt1 | contig 12497 bp, 6 predicted proteins | sample TARM_MetaG_T_14_FD_72354 | JGI IMG/M metagenome (GOLD analysis project Ga0075011, IMG submission 72354) | Freshwater microbial communities from Pennsylvania, USA, analyzing microbe dynamics in response to fracking - TARM_MetaG_T_14 | ecosystem: Environmental > Aquatic > Freshwater > River...
CTGCAGCATGGCGTAGGTCTTGCCTACGCCGGGTGCGGCACCGAGGAATACCTTCAGCTTGCCCTTGTGTTCTTGCTCCAGGCTCGCCAGCAAGGCGTCGGCCCTTGCCTCATCACGCATTATTGTCCTTATAGAGCAACCGCTGGCTCAGTTCGAAAATGTGGGTCATCGCCAGCCCTATGTGCCGGACTTTGCCGCCATCAGGCATCCTTGCCCTGATCGAGCAACAGATTCAGCTGGAGGATATTGACCACTTGCGGGCCAAGGATACCAGCTTGTGTCGCCGACTTGACCTGCTCCGTCAGCAAGTCGGGATCCAGCCCTCGCTGCTTGGCCACTCTGTTCACCTGAGCCAGCACGGCATCCACCGGCAGATGGGGGTCGAGGCCTGAGCCGGAGCGGGTCAGCATGGCGGGTGACTGGACATCACCCTGTGCCTTGGCGAACTCGCTACGCAATGGTGAGCTGACCCCCAGATTGCTGCCGCCGCCACCTATGGTGGCGAAGTCACTGGCGGAAGGACGGGAATGAAAGTACTCGGCCCGCTCGAATTTCTGCGCCAGCAGGGCGCTGCCGACAAACTCTTGCTTCTTGTTGGTCAACTGGCTGCCATTGGCCTGCCAGGGAAACAGCAACTGGGCCACACCTGTCACTGCCAGGGGATAGCCGACGCCCAGCAACAGGGTCAGGGTCAGCAGGGTTCTGATTGCGATCATGATTTTCTTGCTCCAAACAGGTTGATGGGATGCAAGCCTGGCTTGCACCCCGCTATGTCGTTACACCAGACCCAGGCCTGTGATGACCAGGTCGATCAGCTTGATGCCGATTAATCGGGTGCACCAGCAGGCCATGGACGCCATGGATTCAGCGCCTTGTGCCCTTGTTCCTACACCAAGCCCAGGCCGGTAATAACCAGGTCGATCAGCTTGATGCCGATAAAGGGCACCAGCAAACCACCGACACCGTAGATCAGCAGGTTGCGGCGCAGCAGGCTGGCAGCCGAACCTTTCAGATCGACACCGCGCAGGGCCAGCGGTACCAGCGCCACTATGATCAGGGCGTTGAAGATGATGGCCGACAAGATGGCGCTTTCGGGGCTACCCAGCTGCATCAGGTTCAGCGCACCCAGTTGCGGATAGGCTGCGATGAACAGAGCCGGCAGTATGGCAAAGTACTTGGCCACGTCGTTGGCGATGGAGAAGGTGGTCAATGCTCCCCGGGTCACCAGCAACTGCTTGCCGACCAGTACCACGTCCAGCAGCTTGGTGGGGTTGGAGTCGAGATCCACCAGGTTGCCCGCCTCCTTGGCGGCCTGGGTACCCTCGTTCATGGCCAGACCTACGTCAGCCTGTGCCAGCGCGGGCGCATCGTTGGCACCGTCACCGCACATGGCAACCAGACGTCCGTCCGCCTGCTCCTGGCGGATATATGCCAGCTTCTTCTCCGGCGTTGCTTCTGCGATAAAGTCATCCACCCCGGCTTCGGCAGCGATGGCGGCGGCGGTCAGCGGGTTGTCACCTGTGATCATCACGGTGCGGATCCCCATGTGACGCAGGATCTGGAAGCGGGCCTTGATGCCGGGTTTGATGATGTCCTTGAGGAACACGACTCCCAGCAGCTTCTCGTGGGTGCAGACCAGCAGCGGCGTGCCGCCCTGGCGAGCTATGTGATCCACCGACTTGAGGATTACCTCTGGCACTGCCTTGCGGTCGAGAGAGAGGTAGTTGAGCACCGCATCCACAGCCCCCTTGCGATATTGGTGACCGTTGCGATCCAGACCGCTCAGGCGGGTCTCGGCACTGAAGGGGATCACCTTGTCGCTCTCCAGCTGGCTCGGTTTGGCCATGCTCTTGCCCGCCAGGGTCAGGATGGACTTGCCCTCCGGCGTATTGTCGCCAAGGGAGGCCAGCATGGCCGCCTGGGCAAGCAGGGAGGGATCCACCCCTGGTGCCGGGATCAGCTCGTCTGCCATGCGGTTACCGAAGGTGATGGTGCCTGTCTTGTCCAGCAACAGGGTGCGCACGTCACCGGCGGCCTCCACGGCACGGCCTGATTTGGCTATCACGTTCAGCTTCACCAGCCGGTCCATACCGGCGATACCGATGGCGGAGAGCAGACCGCCTATGGTGGTCGGTATCAGAGTGATGAAGAGGGCGATCAGATAGAGCCTGGGTACCTGGGTGCCGTTGTAGTTGAGGAACCAGGGCAGGGTCGCCACCACCAGCAGGAAGATCAGGGTCAGACCCACCAGCAGGGCGTCGAGCGCCATCTCGTTCGGGGTCTTCTGGCGCTTGGCTCCTTCGACCAGGGCTATCATCCGATCCAGCGTGCTTTCACCCGGATTGTTGCTGACGCGTACCCAGATCTCGTCAGAGACCACTGTGGTGTTGCCCGTCACGCCACTGCGGTCGGTGCCGGATTCGCGGATGACGGGGGCAGATTCCCCCGTGATGGCGGCTTCGTTGACCGAGGCGATACCGGCGACCACTTCACCATCGGCCGGGATCATCTCACCGCTGCGTACCAGCACCAGATCGCCTTTCAGCAGGCTGGTGGCAGGCACCCATTCGCCCTGACCATCTTTGGCATCGGTCACCCGACGTGCCTTGAGCTGGCTCATGCCCGCCTTCAGGCTGTCGGCTCTCGCCTTGCCACGACCTTCGGCCAGGGTCTCGGCGAAGTTGGCAAACCAGAGGGTCAGCCACAGCCAGGCGGTCAGCTGCCAGGCCAGACTGGGGGCGACCCCAGACAAGGGCTGCCCCAGCAGGGACTCCACGGTTGCCATGACGGCAGCCAGCCAGAGCGTGAACAGAATAGGGCTGCCAAACAGTGCCTTGGGATTGAAGCGGTAAAGCGCTTCGGCCATGGCCTGCACGATTTGTGAGCGTTGCTTTTTACCCTTCACCTTGTCGGCATGGGTTGTGATGGATATGGACTTGCTCATTGAAAAGCTCCCAGTATCAAATAGTTGACCATTGGCATCTGTGATGTGATCGCGCTGGCGTCGTTCATCAGAACGCTCCCTGCATCAGACTCAGATGCTCGGCTACCGGTCCCAGCGCCAGTACCGGCAGGAAGGAGAGGCCACCAATCAGCAGCACTGTGATGATCAGCAAGGTAATGAACAGCGGGCCGCGGATCGGGAAGTCACTCTCACCCGTCTCCTGGCGCGGGGCGCGGGCGAGCTGACCTGCGATGGCCAGCACAGGGATGATGTAACCGAAGCGACCGAGCAGCATGGCCAGGCCGATGGCGATGCATTGCCAGCTATCGGCGGCTGCGAGACCAGCAAAGGCGGAGCCGTTGTTACCCGCGGCCGAGGCATAGGCATAGATCAGCCGTGACAGCCCGTGGGGGCCTTCATGACCTATGATGGTGCTGGCATCCGGCATCAGCAGCGTCACCCCGCCGATCACCAATACCCCGGCTGGCATCACCAACATGCTGGCGACAACCCATTTCATCTCAGTGATACCGAGGCGCTTGCCCAGATAGGTCGGGGTGCGCCCCACCATCAGGCCGCAGAGGAACACGGTCAGCAGCACGAACAGCATCATGCCGTAGATACCGGCACCCACACCGCCAAAGACCACTTCACCGAGCAACATGTTGAACATGCCGACCATGCCGCCGAGGGGGGTGAAGCTGTCATGCATGGCGTTGACCGACCCGTTGGAGGCAGCTGTGGTGGCGACTTCCCAAATGCTGGAGAGCACAGGGCCGAACCGGCTCTCCTTGCCTTCCCAGTTGCCCACCTGAGTTGTGAGTTGAGTCAGGTTCGGGTCCGGCTTCATCTCCTGAGTAACAGAGATACTTAGCCCCAGTACGAACAGCAACGCCATGGCGGTGAGGATGGCGCGGCCGTGGCCCGTGTCCTTCACGTAACGGCCCAGTGTGCAGACCAGCGCGGCGGGAAGGGTCAGCAGGGCGACCATCTCCAGCCAGTTGGAAAGGGCTGTCGGGTTCTCGAACGGATGAGCCGAGTTGACACCGAAGAAACCACCACCGTTGGAACCGAGCTGCTTGATGGCGATTTGCGAGGCCGCGGGGCCCAGCGGCAGCAGTTGCTCCTGACCTTCCAGGCTATGGAACGGCAGATAGGCAGACAGGCTCTGGGGCACACCCTGCCACACCAGCAGCAGTGCCATGATCAGCGCCATCGGCAACAGTACATAGAGGCAGAAGCGCACCAGATCTTGCCAGAAGTTGCCTAGATGAATGGTCTGCTGGCGGGAGATACCACGAAACAGGGCGACGGCAACGGCTGCACCAGTACCGGCGGAGACGAAGTTCTGGGTGGTAAGCCCCACCATCTGGCTGAAGTAGGAGAGGCTGGCCTCACCGGAATAGGCTTGCCAGTTGGTATTGGTCATGAAGCTGACCGCTGTGTTAAAGGCCAGTTCCCAGTTCAGCCCTGGCAATTGCAGCGGGTTGAGGGGAAGCAGGCCTTGTGCCATCAGGATCAGGAACAGCAGACCGAAACCGGCACCGTTGAAGGCCAGCAGGCTGAGGGCGTAGGACTTCCAATCCTGCTCCCGTCCGTCCGTGCCGCAGCAGGCCAGGGTAGCGCGCTCGATCGGCGACAGCCAGCGGCTCTTGCCTTCAAACACCCGATATATATAGCTGCCAAGCAGGGGTGCTGGCAGCAGGACCAGCAGCACAAAGGCTACCGGATAGATCACTTCTTGCCACATATCAGATCCCTCACTCGTGGCTGCGCGTTAAAGCGCGCAACAGATAACCCATCAGGGCGAGGACCAGCAGCAGATATAGCCAATTCATATCGACTCCATTGAAATAATTAGCTGCAAGAGTCGACGTAAAACAGCATCGACTCCGTTGGTGTAGTTGACGCTGAAAGGGTATGTAAAACAGGCGTAAAGGCGCCATAAAGCGGCATGGGGCGGGCGTAAAATCGGCGTAAAAAGCGAGGGTTTTACTGGGCTACGGAAGGAAGGACATGAAAAAACCGGCTGTGGTAGCCGGTTTACTCTGTACTTGGCGCATGGTCACGAACTCTTCCGCGCTGGTGGGATGGGAAGGGTTGCGCAATTGTCGAAGCTGACCTGATGGGCCAGCTTCGCATATGGCTAACGCATGGTGACAAACTCTTCCGCGCTGGTGGGATGAATGGCCACGCAGTTATCGAAATCAGCCTTGGTAGCGCCCATCTTCATGGCGACACCGAAGCCTTGCAGGATCTCGTCCATGGCAAAGCCGATGCCGTGCAGACCGACCACTTTTTCTTCCGGCCCGACACAGACCAGCTTCATGCGGGTGGGTTGGCGATGCTGTGTCAGTGCCGAATACATGGCGGTGAACTGGCTGCGGTACACCTTCACCTGACTCTCGCCATACTCGGCGATGGCCTCTGGCTCGGTCAGGCCTATGGTGCCAATGGGGGGGTGGCTGAACACCACTGTGGGTACCAGATTGTAATCAAGGTGCTCAATGGGCTTGTTGTTGAACAACCGCTCCGAGAGGCGGCGACCTGCGGCGACGGCCACCGGGGTCAGCTGAATGCGACCCGTGTTGTCACCCACCGCATAGATGTTGGCGACGTCGGTGTTCTGGAACTTGTCGGTCGGGATAAAACCCTTGTCGTCCAGTTCGATGCCGGCTGCTGTCAGGTTGAGATTGTCGGTGGCTGGCGTGCGGCCAATGGCCCAGATCAGGCAGTCGACCGTGAGGTGGCGACCATCTTCCAGCTGCAGTGTCAGGCTGTCATCGGCGTTCTTGATCACCGCCTTGGGCGTGGCATGGGTGTGCAGTTTGGGCCCTTCTTGCGCCATGATCTCCACCAGAGTCTCGTGGATCATGGGATCGAAGTTACGCAGCGGCGCGTGTTTGCGAACCACCAGATGGGTTTCACTGCCGAGGGCCTGCATCACGCCAGCAATTTCGACGGCGATATAGCCAGCACCGACCACGGCAACCCGCTTGGGCTGCGCCTGCAGATCGAAGAAACCATCGGAATCTATACCCAGTTCGGCGCCGGGAATAGTGGGTACTTCAGGGCGGCCACCGGTGGCGATCAGTATGTGATCGGCCGTGTATTGTTCACCATTGACCTCGATCGTGTTGCTATTGACGAAGCGGGCGAAGCCTTTGACGATGGTGATCTGGTTTTTGCCCAGCACATTCTGGTAGGACTGATGGATGCGGCCTATATAGGCCTGGCGGGACTCGACCAGCTTGGCCCAGCTGAATTGATTGAGTGTGGTATCGAAGCCGTAATCGGCGCCATATTTCAGGGCATCGGCGATCTGGCCTGCATACCACATGGCTTTCTTCGGTACACAACCGACGTTGACGCAGGTTCCCCCCAACTCTTTGGCTTCAATCAGGGCAACTTTTTTGCCGTACATGGCAGCCCGGTTCGCCGAGGCGATACCGCCACTGCCGCCGCCGATGGCGATATAGTCAAAATGCTGTGCCATTGCGAGATTCTCCGCTCATTAAGAAGGCAATCACAGCATGATGGGGATAAAGCGGCTGGCTCACAAGAGCCAGCACTCAGTTATGTTGGATTGGCAGGCGAATATGGAACTGGGCGCCATTGCCCGGTTCGCTGGCACAGCTTATGCGGCCTTTCAGCAACTGCACCACCAGGTTGTAGATGATGTGGGTGCCGAGCCCGCTGCCGCCCTGGCCTCGCTTGGAGGTGACAAAGGGGTCGAAGATGCGCGGCAGTATCTCCGGCGGTATGCCGCGGCCGTTGTCGCTGTAGTTGATCAGCAGCTCTTCACCCTCTTGTTCCACCTTGATGGTGATCTTCTTGGGCTTGTCCCAATTATCAAAACCATGGTTGATGGAGTTGAGGATCAGGTTGGAATAGATCTGGGTGAAGCTGCCGGGGAAAGAGAAGATAGACAGCTTGGGATCGCACTGGATATCGACTTCGCACTGGGCTTTTTTCAGCTTGTGACCGAGGGAAACCACTACCTGATGCAGGTTGTCAGCGAGGCTGAAGTTGTAGCGTGCTTCCGATGACTGATCGACTGCCACCTGCTTGAAGCTGGCGATAAGCTCCGAGGCGCGTCTCAGGTTGCTCTGCAGCAACTGCATGGATTCATCGAGGTTGACGGTGAACTCATTGAGGTAAGAGCGCGACAGTTGTTTGGAGTCGATATGCAGCTTGAAGTCAGCCACTCGCTCCTGCAGATAGGAGGAAGCGGTGACGCTGATGCCGATAGGGGTGTTGATCTCGTGGGCGACACCGGCCACCAGGGAACCGAGTGACGCCATTTTTTCCGATTCCACCAGGGTTTGCTGGGCCTGTTTCAGATCGTCGTAGGCCCTGCCCAGTTGATTGTTGGCATCGCTCAGGCTGCGGGTCCGTTCCACCACCTTGCCTTCCAGCAGCTCGTTGAGCTGAATGATCTCCCGCTCAACCTTCTTCAGGCGGGTGATGTCATAACCGAATCCGATCAGATACTTGAGGTTGGGCCCTTCGTAGAAGGGGGCGAAGGTCCACTGCAGTACCAGCTCATGGCCCTGCTGGTCATGCATGATGACCTCTTTGTCCTCGATGGCGCCGTGATCGGCCAGGGTCAGAGTCAGGTCTTCCCGCTGCTCCTGGCTGACAAACAGATCCAGCCAGTTGTGCTGCAATATTTCCTGCTGGTGATAGCCGGTCAGCAGTATGGCCGCCGGGTTGATGCTGGCGATGTTGAGATCCGGCTCCATGCAACAGATGACCATGTTGGCCGAGTTGATCAGCGTTGCCGAGAAGTCCCGCTCCTGTTGCAGCTGTTCTGCCGCCTGATGGCGTGCCGCAAACTCATCGTTCAGCCGTGCTCGCATCTGGTTGAGGGTGGCGACCAGGGTATCCAGTTCATCGGGTTTCTTGCGGGGCAGAGGGCGGCCTTCCAGCGTCAGTTCGACAGCCAACCTGTCCAGATTGAATTTTTGGGCGTAGTTGGCGATGCGGTTGAGATGACGAACCACCAGATAGTAAATGATGATCAGGATGCAGAATGAGACCACCAGCGTCTTGATGGTCTGACTGACCAGGATCAGCACGGACTTTTCGATAAGGCGCTGATAGATCTGCTCGAGGGAGGCGGCGACGAAGAGCTTGCCAACCACTTCACCCTGATAGGTGAGGTTGAATTCGCGGGAGATGTCGTAGCTTTCCCGTTCGACCCCCTGTGTCAACAGCGGGACTTCCGAGTTGCCGAGCATCTCCTTGACCATCACGAATTGCATGTTGGGCAGGTTCATGATGCCTTCGATCTGCACCTTGACCTGCTCTTCATCCAGGTTCCACAAACTGGCGGCGATGGGCTGCAGGAAGGAGGCTTCGATCTGGCCGATGCTGTCTTCGATGACGGCAACATCCTTGCGGTAATCCCAGGCAAGCTGAAGCGCCGTAATGATCATCGCCAATACGGTACTGCACACCAGAATATAGGAGAGCAGTCGGTATGAGAGTCCGTTGCGGCCGACGGCCTGCGCGGTCTTGGAGAAGAGTCCTGACATGGCGTCCTTGCGGTCTGGATATATTGCCATTTAGTTTAACTGCTTCATGCACTTATGTCGTGTTTCGTTAGCGTGATAAAAATAAGGCCCCGAAACGGGGCCTTGAGCAGTCAATTTGAGTATCAGTGACTCCCTTTCGCCTTGGGCGGAATGGATTCATCAAACACCGGCAGGGGTTTGTGTTCGGAGGCCAGGTAGGTATAGATCACCGGCAGCACGAACAGGGTGAAGATGGTGCCGATCGCCAGACCGGCCACGATCACGATACCGATACTGAAGCGCTGGGCCGCACCGGCACCCGCGGCATACAGCAGCGGGATCAGACCCGCAATCATGGCAGCCGTTGTCATCAGTATGGGGCGCAGACGCACCTTGGCTGCCTGCATCACGGCTTCCATCCGGTTCATGCCATGCAGCAACTGCTCTTCCTTCGCCACTTCGCAGATCAGAATACCGTGCTTGGTAATCAGACCCACTAGCGTGATAAGGCCTACCTGGGAGTAGATGTTCATGGTGGCCATGCCCCATGCCAGCGCAATCAAGGCGCCACTGATGGCAAGAGGGACAGAGACCATGATGACCAGGGGGTCACGCACGGATTCGAACTGGATCGCCAGCACCAGGAAGATGATGGCCAATGCCAGTGCAAAGGTGGCGTAGAGCGCATTGCCCTCGGTCACGAACTGACGGGCTTCACCCATGAAGTCGTAGCGATAGCCTTGCGGCAGCTTCTCTTCGGCTGTGGCCTTGAACCAGTTGATCGCATCCCCCATGGCCACGCCCGGTGCCGGTACTGCGCCTATGGTGGCCGAATTCAGCTGGTTGAAGTGGGGCAGGGCACGGGGCTCACCGACTACTTCAATACTGATGAGGCTCCCCAGCGGGATGGATTTACCGTCAGCCGCCCGCACGTAGTAACCCTTGATGGATTCCGGGTTCATGCGGTACTTGCGCTCGACCTGCGGGATCACTTCATAGGAGCGGCCATCCAGGTCGATACGGTTGACGTAACCGTCCGCCATCATGGTGCCCATGGTGATACCTATGTCCTGCATTGTGATGCCGTAGGCACCCGCCTTGTCCTTGTCGATCTTGATCTTCATGGTGGCGGAGTCGTAGTTCAGATCGAGATCCGAATAGACGAATTGGCCGTTGGCCTGGGTGGCCGCCAGCATTTCACCGGCGATCAGGAACAGGCTTTCGAAGCTCTTCGGCGTCGTGATGACGAACTGGATCGGCAGACCGCTCGACGCACCTGGCAGTTCCGGGAACTGGAAGGTGGTGATGGCCATGCCGGGGATGTCTTTCACCAGATTGGCAACCCGGTCCAGTACCTCTTTCTGGCTCGCTTCACGCTGGCTCCAGGGCACCATGGAGGCGATACCAAAGGCCTGGTTGGCATTGAACACACCGGAGAAGACCTGGGAGTAGGCGATTTCCGGCTGCTCATCCAGGATCTTGTTCACGTCCGCCATGGTGTTTTCGATGTAGTCCAGGTTGGCGTTGGACGGTGCCGTACCCAGCACGGCCATCACCCCCTTGTCTTCCGACGGAGCCAGTTCACTGGGGATGAATTTGAACAGCAGCGGCAGACTCCCAAATACGATGACGGCAAACACCACGACCACGATGCGCTTTTGCATCACGGCGTGCAGCATGCTGTCGTAGCGGTCTGTCATCCGTTCCAGCAGGTGATGAACCGTGCTTTCGAACTTGCCAGGCTTTTCGTTGGCCTTGAGCATCTTGGCGCACATCATGGGCGACAGAGTCAGGGCTATGATGCCGGAGACAAACACCGCCCCCGCCAGGGTCAGGGCAAACTCCTTGAACAGGGAACCCGTGATGCCGCCCATCAGGGCGATCGGCGCGTACACAGCCGCCAGGGTGACCGTCATGGCGATAACCGGCACGGCTATCTCACGGGTCCCTATGATGGCGGCCCGGAAGGGTTCCTCCCCCTGTTTGATATGCCGATCGACGTTCTCCAGCACCACTATGGCGTCATCCACCACCAGACCTATGGCCAGTACCATGGCCAGCAGGGTCATCAGGTTTATGGAGAAACCGAACAGATCCATCATCATCACTACGCCGATCAGACTGAGCGGTATTGTGATAATCGGGATGATGACGGCACGGAAGGAGCCAAGGAACAGGGTGATCACCACCAGCACTATGGCAGCCGCTTCCAGTATGGTTTTGATAACCTCGTGGATGGACTCGTTGATGGCGATGGTGGAGTCATACAGCACATTGGTCTGCATGGTGCTCGGCATGTTGCTCTTCAGGCTCGGCATCAACTCCAGTACATCGTGGGCGATGTTGATGGGGTTGGCTGTCGGTGCTGCGTTGACCGCCATGACCACGGCTTCGCGACCGTTGGCACTGGCGCGATAGATGTCGTGGCTCTTCTCCAGCGTCACCTTGGCAATGTCGGAGAGGCGGATCACCTTGCCGTCACGGGTGGCGACGACCAGCCGCTTCAGCTCGTCGGTATCGCTGACCTGGGTCTCGGCATTGCCGTTGAACAGGGTGAAGTAACCCGTCGCCTGACCGGTGGCTGACTGATAGTTGTTGCTGTTGAGCACAGTCATCACGTCGCTGGCGGTCAGGTTGAAGGCTGCCATCTTGGCCGGATCCAGCCATACCCGCAGGGCAAATTCGACCCCGCCGTAGAGGTCAACCTTGGACACACCGCCCACGGTGAACAGCTGCGGCTTGATGACCCGTTCCAGATAGTCGGTGATCTGGCTGGAGCTCAGTTCTGGACTGGTGAAGCCAAGATAAAGTACTGCCGTGGTCGAGCCGGTGGAGGAGGTGACCGAGGGGTCTTCCGCCTCTTTCGGCAACTGGGAGCGTACCGAGTTGACCTTGGCCAGTATGTCGGAGAGCGCTGCGTTGGGGTCCGTGTTCAGCTTCATGAAGGCCGTGACAGTGGAGCTGCCCAGCTGACTGGAGGAGGTCATGAAGTCGATATTGTCGGCTTGTGCTACCGCCTGCTCCAGCGGCTGGGTGATGAATCCCTGGATCAGGTCCGCACTGGCGCCATAGTAGCTGGTGCTGACCGTGATCACCGTATTGGTCACCTCGGGGTATTCGCGCACCTGCATCTTGAAGATGGCCTGAAAGCCCAGCAGGGCGATCAGGAAGCTGAGCGAGATCGCCAGCACAGGCCGTTTTATAAATATGTCAGTAAATCGCATTGCAGATCTCCGCGCTTACAGCATCGGGGTTTGTGCCGGAACGGCCAGGGCATCGTTTTCGACCACGTGTACCTTGGTGTCGTTGCTCAGGCGAACTTGACCCGACAGCACTATCTGGTCTCCAGCCTTGATGCCGGACAGCACATGCACGTCATTGCCGCGACGCTCACCCGCCTTGACCACTACCTGCTTGGCCCGTTTCACGCCGTCCGCCTCATGAATGACATAGACGTTCTCGCCATACAGGGTGAAGGAGATGGCGGATTGCGGGATCACAACCTGGTCTTTTACCGTGGGCAGAATGATGCTGGCGCGGGCGAACATGCCGGAACGAAGCTGACCGCCGTTGTTCGGGATGTCTGCCTGTACCTGGATCAGGCCGCTCTGGTAGTTGACTGCGGGTTCAATGGCGGTGATATGCCCGTCAAATTGCACTTGCGGATAGGAGTCCACATTGATCTTGACGGTCTGGCCCAGAGTGATTTTGGAGATATCGGTCTGGGGCACGGTGAAGCGCAGGCGCATCACACTGGTATCTTCCAGCCGCACTATGTCGGTACCCGGTTGCAGGTACTGGCCGAGGAAGACGTTGCGCAGACCGACCACGCCACCGAAGGGGGCACGTACCTGGCGACGGGCAATGGTTGCCTTCAAGCTGTCGATGTCCGCTTCCAGTGAACGGTAGCTGGCTTCGGCATCATCCAGTTGATCCTTGGAGATGGAGCTCTTCTTGTAGAGGTTCTGGAAACGCTCGAACTTGGCTCGCGCCGCCGGCAGCTTGGCCAGGGAGGCTTGCAGATTGGCCTTCTC
>Ga0075011_10001523_pt1 | contig 12496 bp, 7 predicted proteins | sample TARM_MetaG_T_14_FD_72354 | JGI IMG/M metagenome (GOLD analysis project Ga0075011, IMG submission 72354) | Freshwater microbial communities from Pennsylvania, USA, analyzing microbe dynamics in response to fracking - TARM_MetaG_T_14 | ecosystem: Environmental > Aquatic > Freshwater > River...
CCCGGACCTGCCCGAGGAAGCCCGCACCCCGCAGGTCAACGACGAGTTCGGCGACGTGTACGGCATCGTCATCGCCCTGACCGGCGACGGGTTCTCCTACCGCGAACTCAAGGACGCGGCCGATGACATGCGCGACGAACTGCTCAAGATCAAGGGCGTGGGCAAGGTCGATCGCTGGGGCGTGCAGGACGAGCGCATCTTCGTGGACTTCACCAACTCGCGCATGGCCGCGGCCGGGATCAGCCCCTTTGTCCTGGCCCAGATGATCGATAGGCAGAACACGCTCCAACCCAGCGGTTCAAGCATGGTCGGCCCGGAGCGCATCGTCATCGAACCCACCGGCGAATTTCAGGGCGTGCAGGACATCTATTCCCTGTCCATCCGCCCGCCCGGCAAGAAAACCTCGGTCCGGCTGGCCGACGTTGCCGACATCACGCGCGGCTTCTCGGACCCGCCGTCCACCTTGGCCCGGTACAACGGCAAGCCGTGCCTCATGCTCGCCGTGTCCATGGCCGACGGGGGCAACATCACCGAGTTGGGGGAGCGGGTCGCCCAGCGCCTTGAGGAGCTCAAGGCGAACATGTACGTGGGCCTCGACACCAACCTGGTCGTGTTCCAACCCGACTACGTGAACAAGGCCATCAGCGATTTCATGATCAACCTGATCGAGTCCTTCGCCTTCGTGGTGGTCATCATCCTGCTCTTCGCGGGCTTGCGCACGGGCATCATCGCCGGTTCCCTGGTGCCCATGGCCATGCTCGGCTGCATCGCGCTCATGCCCTACCTCGGCGTGGGACTGCAACGCATCTCCATCGCCTCGCTGATCATCTCGCTGGGTATCCTGGTGGACAACGGCGTGGTCGTGTCCGAGGCCATCCTGGTCCGGCTGGCCGCGGGCGAGAACCGGCTCAAGGCCGCCACCGGCGCGGTCGGCGAACTGTGGATGCCACTGCTGGCCGCCTCCCTGACGACCATCTTCGCCTTCCTGCCCATCCCCCTGGCAACCACTCACCCGGTGGGCGAATTCTGCGAATCCCTGTTTATCGTGGTCACCCTGACCCTGGCCTGCTCCTGGGGGCTGTCCATGTCCATGGTCCCCATGATGTGCTACTACCTGCTCAAACCCAAGTTGACCGTCCAGACCTTTTCGAGCCGGTTGTACCGCGCCTACCGGGGGCTGCTGTTGTGGTCCCTGCGCCACCGGGTCGTGTTCGTGGCCGGAATCCTGCTGTGCTGCGCGGTCTCGGGCTGGGCGTTTCAGTTCGTGCCCAAGATGTTCTTCCCGCCCAACGAACGGGCCCAGTTCACCATTGACTTCTGGCAGCCCTACGGAACGGACATCACCGCCACCGAACGGCGCGTGGAACGGTTGGAAAAGGTCCTTTTGGCCGACAAGGAAGTGAACAGCGTGGGCGTGTTCGTGGGCCACGGCGGACCGCGCTGGTACCTGCCCCTGAACCTGGAGCAGAAGAACGACAACCTGGCCACCTTCGTGGTCAACACCACATCCATCGAAGCCGTGGACCAGGTCATCAAGCGCACCCGGCAGGCCCTGGAAAAGGGCTTTCCCGACGCAGACTATAGCTTGAACAAGCTCATGAACGGACCGCCGGTGGGGGCCAAGCTCCAGATCCGCCTGTCCGGCCCGGACATCAAGACCCTTTACGCCCTGCGCGACGAGATCGTGCCCATCGTGGAGAGCCGGGAAGGCATCACCCGGGTCTGGGACGACTGGGGTCAGTGGACCAAGAAGATGATCGTCAATGTGGATCAGGACAAGGCCCGCGAGGCCGGATTGTCCAGTTTCGACGTGGCCGTGTCGCTGCAGGCCGCCATGTCCGGGCTACCCGCCTCGGACTACCGCGAGGGCGACACCATCATCCCCATCCTGCTGCGCAACGACGAGGGCTTCCGCAACCACCTGGACAAGATCGACAGCCTCAACGTCTACTCCTACGACACCGGAACGAGCGTGCCCCTGTCCCAGGTGGCCACCACCAAGCTCGACTGGCAGCCGTCCGACATCCGCCGCCGCGACCAGGGCAGAACCATGACCATCAAGGCGGACGTGGCCGACGGCTACTACGCCCTGTCCATCCTGAACACGGTCCGCCCGGCCGTGCAAAAGCTCATGAACAAGGGCGACTGGCCGCTCGGCTACAACGTGGAATACGGCGGCGAGTTCGAGGAGAGCGCCCAGGCCCAGGAGGCAATCAACGCCAATATGCCCCTGGCCATGGGGCTGCTCGTGCTGGTGCTCATATTCCAGTTCAACTCGCTGCGCCGTCCGCTGATCATCCTGCTGACCCTGCCGCCCATGTTCATAGGCATCTCGACGGGCATGCTGGTCACCAACTCGCCCTTCGGGTTCATGCCCATGCTTGGCATGATCTCCCTGCTCGGCATCATCGTGAACAACGCCATCATGCTCATCGACCGCATCGAGATACAGCGCGGTCGGGGGCTGTCCATGGCCGACGCCATCGTGCTTTCGTCCATGGAACGCGCCCGCCCGATCATCATGACCGCCACCACGACCATCATCGGCATGGTCCCGCTCTCCCTGCAGGGCGGCGAGATGTGGCGTCCCATGGCCAATCTGATCATGTCCGGTCTGACCGTGGCCACGGTCCTGACCCTGGTGCTCTGCCCGGTCCTCTACTCCTTCTTCTTCCGCCAACGGTTCAAGGGGTATGTCTGGGACCAGAAGATCGTCGAACAAGGCAGCGACCTTCACGTGGCCGAGACCGCCGACTAGGCGCCAAAGACCGATTCAAAAGGGCGGCCCCGCTTCGACGGAGCCGCCCTTTTCCTGTTTCATGGGGAAGACGGATCAGCGCCGGACCGGTCATTGCCGAGCGATGGCCCGCATGCGTTCCGCTGCTTCGCGCACGGCCTGTTCCGGCGTGGCCTCGCCCGACAAGGTCTCCTCGATCATTTGGCCGATGACGCCCCGGGCCGAGACGCGGGCCGCCTCGGGGATGAGCCTGCCGTCCTCGAACTCAAAGCTGCGCAGGGAGTCGAACCCGGCCAGGATGGATTCCAACCGCCTGCGCCGGTACTTCTTGAAAACTCCCTGGGCGTCGCGATAGAAGACCGGTGAAGCGGTGATGTCCTCAAGCACGGGCATCATCCCGCCCGGAGCCAGGTGCAGCCAGGTCACGTAGGCGTCCTCGCGGAAGAGAAACCGGACGAACCGGCGGGCCGCCTCGCTGCGGCCCGGGTCCCCGTTCTTGACCAGGCCCAGGGCATGGAGCACCCCGTACCCGGCAGTACGGGTCCCGGTCAGGCCGGAGACCATGCCCGTTTTTTCCGGGAGCCGGAAGTCGTAAGGCGCGCCCGTGAGCTCTTCGAAGTTTTGGCCGGTCAGGGAATCGGCGGCCACGGAGGGTACGGCCAGATCATCCATAATGAAGGTCGAATAAAACATCATGGCCAGCTTGCCCTGGAGGTAGTAGTCCCTGCCGCGCCACCACTGCGGACCGGGCGGAGTGTAGCTGGCCAGCTCCTTGTAAAACTTGAGGGTTTTGACCGTGGCCGGAGAATCGAAGACCACCCTGCCGTCCGGGGAGAACTCGCGTACGCCCGCGGACATGGCCAGATGGGTGAAGACCTGTTCCGCATAGACGTCGTTGCGGGTGCCCACCAGGATGCCGTACCGCCCATTGGCCGGGTCGTGCAGGATTCTGGCCGCCTTGAGCAAGGCTTCCCAGGTGTCTGGCGGGGCCAGCCCGGCCTCCTCGAACCAGTCCTTGCGGTACCAGATGCCCTGAATCCACCCGTTGAACGGGATGCCGCAAGGTTTCCCGTCCGGCATGCTGATCCGGCTCAGCGTCCCGGCGAAGAATCGTTTGCGGCCCAGCTCGTCGATCACCCGGGCCGTCCCGTCCTGATCCATCCAGCCCCGGTTGCAGAAGGCCACAACCAGATCGGAGGCGCAACCGATCACGTCGGGGACGCTTCCGCCGCGCATGGCCTTCTCCAGGGTCCCTGCCATGGCGTTCTCCTCCACGCCCACCACCCGGACCTCGACGTCCGGGTTGAAGACCATGAAGGTCTTTGCCAGGTAGTCAATGACCGCCTGCCGGTCCTTGGCGGCCTCGGTGGTCCAGAAAGTCACGGGCGTGGCCGCCAAGGCCGCCGTGGCCCAAAGCAGCAGGGTCGCGGCCGTCAGCAGGGCCGCAAAATATCCTCGGCGTGTTCTCTTATTTGGCATTGAAAATCTGCTCCCCCTTCCAGTCGGCCGCCGGGGGCCGGGAAGTGAAGGTTACGGCCAATGCCAAAAAATGCTCGGCCAGACGGTCCGGGCCGTGGCGGTCGAGATAGTCTTTGAAGGCCTCGACCGCCCCCGCGAACTCCCTGGATAGCAGGAGGTTGAAACAGGCGTCCCATTCCCTGAGCCTTTCCTCGGCCCCCGCGTCCATGGCCAAGGGGGCGTAGCCCCCGGACAAGCCGTGCCTGGTGCCCAGCAATTCGTACACCCCCACCCCGGACGAGGTACCCTTGGGCACGACCCGTCCGGCGAACCGGAAGACGAATTGGTCCCCCGCCTGGAACCGGGTGGTCTCGCTGACCAGGATGGAAGAGCCCAGGTACTTGTTCAGCCCTTCAAGTCGGGATGCCAGATTCACACTCGCGCCGATGGCCGTGTAGGCCATGCGGTCCGCAGACCCGATGTTGCCGACCACTACCTCCCCGGTGTGGAGACCCATCCGTGTCCTGAACTCGGGCTGGCCCGAGTCCCGCCGCCCCCGGTTGAATATCCGCAGAGCGGCCCGGCAGCGCAGGGCCGCCAGGCAGGCGTCATGGGCATGTGCGGGGTTGTGCACCGGAGCATTCCAGAAAGCCATGACCGCATCGCCGATATATTTGTCCACCGTGCCGTTGGTGTGCAGGATGACCTGGCTGACCCGCTTGAAATACTCGGTGATATTGGAAGTCAACGTCTCGGGCGACAGTCCCTCGGACAGGCTGGTGAACCCCTCGATATCGGTGAACAACAGGGTCAGTTCCCGCCGGTCTCCGCCCAGGGACGGAGAGATGTCGTTGGTGATCATACGCTCGACCAGGGGCCGGGGGACGTATCTGCCGAAGGCGTTCAAGGAACTGCGCATGGTCTCCAGGGCGGCGGCCAGATCCCGAATTTCCGAAATAAAGGTCTTGATTCGAATCGGGACACGCAGATTGAACGAACGGATGGTGTCCACCGACTCGGTCAACAGGATAATCGGGCGGCTGATCAACTTGGCCACGGTGTATATGATGGGCAGAGTCAGGAACAGGAGGACCAGGGAGACCAGCAGGGTCTTCTTGCCGATGGCGGCGATGGGCCCGGTGAAAATCTCCTCGGGTACGACCACGGCCACGAACAAGCGCTTGCCGTACTCGGCGGGCAACGGGTCAACCCGGAAAAGGTAGCGCACCGCATCCACGGACAACTCGCCGGACTCCGAGCCCCGGTCCCCACGCGCCTCGTACTCCCGCACCAGCGCGGACAGGGACGAAACCTTCAGCCGGTCTACCTCGGTCATGTCTACGGTTCCGGGGCCAGACGCCGTGGGTCTGGATGAGAGGCTTTGCACCAGCCGCTCCAGGTCCGAGTAGGCGTAGACCTTGCCCTCGGAGTCGAAGATCGCGATCTCGCTGCCGTGGCCCACCAACTGACGCCGGACAAAACGGCAGAGATTGGACAGGGAAATGTCCACTCCGAACACCCCGGAGACCTTGCCCTCGAACCGCCGGGAGACCGTGACGCCCGGCTCGCCGGACAGGGAAAATACGTAGACATCGCTCAAGGAGGGCTCGCTGCGCTCCCGGGCCGATCTGAACCAGCCGCGCCGCCGGGGATCGTAATCCACCCCGCGCGTCACCGAAGAGCCCACGGTGACGAACCCCGGGTCCAGGTATTTCTTCAGCTCATAACGGGTCCCGTCCTCCAGATGGCCGATGTTCTGGGTGTACCAAGCCGCGCTGTCGGGGATGCCCAGCCGCCGTTTCATGCCTTCGCGCCCGCGCAGGGAGGAGGCCAGGTAGAAATCGCCGTCGTCAAAGCCGATGTACACGGAGGTGAAGTCCGGATGTTGCTCCAGAAATCGGAAAAACACGTGGCTCAGGGGATGGGAATGGATCGAGGCTTTGTCGGCAATGCCCGGGAAATCCACATAGATGTCGGTGGTATTGAAGGCTGTATCAAAGAGGAGTCTGGACCGCTCGGAGACCGAATCGCCGGCCCGCATGAGAAGCTGGCGGGCCGAGACCAGGGCGGCCGAGGTGTTGCCCTGGTAACCGTACATGACCACCGCCGAAACGATGGCGACGATCAGGACGGAGAACACCGTGACGATGTTCAGATAAAAGGGGAAACACCGTTTCATGCCAATTCATTCCCGGAAGTTCTGAACCGGCGGGCATTGTGCCGAACCGGGCAGGGTTTTATCCTGCCCCATTGGTTACACCTGAATCTATTTTGTGAGCAACAACATGATCCGATTCTTACTGAAGTTTATAATGGATCGTCAGCAACCTGTCCGACACGAGCGCTGAACCCGGAATCCAAATACCGATCAGCCCTCCCCCCCGGCACCTTCCCCTTACCGGCGGAAGGTGATGCGTAGGCAAGTGCCGGTCTCTTCGCCGGTGTTCATGGTGATGTCCGCGCCGTGTGTCCGGGCGATGAGAGCGGCGAAATAGGTCCCCAGCCCGGTGCCGTTCTCCTTGCCGTGGGTGACGTATTTTTCGAAGAACCGTTCGCGGATCTCGGCGGGCACAGGCGCAGGATTGGCCGCGGTCAGGCAGGGCCGCCCGGCGTGGTCGAAATCCAGGGAAACGGCCACTTCGTCGCCGGGCCGCGATGCTTCGATAGCGTTCTGAATGAGGTTGCGGCACATGGTCCGCAGGAGTGGGCCTTCGCCGGACACGGTGAAGGTCTCTTCGCCAACCACGTCCCGACCGTCCAGACGGATGGCCAGGCGCACTTTGCTGCTCGCCAGCTGGGGGGCGAGTTCCTCCTCCAGGTCGCAGAGGGTCTCGACCAGATCCGTGGGCAGCCGGTTCAAGGCGTAGACGCCCTTCTCCATCTTGAACATGTCCAAGTGGTTGCGAATCATGTCGAGCATGCGGTATCCCGCCGCCCGAATGCGCTTGATGTTCTTGATCTGCTTTGCGGACAAATCACCCTGCTGGAGCAGCAGTTCCGGGTAGCCGATGACCAGGCTCAGGCCGGACTTGAGATCGTGACGATTGATGCGCTCCACCTCTTCGCGGATCATCTCGGCTTGGGCGCGGCGCTCGATTTCGCAGTGCAGCCGACGGTTGTTCCTGAGCAGTTCGAGTTGTTTGACCTTGAGTTGCAGGGTGCGTTCCTCCACGCGCTGTTCGAGTCTCTCGCGGTGGCGGCTCAGCCGCGCGTCGCGGTCCTCGATGCGCCCGAGCATGGCGTTGAACTCGGTCACGAGCACGCCCAACTCGTCATCGCTCGCATGGTCCACCCGGCGGGAGTAGTCGCGGCTGCCGGAGATGTCCCCGATCACTTCGGTCAGTTCCCGCAGGGGGTCGCCCAGCCTGCGCCGGAACCGGCCCGCCAGCTTGAAGCTGATGACGAACACGCAAAGCAGGATGAGCCCCCCGCTGATCAGGTAGGACCTGAGAAAACCCCACTGCCCGGTCAGGGAAACGTTCAGGGCGACCAGGCAGCCCTTTGCGCCGGACGGGACCTCGGCCGCCACGGTCAGGGAGGACAGGGCCGTGGACACGCCCGGCCCGGTCAGGGTGTCGAAGGGGGGAGGCGCGCCATAAGCGGCGAAGGACGTGCCGTCGCCAAGGTAGACCGCCGCGCCGAGCACGCTGGGGTTGAACGACAGAGTCCGGAGATTCTCGGCGGCGGCCTCGGGGTCGTCGAAGTCCACGGGCGCGGCCAGAGACGCGGCCATGAGCCCGACCAAGGTGCGGGCCTTGTCCGCGCCGTCCTGGCGATAGGCATGGATCATGGGGATGGAGTTGAGCAGGAAGCTCAGCCCCAGGGCCACCAGGGTGGTCCCGAGGATGGCCACGGCGATCTTCCGCCCCAACGGGGTCATTCCGGCGTCACTCACGGTCCGGCCCCTCGTGGATGCGCACCAGTTGCAGCAGCCGGGAACTGATGGACAACCTGGCGCGTCGGGCCGCTCCAAGGCCGACCTCGATCTTGAGCCTGCCGCCCTGCATGTAGAAATTGACGACCGCGCCCAAGGCCGGGCCCTCGGGGTCTTGGGTGATGGTCAGCACGGGCTTGTCCGCCACCCGCTTGAGGATGGCCGCCACCTCGCGCCGGGACGCCCCGGCCAGGACGAGCAAGTCGCAACGGGCGGGCCACCGGACCAAGCGAAAATCAGACTCCTTGCCCGGCCCCGGGGCCGGGAAATAAGGACGCAGCCGGGCCGGGTCCGTGGCCGCGACTATGAATGGTTGGCCGGGGGCCGGTCCGGTGCCGTCCGGCCAGGCCACGTATTTGACCAGCCGCTGCACGTACAGGGCACGCAGCTGGTCCGGGGTGGCGGTCAGGCGTCCTCCTGCCCAAACCGGGAAGACCGGCCATAGAAGCCCCCAGAACAGGACGGCGATAAGCAACGGTCGCAACTTGCCCATCAAAAGTCCCAGGTTATTCGGCAATCCACGCTCGGGCCCACCGCCAGATCGGAAAACTGTTCATGGGAGCCGCCCAGGTTGCGGCCGATGAGTTCAAGCAGGAGCGTGTCCGAGGCCCGCCAGGAGGCGTGCGCTTCCACGCTGAAATAGGGGGACAGGTGGAGCTGGTTCGGGCTGTCCAGGTAGCCGAGGAAGAGGTCCAGCCCCACGTCCTCGAGCGGTTTGGTCAGAATTTGCAGCTTCATCTCGTTGCCCAGCCCCTCCTCGGGCATGGAGTCGCCCACCGGGCTGGAATCCAATCCGTAAATGTTCTGGTAGATGAGGCTGGCCGACGGCTTCAGGGTCAGCCAGTCTGCGACGGTCCATTCAAGCATGGCCTCCAGGCCATAGGCCGTGCCCTTGAGGGAATTGGTCACCCTGGCCGTATGTGTGGCCTCGTCCACCGTGAGCATGAGCAGCTCGGAGTAGTCGTTGACGTACAGAGAAAGGTCGAACCGGGTGTCCGGGGTCAGGGCCTGCCGGTACCCGGCTTCGTAGGAGATGAGCTTTTCGGTCTTGAGGTTGCCCGGTGCCACGACCTGATACTCCGTGCCCCCGATGTTGATCCGGTAGCTGCCGCTGCGCTGGTAGCGGGTGTCGGCCCGCACCCCGCGCGAGACGGCCAGCCAGTACTCGGCGTTGTCCCGGGTATGCAGCAGGCGGACCGTGGGCTGGAGCTCCACGTCCCCGCCACCGAGCACGTCCGCCTTCAAGCCCGCGATGAAATAAAGACTCTCGGGCAACAGGGTGATGCGGTCGCGAAGGAAGCTGCTGCCGGTCCAGCTGTAGATGTGCCCACGGTCGAGCTTCTCCAGGCCGTCCCCGTGCACGTCGTCCCAGATGTATTGGGTACCAAGCCCCCAGGTCAGGTAGTGGCGGCCCATTTGCTCCATGGCCGAGGTCAGCTCCGCATCCAGGACGTTCACCCCGCCGTCCAGGTCGGCGAGCATGGCCGTGTCCCGGGTGTAGGAAGTCCGAAAACGCAGGTTGGAGTCCAGGCCGGTGGCCCGGTCCCAGGCGAACTGGGCATAGCCGTTGAGGTCGCTCCGCGACATGGTCTCCGGTGGTCCGCCGGGGCCGCCGGGACCGCCGGGGCCGCCCGGCATCTCCTCCTCGGTGGCAGACCGAACCAGATCGGACTGCACGGACAGTGCGTCGGTGAAGGCGTTCTCCCAGTCCGCACGCAAGCCGCCCTGGACCTTGGACCACTCGTGACCGTCACGCTCTTCCCGCCTGCTGGAGAGCCAGTCACCGTTGAGGTATTCGCCGTTGCCGTAGACCGCCACTGCCGTGTTGTCGCCAGTCTCCCAGCCTTGACGCACGGTCTGGGACACGCCCCGGGTGCCCGCCGTGGTCACGGACTGCCCGCCCTGCAACTCGTAGGCGTTCTTGGTGATGATGTTGATGACCCCAGTGAACGACTCCGCGCCCCACAGACTGGTGCGGGTACCGCGCACCACCTCGATGCGCTTAACCATGCCGATGGGCACGAGGTTGCCCCACTGCACCCCGGTCAAGACCGGCGAGGTCACCGGCCTGCCGTCCACCAGGACCAGGTGCTTGTTGCTCAAGAGCCCGTTAAAGCCCCGGACGCCCACGGCCCAGCGGTCGGTGTTCATCTGGGCCACGTGCACGCCGGGCACGAGCTGCAAGGCCTCGGGCACATTGGTCGCCCCGGACCGGAAGATGTCCTCCTCGGTCAGGACCGTGACCGCTGCCGGAATCCGCGACAGGGGCTCGGCCCGGCGGGTGGCGCTGGCCACCTCCACCTGCATGAGCTCCTCAAGCCCGAGGTCGGACAGATCGTCGCCTCCCCGCGCAACCGGTGAAAAAAGAAGCAGAAACGCAATGCACAGAAAAACCGTCCGCCACCGGTCGAGCCCCATCTACACGGCCTCTTCCTGTGGAACGGCCAGGAGATAACCGCGTCCCCGGATGGTCTTGATGACGACATGCCGGCCCAGCTTTTTGCGCAGGTTGCTCATGTGCACGTTGAGCACGTAGTCGTCGAAATCCTCGCTGCGCCCGAGCGCCCTCTCCATGAGGGAGGCGCGCTCCACCACGTTGCCCATGTTCAGGGCGAGCATCTCCAGGATATCGAACTCGGTGGAGGTCAGATGCATGGGCTTGCCGCCTATGGTCATGTTCCGGGCATTGCGGTTGAGCCGAACCTCGCCGATCTCGATGCCCGGCTTGGCCCTGACCGGGGCCGAGCCCGCTTCGCCGCCTTCCTCGGGGAGGCCGCCGTAGCGACGCAGCACTGCGTGGATGCGGGCCAGCAGTTCGCGGAGCTGAAACGGCTTTGACACATAGTCGTCCGCGCCCATTTCCAGGCCGATCACGCGGTCTATCTCCTCCCCCCGGCCAGTAAGCATGATTACCGGCACGCCGGACACGGCGCGCAGCTTGGTCAATACGTTGAACCCGCTGGTATCCGGCAGCATGACGTCCAGAATGACCAGCTCGTAATCCCTGTTCCGTGCCATTTCCAGACCGGCGGCCCCGGATATGGCCGCATCAAGGCCGATCCCCTCGCCGCCCAAATAGGACTGCAGCAATTCAGCCAGTTCGGGGTCGTCGTCGATCAGCAACAAGTCTTTCATCAACACCCTCCTTTTGAATGCATCATAAAGATTCAGAAGAAATTATGACATAAAAACAGCGTTAATTTATGTTAAGAACATTAAGAAACATCATTGCAACATTCAGCAATCAACATCATTGCTGAAAATACAGTCCAGGAAAATTTTTCCTCCATAAACGCTGCCGCATACTGCATCCGTATATATGGGTGCAGATTTGGTTCTCTAGTCGTCGTGACAGAGAAAATGCATGGAAGCATAACCATTCAAGGAGGAATCATGTCTCTCGTAGTCAACAACAACCTTATGGCAAATGCCGCTGCCCGGAACCTGAACAGCGCCTACACCAAGCTGGGCACGTCCACGGAACGGCTGTCCTCGGGCCTGCGCGTCAACTCCTCGGCCGACGACGCCGCAGGACTGGCCGTGCGCGAACTGATGCGCTCGGACATCTCCACCCTCAACCAGGGCGTCCGCAACGCCAACGACGGCATCTCCATGATCGAGACCGCCGACGGCGCGTTGTCCGTCATTGATGAAAAGCTCATCCGTATGAAGGAACTGGCCGAGCAGGCCGCCACCGGCACCTACACGGACGCCCAGCGGATGATCATCGATTCCGAGTACCAGGCCATGGCCTCGGAGATCACCCGTATCGCCAACGCCACGGACTTCAACGGCATCTACCTGCTCAATGGCAACCTCTCGGCTGACGGCGTGACCATCCACTTCGGAACGGGCAATGACGCGGCCGAAGACAAGTACGACGTGACCATCAACAGCTGCACCGCCTCTTCCCTGGGCGTGGGCCTGGCCGCCGGAACGGACAGTGCCGGCGCGGTGGTCTCCACTCAGGAGGCTGCCCAGAGCGCGCTTGAAGCCCTGGACGCGGCCATCGAGTCCAAGGACAACGTCCGCGCTAACCTCGGCGCCATGCAAAACAGGCTGTCCGCCACCATCTCCAACCTCGAGATCCAGGCCGAGAACCTGCAAGCCTCGGAATCCCGCATCTCCGATGTGGATGTCGCCACCGAAATGACCGAGTACACCAAGGAACAGATCATAACCCAATCTGCCGTGGCTATGCTCTCACAGGCCAACTCGCTCCCGCAAATGGCCCTGTCGCTCATCGGCGGCTAGTCCGCACCTTCTCCAACCGAGGACCGGTCCCGAACGTTCGGGACCGGTCCCCATTAGTACTATCGTCCGCTCCCCTCGGACGGTTGCACTTTTCCGCCATGAGAAGGCAAAAA
>Ga0075011_10001524_pt1 | contig 12492 bp, 10 predicted proteins | sample TARM_MetaG_T_14_FD_72354 | JGI IMG/M metagenome (GOLD analysis project Ga0075011, IMG submission 72354) | Freshwater microbial communities from Pennsylvania, USA, analyzing microbe dynamics in response to fracking - TARM_MetaG_T_14 | ecosystem: Environmental > Aquatic > Freshwater > River...
CAGCTTCATCCGCAGTGACCGGGCGCTGGCCATAAGCGCCGACATTCCCAGTTGCTGACTTGATTTGATCAGACTTGAAGGCGACATAGGTAATATCACCCCAACCGTAACCGTCGCCGTAACGACCTTCGTCAATTACATTGCGCGCAATTACGCCATCGAATCCTTGATCCATGGCTCTGGCCACGATGCGGTCCATGTGGAAATCAGGATCGTAGTCGCCATGTTCATCCGAGCCATCCCACCCCCTCCCTTCAAAGTCCACTTCCAATGGATTAGTAATCGAAAGGTAAACGGGGTAATTGCCCGGCAAACCATCATATTGAGAATCAACGGTGGTCGCTATATATGCTTCCCGGCGTGTACCTGAGTAGGTAGATGCGCCAGCAAGGCTGTTGGTGAAGTAGAAGCCCTCAAGTCTCCGGCCAGTGTTGCTCCCGCTCTTGTCGGAATCGAAAATCCCGAAACCCGCACGTTCGCTTCCGTGGTACACCACCAGCGGTTTGCTCTCGGCATCAACCACCTTGCTACCGGCAAACCATGACCGGAATTCCGGGGTGTCGGTTTGTTTAACCGTGAGGGTTGTGTGGTTGTTGACGAGGCGTGATGCCCGATCCATCACCATCTGTTCTTGCAGCGGGTTTAGCCCCAGATGCGGGTTATTGATGTGTTGTGCCAGCGATTCAGTCAGGTTCTCGGCAACATCCTGAATGAGCTTCTGTTGCGGGTTGTCCACGCCGTCGATAACCAATTCATTCAGCGCTGCCTGGATGTTATCTGGTGTGTAGTGCATCCCTGCCACAGCCTTATCCAAGCTGCGGGCAAAGTCACTTTTCGGGGGTTCAGCCATGCCGGTGTCGGACATTCTGCCAGCTGGCGCCTCGATGGTAAGGCCTGCGCTGTTGCGCATCAGGACGATGGCCTCTGACGGGTCAATGTCGGCATCCATCAAGGGGAATCGGTTGGAACGCTGCTCTGGAGTCAGATGCTGACGAGCTTGTGTGATGCGTGCCTCCAGTTCGCCTGCCAGCGCACGGTATATACCATAGGCGCCCTTGTAGCGGGTGGAGTCAAAGAGGCGGGTGAACAACAGCGTCTCACGCTCTTTGTCACGCAACGCCTGCAACTCAGCGCTGGCCTTGCTGGCCTGGCGCTCAAGGCTTTTGATCATGCCTTTGATCGTGCGCGGATCGGCTTTGAACATGGCCAGCTGATCGGCTGGAATGTGACTACGCAGCAGGTTGGCGGTGTCCAGCGCAATCTGCGCCAGGTGACGATTGCGCTTAGGTCCACGCTTGGGCGTTTCCCACAACCGATAATGAATGTCGCGGGCTACCGGGTCGCGCTGGAAGGTTGGACTGTGAAGCCACTGCATTTCATTGCGGATGAGGCGGTATACGCCGCTTGGCTTGTCGCGCTGCGCATAATTGGTCAAGCGGGTGGCTGATTCAAATAGCAGGGCGTTGCGTGCAATTTCGGCGGCATGCTGTGACTTCTCTATCAGCGGCGCCATCTGGCTCTTCAGCTGTTCAAGTTCCTGCTGGCTTTCGGTTGCCGCAGCACCCAGACTGGCCTTTATCGACTCGGAGAATCCTGTGTCGGCATTGCCGCCTCGCGCCATCCCTTCCCTGTGCTGTATCCAATGCTGAACCTCATGCAGTAGCGTAGACAGTATTTGTTTGTATGGGCGGTTGAGGTTCAGCCTGATGAGGTTTTGGCTTTCAACGTATTCCCCACCGAATTCGGGTTCATCAACAATAAACTCGACAGTCGCGGTTGCCAGTGCCGGGTAGGCGGCGAACAGTTCTGAGTGGTCCAGAACGTCCTGTAGCTCAAAAATCTCGTAAGGCTTCACCTTGGAAATGTCGAAAGGCAATTGGTTGTTTCGTTTGGCAAGGTGCATAGCCAGGTTGTTCAGGGCGTCAGCCTCGGAGCGGCCATAAGCGCCAATAAAGTCCGGGGTGTTTTCCTTGTACCGGGCGCGGAAAAGACCCGGCTCGATTGCCACAAATGACACATCCGGCGCAAGCGCATCGGCATAGGCCTGCATATCAAGCTCTTTTTTGACCCAGGCAGCTTTGTCGTCGCTGATTTCATGCCGCCATTGGCCATCAAGCCCCTTGAACCAGCCGGTGTCGTGCAGGATGCCAACGGATGACCTGCGCTTGGCTTCCTCGGCCTTGGCGGTGTCCAGTGCGCCAAGGTCAGCGTTGGCAGCATTGGCGCCAGCAAAGGTAAAGCGGGTGCCGTCAGTCTGCTCTGCTGCCGGGTCAATATCGGCCAGCAGTTCGATGGCTGATTCATTCCAGATAACGTAATTGCTGTCGGGACCAGACTCATCCTGGTGTTCGTTGCCGTCAATCCCGTGGTCACGCAACCATTCGGAGGTTTCGCGGGGCGTGAGCTTCAGGGCAAGTCCAAGTTGCTCATACAGCGTCTGCCCTGTCCAGTTGGCCAGCCGTCCATCCGTTTCCGAAGGCAGCGGTAATGTGGTGCCGCTGATGACTTTCAAGGCAGCATCAATGGCGCTGGCGATGGCTGGCGATTGCGCGTTGAGTGGGCGTTGCCATTGCAAAAGCCGATCAGCATTGGGCAACCGGACTTCCTTGAGGTCGCCTGATTCGTTTGAAAACCGGATGTACTGCCTGATATGGGCAACTTCGGCAACCAGTTCCGGCGCGTTATCAGTCGCATGTTGCTCTACCCGGTCCCAATCGCGCAGTTGTGCGTAAAGACTGAGCGTGCGGCCAGTCTCGCTGGATGGGCCATAGTGCTCCCAGATCAGCTCACGAATCGACATGAGGCCACAGCCGGTTTCAACCATCTGGGCGCTCAGACGATCACGGTATCCATTGGCAATGTCTTTTTTGCTGGCGAAGTACAGTCCCCAGCCGAACATTTGACTGCCTTCGCCCGTACCTATCTTGCCCAAATCGAACCGGCTGAACTGGTGCGGTGTACCGTGGTAGGCATGAATTTCAGTGCGGGCGGCAATGCCGGGAGCGGTGCGGCTGCTCCAGCGGATTATCGCATCACCGGCTGGCACGTCTTCGGTCAGGCTTGGCAATGTGGCGCGGCGGTCGGCCAGGGTGGCGAACTGTCGAGCCTCAACATTACGCGCCTCAACCTCGCCATATAGGCGCCGGTATTGCTCCTGCGCGGTGAGTATCTGCGCATTATTGCGCAGTGCGACCCGCTCATAGTGCATATCCAGGTAGTCGGCGTGTTCCTCGAAGCGGTCCAGCGTGTCCAGGTGAGCGAAGTATTCCGAACTCAGATGCTCAGGCACATCGTCCCAGTCAAAATCGTCATCGTGCTTGGCGCCAACAGCCCTGCGAATGCTGGCGAGCATCCGGTTGGCCTTGCGCTCTTCAGCGGCCCATTCGGGGTTGCGATCAAACAGGGTGGCGATTTTTGAATCCAGCTCCGCAATGCGTCTGGCGTTCAGGTCAATATCGCTGAACTCACGCACCATCCCGCCTCTGGCGAAGTTCTCAATCCCTTGTACTGAATGCTGCAGCTCATGCAGCAGAATGCTAAGTGCATATGGGACGTGCGGGGCGGTGATCTTGATTTCCTGATCGGAGGCGGGGAACCAATCAGAGGCAGCGCGTCCCAGAATGCAGATGCCGTTCGGGGCATTGTCTGGGGCGATGTCGAAGGTGACCCGCAAATCTTTCAGGCCCGGATAGGCGGCGAACAACGCCGGATGGTCCAGCACATTGCCAAGGGTGGTTGATTGTTTGTACTGGCTGTCAGCATCCAGGGTAACGGACAACTCCGCCTTGGAATCGTCAATTTCAAAGCGCCACTGGCCATCGGGACCGGCATACCAGCCCGTCATCTGGTAGACGGTTTCGCTGTCAACGCCTTCGCTGGTGCGTTGCTTTGCCAGCGCCAGCAGGTCGAGGCCTGCTGTCTTTGCATTGGCACCAGCAAAGGTAAAGCGAGGGCCGTCAGCGAGGTCATGGAACGGCGCTGGCTGGCCGTTACTGTCATAGCAGCATAGCGAGTGCGGGGTAATGTCCTGTAGCAGATACTCGACAGCCTGACGCTTGGACGGCAGCAGACTATCGCTAAGCGGCAGGTCTTGCTGGTCCAGCCAGGTAACCTGCCAGTGATCCGCTTTTTTGGAGCTGGGCGTCAACAGCACTTTCAAACCGCCACGGGTTTCCCCGGTGAATCCGGCAAACGCACTATTGGCCAGCGCGTCAGTTGCGTGCTCACGGGCGTCCATCATGGCCATGCTGGCGCGGAAGATGGATTCAACATCGGTACTGTTGTGCCGGTCCATCAACTGATAATCGTGATACGCCTTCACATACTCGCCTACTGTCTGCTTGAGCGAGGCCAGCGTATCGAGCTGGCGATCAGCCGCGTCCGGGGTTCCGTAAGGCTGGAGTTGGGCGTGGTCGAATACCTGCCAACAGGTGCTGGTGGCATCCCGATAAATTGCGCCATCAAAACCCGCCTCGGCAAACCAGGCCCGAGCCTCGGAGTTGCGAAGGATTGCGGCAGCTGGAACCTGGAGGCGGGCAAAGCGATCCGGCGCGACCGTGGCGAGGTCTTCAATCGTTAACGCCTGAGTGTCGGCGCTTGCCGCACGCCAGGCATCCGAGGCATATACGAGCTGGTCATGCTTGTGCAGCAGCAGCAAAGCCCGGTCCCGACCAAGCGATTCAATCAGGTCATTGACCTCAAGGTAATCATCCAGTGGCCGCGCCATCACAGGACGTTTGATGCTGGCTTGCAGTGGCGCGTCTTCAAGGTGCGCAAGAGTGTCGGCACCAGCGGTAACCAATGCCGGTATGTCGCGCAAAACAAGGTTTTGGCTATCGACATTAAATAGCATTGGTGTGTCAGGTTCTTTGGCCTGTGCAGAACGGGTGGCCTTGATCCGCTTGTGCTTGCGTAGTTCGTCAGCAAACTGGTCTGCATGAACGGCAACGGCGCGGGCAGAAATACTGGCTACCGCCTCATGGAGCGGCACGCTTTCATGCAGCAGATAGCCGCCACCCTGACGGAAATACTGGAGGGTCAGGTGATCGCTGTCCGGGTTGCGACTGAATACCTGCAGGGTGCTGTCACCGCTGGCGCTGGTTGTGCGGAACATGGCGATACCACCCTGCCCCAGCCTGTCAGCCAGGGTGGCCGCATTGATATGCTGTTGACCCATCAGCAGTAGCTCGCCAGCGATGGCCGTCAGGTGCTCACCATGGGCGCCTTGGGTCATGTTGGCAAGGATGGGCGTAAAGTGTTCAATAAGCGGCCCCAAGCCGGGCGCATTGGCGATCTGCAGCGCATACAGGTAGCCAGCCATTACCTCGGGGGAGTGTTCCGTCAGGAACTGCTGGCGCTGATCGTTGCTCTGGTGAAACAGGTCATCCAGCTGAGCATGATCCATCTGGGTCAACCAGTCGGATGCGGCATCCGGGCTCAGTGGCTCACCCATGCTGGCGATCTGCTCACGCACAGCGGTTTTGGCCATTGCTGCAATGTCCTGCGGCGTCAGCGTGAAGTTATCCAACTGATCCACCTGCTCTAGCCATCGGGCCAGCGGTGAGCGGAATATCCAGCCGCGCAGATGACTCAAACAGTCCAGGCCCAGCCGGTAACCGGCGTGACCGCCAGGCATGGCCTCACGGTCATTGGCCACCTTCTCGATCAGATAGGCCAGTTGCTCACTGGGGACATGCGCCGGGGCTGTTGAGGCCGGGACACGCATGGCTGCCCAACTGGCGTAGCTGTCCCCTTGTGCAAGCAGGCGGCGGAAATGCTGTGTGAGACGCCCGTAGTCACGCGATCCAAGCATGGTGGGCAAGCCGGCATGTTCGCCCAGTTCGTGAAGGAAAACACCGCTGACATCCTGCGGTTCGATCTTGTCAGCCAGCATGTAAACCGTGTTGTCATCCAGCGTTGCCGCCGCGATTTGGTTGAGTTCCCGCGAATAACGTCCTCGTATGTGTTCGGGTAAGTCTGCAGAGGTGCGACCGAGTATTAGTCGCCCAGCCTTCTCAAGCGCTGCGATAGCGCTTTGGCCAAAATGGTGGCCAAGAATAGATCGTAGAGTGCCAACAGACATGCCAGTGCTTTGGGTGGGTTTTTTTGTGTTAAGCGGGGCATGCAGTACATGACTATGGTGCTCAAGTAACGGGCCATAAAGCGAACGCCATAACGCGATTCGTTGTGTGTTGTCATTCAGGCTGTTGAAAGCGGGGCTCTCATTGAGCAAGGGCAGTACGGACGTAGTAACCAGTTCATCGCTGGCGCGATAAGAAAGCCAAAGGTCAATTGCCTGCACCAGCACACGGTCGCTGGGGTGGGCAGTCAATTGATCTGATACCAACTCCACCCAGCTGGCAGGAATGGTGTCGCCAACGGATTTTCGCAGTCGCTGCAACTGACCTTCAGTCAACAGGGCGCGAAGGCCGTTGGTGCGAACTGAGTGCGTCAGAACAATCTTTGCAACATCCATCCTATCTTCTCCACGGCACACCAGTGCCAACGGGGTCAACTACAGTTTTGTCGGGTGGACGCAGCCGATCCTACTGCGCCTTGTATGCGGTACAGTATCATTAAATGGGTATGCGGAAAACAAGTTGCCAGCCAGGCTCGACCGAGCAGGTCTATTGGTAGCAAGGGGAAGGCGCGGACAGTGTTACCTGGCGGACTTTAGTGGAAACGCGGACCTTGTTGCCTGCGATCTTCAGGCGCCTCGGCAGCGTCATTGCCAGACGGTGCAGGGTCGGTAGCCACGCCAGTAGATAGACTGGCGGCATAGTTCAGCTGATTTACCGTTTTAAGGTTGGCCACGGCTTGCTGCAGCTGGTGCAGGTAATGGATTGCACTATCGCCATTGATCTGTGAAGTGTCCAGCATCAATAACCGCTCTTCCAGAGCCTCATCCATGCGAATGGCCGCATTCAGTGTCGGCTTCATTTTGCGCTGAAACATCGACATAAATTCGGCAGCACGCAACAGATGTCCACATTGGTTGTGCTGGAATATAGCTGGCTGGGTAATCTTGCGCCGGTTGGCGTGTTCAAAGGCCTCTTGCATATGGACGCCTTCATTGTGTTGCTCTCTTGAGCCTACCCACTCGATTTCGTCCATGACCGGGCCGCGCTCATTGTTGCCGCTGATCACCAGGGCGACTCGAATCAAGTCCCAGTTATCAGGGTGAATACCGGCGCGGATCGCCTCTTCCCGGCTAAGGCTGTTGGTGCCAGAGGGCGCGGAAACGGGAATGATCGTAATCAGGTCGCTTTTCAGGAAACGCTCATCAATAGCAAGACGCAGGAATCTGTCGATTTCCTTTTTGCTGCTGAAAAGGTGTACGCGGGCATTGGCAGGCACATCCGGGTCAGAAGACCAGCGTAACTCGAACCCCTCACTGATCTTGTTGTTCGGGGATTGCACCGGAATACCCAACCCCTTTACCTGAACAGTTGTATGGTTCTGCATGCGCGTATGCTCTCTAGGTCTGGTTGGTGGTGCTGCATCGTCCGGCGATCAATTTGACGGCAACACTCGTTGCTGGACGCCTATCGCACCAAATAATAATACAATACCAGTGTTAATGCGACAGAGTAAAAGCCCGCTGATGCTGAAACGCGCTCCGCAGCGCCAAGCCATCCCACCGGCTATCGACGGAATGGCGCAGGTTCAGAGGTGTTTACCCGCAGTTGCGGGAAAGACTTAATCCCAAGCTCGCTCAGAATTGGTCGAACCACCCTGTTCAGGGTAGAGCTGGCGTCTGGGATACCGTTTTCGTTCAGGTAGCCAATCAGCATCAACGATAGATGGTAGATAAACTGCTCAGCCTGCTCCCTGCTGTGAAACATGTTAACCGAGATGTTGTTAACCGTCAGCAGCGATGCCTTTGTGTCCATCAGCAGCAAAGGAACGCAAAGATTGGCGGCAAGCTGGTTGATGTTGTGAACCTGTGACCCCTTCTTGTTGGCGATGTTGTACATGAGAAGCCTGACTTCATCGCGGTTGATCAGCGGTAGCTGAAGACTTGTCGCCAGGGCGCCCATGTTCTCAAGTGTCGGCGTTTTGCCGTTGATTGCCGCGATGATTATTCTTTTTTGGGTATACCCATCGCTGTATTGCTTGGCGCTGCCGAGTACCGATGACCCAAACTTGCTGTCAAAAGCGATTGCGGGGAAGTCATGCTTGGTGAGTACGCGCTGCAATTCGAGCATACTGCATTGGCGTTGCGGCTCTTCGGATGAGACATAGGCTGCCTCGCCTACAGGATAGGTGCTGTTTCGGACAAGGCATGTCAGCGTAACCGGCGTTGGCATCATGTTCTCCACAGAGAGGTGGTTTTTAGCAGCCCAAAAGGTAGTAGTCAGTATCAGTGCGTTATTCGGTCATTTGATCGTCGTTGCGCTAACCTTTGGGTGCTGGCACAATCAATTGAATGCTATCATATCATGGCATTGTACCGAACTATTACACGCGGAAGAACAGCATGGGCGGAACCAAGCGAAGGTATCTGGGCAACCCCGAAGAGCGCAAGAACTTGCTTACCAGTGATCAGCTTGCCAACTTTGTTCTTGATCATGTGCTGGATAATCGTGAGCTATTTCTGGCTACTGAAGCGCCAACCAATAGTGCCGAACATTTCTTGCGCGTGATGGATAGCCTGACCGCCCTGGCTACCGAAGTCGCCAGAAAGGCGCTCGTCAATCGCACTTCCCTGTCAGCCCTGCCCTCCTTTGCTGGTGAGATTTGCGCTGACCCGGATGCTGGTGACATGGATGGATCATTTGAACTTCGATACCGGCTGGTTGAGCAGTACGGCGACAATCCACCGCATAAGGACGATGTTTTTACTCTGGACGAAGCGTCAGATATTTACGGGCTCGATTTTGTAAAACGCTACTGGGGTGAGTTGGGCGAGAACTGTCCATCCTGTGTGACGACCGGACAAAACCGACAGCTCTGGTTCAGTGTGGTTCGATACCCGGCGCAGAATATGTCGCTGTCTGATGATATAGCTGCTGGCGCTGACGTTGATGCCGAGGATGTGCTGGCGCAAATCACCAGCTCGCCTGCTTTTGGAAAATAGAAGGCGATCTTCTCATACGGATCAGCTGGCAAAATACAGGGGGTGTCATGGCTTCGTTTCGGCAGGAACAAATTGGAATCAATGACGCTGCGCGTTTGCTGGGGGTTTCCGGCGTGGGCCGCTATCAACTGAACGAGGAAAACGACCATGAACGTCCGCATCACCAAGCAATGCTCGACTTTCGGAATGACTGGCACCGCTGTGTGGGATACCAAGATCGGAAAGTGGGAGGTGTCCTTCCGCGCTCCGTGGGTTGGCAGCTACGCCAGCGACGAAATCGAGTTTTTGGACTGAAAGGAAAACTACCGATGAGCCAATGCACCGTATATCACGCAACCAATGCCGGTAATGCGGCGATAATCCTCGATGGGGAGCTTAAACCGCACAGCTATGTCACAAGCAGTCTTGCCCTAGCTGAATACTACGCGGAAACGGTTGAGGATGAAGGCGCAGAGGCAGTGATCCTTGCGTTCGCTCTTCCCGTGGAAGCCGTGCTTGCGCCTGACTACGGGGGTATCTTCGAACCAATCATGACTGTGCTGCGCTCCGAGTTTGGTTTCGCTTGCGAGGACGATTTGCATGACGCATGGGAGTCTACTACGGGCACGGGCGATGACTGCTTTGATCTGATCGGAAGCGCTGTGCTTGTAAACTCAGTACCTGGATCAGCGATGACAGTCGTTTACGGTGAGTGCGTTCACATCAGCCCGCAGACCACCTCGCCAGGGCTTGGCATGTGATCAAGGAAAACGACCATGACTACCATCGACGCCACACCACCGGCAGACTTTCCGGCCCAGGTTGTCATCATGGATAAAGAGCTAGGCCAGAGACACCCGGACAAGGCCTTCTACCTGCGAGTGCAGGTCGAGAAAGGAGTTGATCGCGTTGATCTGGATGGTGCTGTCACCCCGCTGGATGCTCGCAAGATCGCGTTGAGCAAGGGGTATAGCCCGACGCACTGGATGCAGGTCGGTGACGCCCGACCCATCAGCTATTAAGTTTGAGGAAATCATTGATGAGCGCGTTCCGTAAGGGTGATCGCTGTCGATTTATCAAAGCCCATCATTCCATGAACCGGATTCTGCGGGGCCGAGTGGGTGATGAAGGAGTGATTCGTGAAATTAAAGCGCGAGCCGACGGAAGAGTCGATTGCCGTATCGAATTTGACGAATCGGATAAGGCTTACGGGCTCTGGTGGATTAGCTCTGATCGCCTTGAGCACGTCCAGAATGAGCCGTCTGATTGAGAAAACCCCATGAACCTTCCTATTGCCCTCCCTGATGGTTGGTCCGCCGAGGCGGACGAGACTTTCGGCGTGATCATCACTGCGGTGGACCCGGACGGGCACAAGTGCTTTGTCACCGTCAGCGAGGCGAAGCGTTCGTTCGAGCTGGGTATGAGTGTTGTCCGGCAGCGCAATCATTACTCCGGGCGCTACTGGCGGAAGGAGTTGTACGAGGAAGCTGTCGCCACTCTCCAGGCAACCATGAGTTAAAGGAAACCTGTGTTTACCCTAGAGTAAATGAACAGCGAAGCATAGAGGTTGAAAAGCTGATGGCTGCAACAGATCACGGCCTAGTGCCTGGGCAGGTATCCCCTGAGCAGTTCGACCTGCTTTTGGCGGGTACGTCGATCCGGGGTGTGGAGCTAATAGCCGCTCTGCGGGATCACCTCGTTGGCGGGCTTTCCGGCACCGAGGCATGGAGTAAGCATGGGGTGAATAAAAGCCAGTTTTCGCGCCGCCTGGGTGTTGTGCTGGCAGAAAGTGAGCGGGCTAAGCGCCTGAGCATCTTTTACCGTAAAGAGTAAGTAATGCTTGCGAGATTTACCGTATAGGGTAAACTAAGCCCATCAAAACGAATCACCGAGGATGCACAGAGCGCGCCCAGAAGCTTAGCAGGTCTTACCAAAAAAGGTAAATTAAGCCTTGCAGACTTTACCCTATATGGTAAAGTTTGGGGTATCGAAGCTCAGCGATCAGGAGAAGATCATGGCCAATCGTAATAAGCAGTTCCTGTCAGTAATTGATGGCAAGGCTAAGGCTCTGATTCTGGAGTCGATTGCTGTTCACTACGGCATCACCTCTCAAGAGGCTTACGACGAAGTGACAGATACCGAAGCTGAGCATCTGCTTGATTACATGGTTGAGCCTCAGCGCTCCGCTGCGTCGGTCCTGATGCAGTGTCACGGAATGAATTAGAAGAGGAAAAGATGGCCATGAGTACGACCGACTGGATTGCAGCACTTGAAACCGCGTGCCGGGCTGAACATGACGGCGTAGAGCGTGCCGAGCGGGCAGGCAATGGCATCGCTGCCGCGATCAACCGCCAGCGGCTTGAGGCAGCTAATAAGCGCTTGTCTGCGGCCATTGAAGCCATACAGAACTGATCAAGGAAAACCGTCATGACGCAATTCATCGCAACTGAACACAAAATGGCACGCCTATGGGTCGATGCCTGCGGGAAAAGCTTGGGCATCGAGCGTGCAGAGGCCGCAGCCATGTATGCAAACATGTGCGGTTTCCGAACTTGGGATGCAGTTACCAGAGCGATAGGGAACAGGCAGCCCAGTGTTCCAGACGAGCAACTAGAAGTACCCGAGTTGATGGCTCGACGGGATAGCTACATCGCTGTGATGGTTGATGTTTTTGCGCTCAACCCATCAATGGCCATTCATCTGGCCGCTAACCTCAGTCCTTCCAGCGCCGAGGTGCCCAAGGCAATATCCATCGACCGGAGTACCTTGCATTCACCGCCTGAAGAAGATGCGTTTAACCTCTTTATGCCGGGCTTAGACGATCCTCGCGTAGCTGACGCCCTGATCAAAGATTTGCTTGGTGATGCGCCAGGCCTCGAAGACATCAATCTGGATAACTTTGCCGACCGTCTGCGCATTTCTCATCCGGTTGAACCAGGGGTTTATTGGGACTTCTACAGTGATATAGGCTTCGATCTGAACGAGGATACCTATTTCGAAGATTATGAATACGGTGCTCCATCGTTCTTCATGCCGTGTAGCCCTGAAGTATCGGAGAGCGAAACGGTGCCGGTCTTCCTGACCAGCCTTGCTTATACGCCGCTAGATCATCAAGACCAGATGGCAGATGAAGTCCGTCGAGTGATGGTAGAGAGCGCCAAGGCGATCACGGATGCGGATACCCTGCTGCTGTGCTGGGGGCATTTGCAGCAAAAGGAAATTGGGGGCAAGCGGTTCACCTACGCTGGCCAGATTCATCACAAGGGGACTTGGCGCGATGTGCTCCTGAACAGCTCGCTGGATTCCTTCGACAAGTTGCTTCAAGCAGCAACCGCTCTACAAGACATTAACGAGCCAGGGCAGGAGTTTCAGGACAAAGGCTCGGAATGCATGATTCGCTTCTATATGGTGCAGACCCAGTGCGAGTCCAGCGC
>Ga0075011_10001527_pt1 | contig 12488 bp, 20 predicted proteins | sample TARM_MetaG_T_14_FD_72354 | JGI IMG/M metagenome (GOLD analysis project Ga0075011, IMG submission 72354) | Freshwater microbial communities from Pennsylvania, USA, analyzing microbe dynamics in response to fracking - TARM_MetaG_T_14 | ecosystem: Environmental > Aquatic > Freshwater > River...
AAGCTTTAATCCAAACATAATAAGGAACATTAAAACCAAAGCTTTAATAAATCCACGAATTAGGAACATGCTACCGAACCTCACCTTTTGCTACAAGTTGAATAATACTCACACCATTTTCTTTACCACCCATCTTTGCTTTCTTAACACGGGTCTCTTCACGGGTTGCAGTTAGAGACACGACACGATTGTCACGAATCACAGCATAGCTTTTAATATCACTCATTTCATTTCTTCTCTTCGTACATGTCAAGAATAGCCTCATAGAATGGCATTTGAAACCGCATATTTAGTTTTCGTTCTGGGATACCCTCAGCTCGCTGTAAGCCCTCCCATCCAACTTGCACCCTGTTTTGCGATGTATTAAGAACAGCAAGCAGGTAGTCCAACTCTTCCTGAGACTCTATGACGATTGTTACAGGTTGGAATTTCCGTTCCTCGCGATATACTTTCATACCTCCTCCACTTCTTCTGGTCTAAGCCAACTAGTATAGCCAAGGGCATCTTCCACACGATACGGAAGATGGCTGTCCGCTTCATCATATTCCATAACCGTTACAATGTCTCCGATATCTTGACAGTGGTCTGAGATATCTTTTACAACCCGATATTGTTTTCCTACGACAAGCTCTTTCAAAGTTGTCTGATTGTCTTGTTTGCTCTCCTGATTCACAACACGTTCATATTCCATGAAATCTTCAAAGGAACTGAAGTGATATGACGTGCTCTTCATTACGTCACCCACCCCCTCCATAATTGTCTTCGTTACGCTTCCCATCAAAAAGCCCTCCTCAAGACTGTCAATCTGGAAATAAACATCTTCTAGTTCTCCACTAATGATACGAACATCATCTTCCAGTTCTGATAGCTCTGTCTCTAGAAGTTTAGCTCGTTCTTTCAGGGTTTGCAATTCTTCACTCATTTCTTCTCTACTCCGCTAGTTTCTAGTACATCTATTGTACACTTATTGTTTCATGGTGTTGAAGGGATGTCAAGGGTTTGTTCAGAAATCTCTTCTCGTGCAAACTCGAATAGCTCCCAGTTGCTCCTTCCGTTGAAAACGCTAGAAATGGTTGTCCTCGGGAAACCAAGTTTAACAGCAATTTCATTCACACCCAAGCCTTGATGCTCAAGAAGAGCAATCTCACAAATCTGAGACTTGCTCAATTTCTTTGTATTAGGGCGCTTCTTGGCGTTGATTCTCCCCGCATCTATACCATCCTGAGTATTCCCCTTTTGCGTTGTCCAGTAAAGGTTATCCAGAACATTGTTTGCTCTGTTGTGGTCCTTGTGTCCAACTTGAGGCTTATTTTCAGGGTTATCAAGAAAGGCTAAGGCAATCAATCGGTGCACATACCGAATGGCTACATTTGACTTGTCTTTTCTCTGCAAACCATAAATTTTATAGCCACCACCATTGTCAAAGAAATTGAGATACTTGTCAAGCTCTACATCAAGCACTCTACCTTGTGTGCTAATCATATACCTATATTGCACCACAGGATCAACAATTGGTTTCCAAATCTCTTCCATCATCCCTCCGTAACATCCTCGGACACAGCACCAATAAGTTTCTCTGCTTGGTCTATGTAATATTTATAATCAACACCCCATTTGAAATCAGAGATGTTGTTGCATGTTTTAACATTCCACTCTGTGTCGATACCAAGACGCCTCCATTCACCACCCTCCACTAGAGGAGGCATGATCTTAATAAGCTTTCCTCCCTCTTTTGCTGGGTAGTAACGGCAGATGTTTTGCTGCTCAATGTCTTCATCGTCTACAACCATAACAAGCTTACTGCTTCGTGGAACTTTGGTGCGAAGCATGAAGTCAAACTTATTTTCATGCAGGCGAATAAACTCCTCGAAATCATCACCATCTACAAGATGAGCCTTAACAGCCATAGGGATCACCATAGCTGAATGGTTTTTGTGCCACCCTAGCTTATCGTAGTCCATATACTCATAGGCTCCTTTCAACTTCACTTTTCCAGACTCGGTGATGCTAATATAATTATTTACATCTTTGATGAACATTTTAGAATAATTGTCACCTTCCATCTCAAGACCCGTCACACCTTCCCACCACTTAACCCACTTATCACCATCTTCCTCCAATTCGGTGTCAATGATGTACTCAAAACCATCGGTGTTACACATGATGATTCGAGCATCGCACTTATCAATAAGCTTCTCCATAAGCATACACAGAGACAATTGTCCACCAATAGTAATTGACATTGTGTAAGCGGGATCATATAAAGGACTGAATTCGTTGTTACTGTCCCCATAGACACCGTTCAAAGCCAGCTTGAGTGCAGCGTTTGCTGCCGATCCTTTAGGTTGTCGCTTACGCTCAACATACAAATCTTTGTACACCTTACAGAAAGTAGTCCCCAAATGCTCGGGATAAATCTGATTTGCAATCGCCATGTTAGGGTAATAGCTGGCAACGTCGAGCGTTTTTATCTTACATTTTTCGGTTGATCGAATGGTTCCCTGAGTTGCCCCGTGGATACCACCAACACCGTAATCGTAGCGAAACCCATCAATCACAACATTCAGCGTTTCTGCCACATTATAGCACCAGTAATAACTCTTTGCTCCTTTTGGACTCTTCAAATCCTTCTCTTCAATCCATCCTAAAGGTTGTTCTTTTTTCAAATCTTTCATCTGTTGTTCTGTGGGGTAGTAGGATTTACTCCTTGTTCCTTTCCAGTCATCAAAGCCATATTTAATACAATCGGCTTGATTTCCTATTTTCTTTTTCTTTACCACCATTTCCGCATACTTGGCAACATCACCAAGCTGGTGCTCAAACAGATCGCTGAATACACCTTTAGTTTCTGTAATGACCTGACGCTTGAACCACTCGTGTACAGCCTTAAATTCTGGTCGATCAAATTGAATATACGGGAACAAACAATCTTTAATTACAATCTTTTTCCGTTTAGTTTGATTGATCTTCCTTCCATACTTACCAGTTGTATAACAGCAACCCGGACTCTCTTTCTCAAGAGTGCGAATAAACAACTCTTTACCAATCTTAGTGTCGTTAAAGTTTGTGCAGTCAAACCCAAATTGGACACTCAGTTCCTCTCGGAGCTTGAGTGCGTCATACGAGTGCCAGTAGAACTTCAACGTCTCCATCACATCATGCTTGTTATATTTCAACAGCGTTTCTTTCTCTTGATTTGAAAGAGCTTTCCCTACAGGAAACGGCAAATCTTCAATGTTGTTAGAGCGCATATTAAATTCAAGCATTTTCAAACTTGTTGATCGTGCCTTGTTGTTGTAGTGATGAACCAGATAAAGGTCAACCTGCGGAATAATCACTTCAGACTCTTTGATAGTGTTGCCGAACTTCTCATCTTTCTGACTATTAATCAAACCCATCGCAACATCATAAATCTCCTTTGCGTCAATACTCAGAACAGACTTGTCAGCAAAAGCAAGCCGAGCCTTCTGCAAAATATGATGCAGAACAGGATAGTCAAAACCAATGTTATTAAAACCAACCAAACGATGGCCACTACTTTTCACCTTGCGGAGAAAATCAAGCATCTCATTCAGCTCGCTTTTACGATCACTAATTTCAAATGTGCGTACACCTTGTCCGTTTGCATAGACAGCGCAGAAAGTGAAAGTATTTGGATATGTTTCCAAGTCAAAAATCCAGTCTCCTTTGAAAAACTTCTTTTCCAAGTCAATCTCCTCGCTCAATAAAAGGGAGGATTTTACTCCTCCTTATTTCAAAAGTCAACTTTCTGCTGAACTTGATTACTTGTGTCAATCTCAAGTGATGGTTCTAGCTCAATGTAAGGATCAGATGTGGCATACATGTGAGTAGTCTGCGTATCGTACCGTAACCATCCGGCATCACCTGTATTACCTGTCCGACGACACTTAACCAATTGGAGCTTTGTTGCTGAACGCTTCACCGGATCAGGGTTCATTTTATCTCGACTAATCAGGATTGTATTAAACGCAATCTGATTCAACGCAGAAGAACCCATGAGCTGATATTCCGTTACGGCGTGCGGATTATCCTCCGAAGGTTTACGCATGTGACTTACTGCAATAATGCAAGTATCCGTCTCTTTAGCGAACTTCAGCAGTGTGTCCATGAACTCAATAATTGCACCATTGTCGCTACTATTGACACCCGCCTGAACAGGATCAATGATAATCACATCACAGTTTTCAGCTTTTGCCAAATAGCTCAACTTATCGAAAATCTCATCCGTTGAAATACTACCTTGATGGTCAACATAAACAAATTGATCCTTTTTCGCAAGGTTCTCAAAGAATCGGTTCCTCAATTCACCTAAATCAATAGTTGATCGCTCAACTGTTCGCAGATTGATTCCAGCGTCAAGAGAAAGCAGATCACGCACAACCTCACGCTTGGTCCCCTCCAAATACATTGCACCGACTTTAAATCGAGTGTTTTCGATCAGGTGGTAGACAACATTATTAATGATGGTTGATTTCCCGATACTTGTCAAGGCACCTATGATGGTAATTTCACCCTTTTCCATGCCCCCATTCATCATTTCATTCAAATGCGACCACGAAGAAGGGAGTGGGATTTTTACATTATTGTCCTCACTTTCAAAGTCTTCCCACATCTGACTAAGATGCAGTACATCAACTCGGCTAAATGGGACAGCTTTCCAGAACACTTGCTTGAGTTCAGCCACACGACCAGTGCGTAGCATGTCAGAGGCGTCTTTAATACCAGCGGGAAACTTAGCAATGTACGCTTTACCCGGACTCAAAAGACGTGCTGCTTCTTCAAGATAACGCTGTCCCGGTTCGTCGTTGTCAAATGCAAGCACCACCTTATCGAAGGAATTCACGTACTCGAAATTGGCTTTCAGTTGCTTGATAATACTACCGTCACCGCAAGTAACGCTAACGCACGCTGTCCAATATGGTGTCTTCTCTCCATTCTTTTCCACTTCCGAGTAAAGAGCCTGAGCGAAACTCATTGCATCTTCTTCGCCGGTAGTTATGACAAGGTATTTTTGACCTGACTCAAATACAGATTGACCAAACAGCTCATTTGTGGCTTTCGTATTACCAATGCCGAAGAAAGATTTTGGTATAGCTCTTTTTTTAAAACCTACAACCTTACCATCAGAAGTGGATGGATAATAGCGAGCGACTGCTACATCCCTACCTTCAATCTCAGTATGAACTCGATACTTTTCAGAAGTGATTCGCGTAATTCCACGCTCCTTCCATCCCCGAAAAGCAATCTTCTCAATCTCTGTAAAATCTACGACTTCTTGCACTTTTCTCCTTACTCCTTCTTTAAACTTCACTCCAGCCTCTTCAACTTTGTCTGGAGTGAAATACGCATTGCATGAAAAACAGAAACTATCAATAACTGCTTCCCCATCTATTTCTTTTTGGTACACGGCCATCCCATCAGAGGAAGTGCAACCGATACAAGACGTGTGATATAGCAGATCACCGTCAACAGCTTGCTGTTTACTCACCACCCACCCCTATCATTTAATCTCGATCCATCTCACGGGCATTACAACCCCCGCTTATTCATATCAAAGTCTTTACTAATAACGTGCCCTGTACCGTTACACTGCTGACACTCAGCAACAGGCATGTTAATATATTCAATCAAATCTTGCAAGTAGTTTTTAATCGTATCAACCAAATCCTCAAGACTTGTCCCAACAAAACCCTTAATCACAGTATAACCCTGATAACCTTTAGCTTCGTGAGTCATCTCAAAGACCTCCACTTGTTTGTGATCTACAGTCTGTGTCTTGAACTTAGGGCTACGATAGCTACGCCCATTAGCTTTCTTAATCTCTGTACTCTTCACCCAAGGTTTCAGTGCTACTTTCTTCTTTACAGTGAAGCAGAAGTCATAGTCACTTGTGATAATCGCATGTTTAGGGTCAATGTGATCTTTAACGTATGTGCGAATAATATCGTAAGTCTGTTGTGATGTAAGAGCACATGGTTTTGTATGAATAGCAAACTCTGGTGTTAGAATTTGATCAAGCTCCCCATAGTGAACAATCTTATCAAGCTGTACAACCTGATTAACATCTTTCCAAGTATCTTGCTTCTTAATCTTAAATGTGGTGGTGACGGGTTCAGTGATATCACCCTCTACTACACCCTTAAAATCAACTTCAAAGTCTACAGGTTCATAACCACCCAGCACTTTGTTATAGACAGGTTCATACAGAGACTTCAAACTGCTGTAATTAGTCCATACATCACGCTCAAGGTCTTCATCCCAATATTGTTCAACATCTTCTGCCTTAAGTTTAAAGGGAATCTTACCTTCAATCTCCATGTCAGCATCTTTCAGAACGTAATGAGACAAAACATTATGATCGGACTTCTTTTCCTTATAAGAGGTAATCTCTGTTTCACCCTCAATCAGATACCATACATTTGAGAATGTTGGTGTCAAAGGCTTGTCATTAATCAGAGCTGTAGTTTGTAGTGTGCTGCGAACAGTACCATAATTCATAGCAGCGTTAGCCACAAGCAAGCCTTTATTACATACGTAGTATGTAAGCTTTACAATTCGTTGTGCGTTCATTTAATTGTCCTCAAAGTGTTCTTTCAGAACTTTGTACAGCTCTCGGAGAGCAGCCCCATTAACATTGACATGACTAAATTCCTCGTCGTAGGTGTCTTCAATCAAGCTGATCCAGAACTTATCACCTATCATCGACGATGAGATATGTAGCTCGCTATCACAGTTTCTTGTGCGAATGGTTCGAGGATTGCTCCCACAATCCATCATTTCGTCCAAATGCTCTTTAAGACTTGACATATCAACTCTCCTCAGCGATAGCTATAAGCTTGTTCTAGTTGAGACTTAAGACTCTGTACTTGATCCTCTAGCTGAGCGATCCGTTCTTTCAGGATTGCATCACCCATCAAAGGCATCAGGGCATTAGCTAGAGGCTCTAGATTTGTATTGTAACCATTCAGGCTAACTATGTGTTCACAACCGTATGTATCGCTAACAATCAGACACTTTTCACCCAGCAATTCCACCTTACCTTGGAGGATGTTCTTAATACACCCCTCAACTCGATACGAAATATTAGCTTCCGTATCTGTTACCACATGAGGGAGGTAGTCAGTGTACAGGTCGCCCATAATACCATTAATTACCGCACCGGCCTTAACTTTAAGGTCTTCTAGTGCTTCTGTCAAAATCTTTTCCTGATGATCGTTCACTTCACCACCTCCAAACGTGCTTTCTGCTGGGGCGTCTTCAAAGAAGACCCACTCCCCTTCTTTTCTTTAGTGTGGGTATTATAATCCCCATTTTCACCGCAAGTCAACGAATTTTCGGTATTTTGTTGCTCATCTCCGTTGTAGAAGCTTTCTTGTCGCAATGCAATCTCAGTGTCGAGGATTGTACGGAATGTCAGAAGGCCAGATAGAGAAATATTCTGTAGGTGCTCTGCTACAGGAAGCCATTGTTGCATATCGTCATTCATTTTTAAGCCCTACCTTACGGAGCAAGAAGTCAGCATAGCATTTATTTTGATATTGGGTATGAATTGCATCAGAATAAATCTCACAAAGCTTCTGTTTTAACTCTAACACATCCGAGTACGGGATAAAAGTTTTAGCTTCCTTTTTCGATACCATTTTAGGAAGATCACCTACAACTGTGCTATAAATGTTAAGCTCTTTCATTTGTCTTCTCCTGTAAAACTCCTACCAAGGAGGCGATTTTCAACTACTGAGTACATCAACTCTTCAAGCCTATAGTGGAAGTCCTTTACGTCCAACTCTGCAATAATGTCTTGCACCTTCTCTTCTATAAGGTGCTTGTTGTCCTCCACTGCATTGTCAAGATACTTCTGCCCTTTAGACTCATCCTTATCCCAAGCATCCTTGCGCTTAAAGACAGAATATGACGACAGATTGTTAATGATGTCTTTCACCTTTTCAACAAGAATCGTGTTCAGGTCTTCGTTAAACGCCTCATCCACTAACTTCTGAACCACCGTGTAAGCACAGTTTGAAAGAATGCGCTCCTTGTCCACCTGCACAAGTTGCCGTATTGCTGAACGGTACTCTTCCTCAGCAATATTCTTCTTATCCTCTTCACTCAAATACTGGTTGATGTCGATTTCCATTTTACTCCCCTTTCTCTACAAAGCGAAGACCTGCGTCGTATAGAGACTCAGCCATATCGCTCCGGTTGTTTTTACGCTCTGCCTTACAAAGTACAGAATAGATACGGTCACAATAAGCCTCTCGCTCTTCCTCTGCAATCTGTTCAGGGGACTTGATGGGGCGGAACTCACCGGCCTCGCCGTATAGTATTTCAGCGGGTGTCTGCATAATGGCTAGCGTAGTTCCCTTATCCTCCCCAACGCATACAATCGTGCCTTTCAGCCACTGCATCGAGTTGTTCTGACACTCGCACACCGTCCCAACAGGCGGGAGTTCACCACGTTTAAACCATGCGTTTTCATCATTCTCTTCCAAGACTGGTGTTTCCTTGTCTTTACAGCTTACGCAGTTTTGAGAGCATGTTTTCCCTTGGTTAGAGGGGGTTTCAGCAGGCTTCTCAATTAATTCCTGAGCACTTTCTACGAGAGTGAATCGCCAATCAAAGGCGTGGAGGACAAATCCACTATCATTTTGAAGTTTAACGAGAGTGGGGTGGTCTTCATACCCCAATACAGTTAAGACATCTTCCAAACCCACCTCGTCCTCGAAGAACGTGCGCCAATAACCAGCATCATTCCACTTCACTTTGTCACCAACACTGAATTTCTTTTGAATACTCATTTCTGCTCCTTAACCTGCATGGTTGTATTGCAACATTAATTTCTTAGCTGCTGAGAACACAGCGTCCACTTCCTCGAAGTCAAGGCGTATTTCCTGAATCTCCCCACTATAATCCTGTTGGAAGACTAGAAACTCACCACCGTCTTCGTCAATAGTAATCTTCGTAGTGCCTTCGGAGTAGAACACACTATCTCCTTCTTTAATGCTGCCCTTACGGAAAACACTAACACTACTATAGACAGATGCAAAGGAACCCTCTACAGCGCTCTGCATGGCTGTTTGCGGGGCGTTGTCCTCCAAGGCTGGTGTTCGTATCTCTTTAGCGTTATCGTCGCTTACAGCCTGCCCTTTCCCTGCAATATAGGCTGTTTCGTTTGATGTTTGAAGGTCTTCTACAAGTTGCAAAGCCTCCCTACCAATAAAACCATCATCTCCTGGAGTATAGTCAAGACGAGCTAAGAGGCTTGGTTTAAGAAGATAGCCGTCTTCACCAAAGTATCCGTCTGATAGATAGCTAATAACCTCAAAGACCTCCCCACTCAAAGACTCTACGTCGCTGTCAGAAATACCCCACCCACCTTCAACGATTCTTACACGATCACCCACTTTGTATTTAAGACTCATTCTTCTTCCTCCCAGTATTTATCTTGCTTGCCACCATTCTTACGCATTTCCTTCTTCTTGTCAACCTCCACAGAAGGTTTGTGGAATGTGCGTAGATGCTTAGCTACAATGTTACGTTGTTTCATTTTATGTACGTCCAATGATCAGCCCAATCCTCTGTTACAGCCTCAAACCCATCGTACTCCTCAATCATATACCGATTTCCGCTGAGTTGGTACACTCGAAGTTTTGCATACATACCGCTGGCCTCTTCCAATCCAAGCTCCTCAACAACAGCCACTAAGTCTGGATCATGACGCACATAAGTCGGATAGTAAAAACTCTCATCGCTCAGGGATTCGTCTGTATAATAGCTGTAGCTACCAAATCTTTTCTCTCCTCTAAAGAGCTTGATACCTTTACGTTCCGCATACAGTTCAGTAGCTTTCACACTAAGGCCAAAACCACCGTAGCCAGCATTATAGACAACCTTGTGCATCTTTTCTCTCCTCGCAAGCTCTCTTGCATTTGTTCATGTGCAGCTATTCTACAACAGATTCTTGAGATGGCTAATTGTAAATTCTAATCGAAGGGAGGAGATTGATAGAGAATATTCTCTGTTGATGCTGTTGACATTTGGGAGACGAAGGTGGAGAATAGTGGTAGAAATTAGCCTATAAAGCTAATATTTTTCATCAAATCGGCCTACAGCCTTAGTGCCATGTGGGTTGGAGCTGTTTTTAGTGCGTTATATGATAGAGAGGAGAGGAGGATGGATACAGAGGAGGAAGAATACTTAGAGTACAGGGTGGTTAATACAAGGTTGTTGACTTATGATCTTAAGGTCAGGGTAGACATCATAGCTAAGACAAGAGGTATTGGGTATTCGGATATACGAACACTAAATGTCATCTTTGCTAACCTATTGGCTTGTGCTCGTAAGGGTCAGTTGCTTGTCTATTCCCGTAACACATCTGCTAGTAGCAGTGCAAAGAAAAAGATTAACCCCAGAAGGGTGATAAAAGCAATTGATTTTCTGGTTGAGAAAGGGTACATTAGCAACGTTAAGGGGCAGGCTCACCCCGACCCAGATAAAAGGCGTGTGAGCTACATCCTCCCCACAGAGAAATTCTTTTCCTTTTTTGACGTACAAGCCATGCACCCGACATATGAAGAATTTTATCTAGATACGTGTTCGGTTGTTGAGCTGCGCAACCCCAAAAAGAAGCCTATCCCGTTTAGGAGTACAGAGATGACGCAAGAAATGGAAACACTTATCCGCAAACTGAACACAATTAATGAACAATCAGATATTCGTGACCAGAATTGTAATATTTTGACCAACATTTATTGCCGAGTGTTCAACGAGAGTTTTGAGTATGGGGGTAGGTTTTACAAAGCTGACATCCTTCGTCTCAAGCATAAGAAAAATCAAGAGCGGTTTGGTGTGACAATCAATGGTGAGGCAGTGACAGAGGTAGATTTTCGTAACCTTCATTTTCGCATAGCAGCAGCCAAAGAAGGATTGGATATGCACGAGCTACCGGCTGATGTTTATTCTGGAATTGTGGATGATCCAGAGAACTACGTTGATCGTGAAATTGTCAAGCTCGCTGTAAACATTATGTTCAACTCTTGTGACGACAAAGATGCTATCAAAGCCATTCAGAGCGAGATAAATAAACTACCAGACGAAGAAAAACTGATTTATACACTTGGTCGTGCGAGTGGTGTGTTTGATGCTATCTGCAATAGCTACCCCGATTTTGTGGAATTGTTCTGTAACGGGGATAGCTACGGGCGTCGTCTACAGAATGATGACAGCAATCTGGCAGCAGATATCCTTTCTGTATTTGTAGAGAAAGAAATTCCTATCCTCCCCGTGCATGATAGCTTCGTAGTGGCAGAAAAATATGAAGAACTTCTCATTCAGACGATGGGAGATTGTTTCCGTGCAAGGTTTGGTATTGACACAATGATTCCTGTGACTGTAAGCTTCAAACAAGACGGGACAGTGTACAAGAATCACATTTTGGCGTAGAGGGATATATGATTATTACAGCAAATGATATTGTAAGGGTTGGTCTTGGTAGAGTCGAAGAGGATAGGATTTACAGGGAGGTATTGGCGGAATCACACGGACATCACAAGAATGCTTACAAGTTGGCAGGTAAGAACGATATCCTTTTTGCGAAGGAGTTAGTTGATAAGGGGTTTGGTCACGCTGAACTAAGAAAGCCGGGGATGTGGTTTATTGACGACCTGTATTATTTCCCATCCACACGTAAGTGGACCACAAATACCCAGAAACCCTCAGAGCGGTGTGAAGGTTTTGACGACTTTATCGAGAAAATCCTGAAAATTAGTAAAAATAGGTGTTGACAACGACACAAAACGCATTGTAAAGTATGCCAAACAATTGATGCTTTTGGAGGAATAGATGAAAATTAAATACCGTGTAAACTACTATGAATCCGAATCTGGATGGGGTAGTGCTTGTTGGGATACTGATTACGACACAGAACAGGAAGCACGTGATGCTTATCAAGAATGTTTTGATAGGTATATGGGTAAGAGTAGTACACCAAGTTACTATATTCGCCCTACTTATATTGGGAAAGTCGAGGAATAGAGAAATGAACAAACTCTCAATAGCGCTACTGGGTATTGGCCTTATTATTACGGGCATAGGTAATATTGAACAAGATGAGAAGATTGCGCAACTCTCTGAACGTATTCAAATTCTGGAGGCTGAGAAATGAAAGATGGTGGTATTGTTTACGCGAAGAAGGGTGGAGATAAACCCTTGCACTCATAAGGATTCTGTGTAAAATAAGGACAAATCAAAGCACTTCCGCAAGAACGTGAGGATTTAAAGATGAAATTTCTAGAAGGTAAAGGCTACAAATGCTGGAAGACGGACAACGAAAGCTATGGTGTGGTTAAGCACTACCAAAGGCGTTTGCAAGAGGACGAAATCCTAAAATTCTCCATTCCGTTGTGTCAATGCAATGACAAGACCCTGTTGAATATCGTGCATTCAGATTTACTGATTAATGGACATAAGAG
>Ga0075011_10001528_pt1 | contig 12487 bp, 11 predicted proteins | sample TARM_MetaG_T_14_FD_72354 | JGI IMG/M metagenome (GOLD analysis project Ga0075011, IMG submission 72354) | Freshwater microbial communities from Pennsylvania, USA, analyzing microbe dynamics in response to fracking - TARM_MetaG_T_14 | ecosystem: Environmental > Aquatic > Freshwater > River...
TCTGTGCTCAGCGTGAGCTGCTAGTTGTTCGGACGCGATCTTCGTGGCCGAGTATAGCAATGTATTCGTTAAAAACCCCAGGTGTTGCAGCAGCCAATGTGCTTGGCTTTACTGCGCCAGCAACGACAAAAGGCATTCGCTCTGACAAGAAAATGTTCGATTCAAACAGAAACTGGCTTGCCGCCCCTTCATTAAAGGGAAGGTTTTCAGGCGCCATCCCTCGCCCACCCCCCAAGCGCTTTCTAAGCTCGCCATCAAGCGGACAGAAAAGATAAAGTGCTTTCCGCGCCCTCGTCATGCCGACATAAAATAAGCGGCGCTCATCTTCGACATGAGCCTCCCAGGCACCGTCCTCCATGCGCTGCTTACGCGACTTCAGCGGGAACCGGCCCTGCTCCAAGCCGATCATTATAACGCAATCCCATTCAAGGCCTTTGGAGCGATGGACGCTGGTCATGTGGATAGCATCAGTTGTCTCTTTGGCTTTATCCGAAAATGACTGCAAGTCATCCATGTGAGAAAGAAACGCCTGAAGCCCACCGCAACCATGTGTTTTGGCGTAATTGCAAAACGCCTCCACCAGCTCGATTATCTCTGCTGCCTCTTCCTCCTTCGCACAGGATTTCTTAATGGCATCGACAATATTCAATGCCTTGCAAAGCTCCTGCGCCAACACATGCGCTTGTATGCTGTTGACTGGACGTTTACGCAAAGGATGGACCTTGCGCCACAAACTCGCCACAGCCTGCAGGCGGGATTGAATTATGCCCTCATCAGGGCGCATGTGATTGGCAATGAAGGTGTTGAATCCGCCACCCTCTTCTGGGTCTTGCACGATAAGACTGCATAGCAGTTTCATTGCATCGAATTGAAGATGCATGTGTGGTCGCAAGAAGAGCTTTCTGGTCTGAAACACCGTAGTGACATCAGGCTCTCCAACATAAGGACGCATCGCAATGCGTCCTGCAGCAAGCCCCATCCATGCCAAAAGGGTAATAATCCACGGATTATTCAGCACGGAGTTATCATCACCACCTTCCAGTCGAAACGGGATCGTCTTGCCCAATAACTCAAATTGCGTTGCAGCAGATCGTGAGTACGCTCTTACCAGAATGGCAATATCCTGAAGTTTCCTACCCGCCGCGATTTGCTTTTCAATCACTCTCAGTACAGACGTACCCGTCTCACCGGCTACCAGATGGATTTTTGTGTCTGGCGCCTGGTCACCCGATATGCAGAGCTTGTCCGCCCTGTCCGTGTTGTTGGTAATGACATAGTTGGCCGCACACGATAGCGCATGCCCGTATCGCCATGTACGGGTCAAACGGTAATTCACTGCACCAGGAAAGTCTTTCGCAAAGTCCCGAAGGATGTATGAAGGCTTTGCACCTCGCCAACTGTAGATTGTCTGGTCATCATCCCCGACGACCATCACCCGCGCTTTCTTACCTGCTACATATCGGATCAGCGCTTGCTGCGACTCACAAATGTCTTGGTACTCATCCACAATAATGTGAGCATAACGATCCGCAACGACAGCTCGCGCTTCCGCGCTTTTGTCGAGAATCATCAATGGATCGTAGATCAAATCAGAAAAAAAACGGATGCCTTTGCTGGCTCTGGCTCGTTCATAGTGGCCAAACCATTCCACAAACCAATCATACCGGGCATCCCAGTCACCTTTTGCCCATACCTGTGCCGGGGTGGCCAGATCACTCTTTACCCTATCTACAAACCCAAGGAATGCGTCAGCTACCAGATTCGGGTATTCATGTCCTGCCTTGGCGCAGATCGGGCGGATGACATTTGCGGCAAAATTACGGGCACGGCTTTGGCTTGCTTCAAACTCCCAAGCCGGGGCGAGCTTTGCATTGGCCAGCCACTTTAAGGTTAGCGTGCCAAGACGATGATAAGTCACCGAATCCGGCGCATTGCGCTTACCAAGACGCTTGGCCATTTTGTCAGCCATTTCAATAGACGCTGACTTGTTGAACATCACGGCAATAATGTGTGCAGGATCAACCCTTTTCGCCTCAACCAGATAAGCAATCCTTTCGGACATTGTGTGCGACTTACCTGATCCGGCAACTGCCAACACCAGGGCATGCTTGTCGAGCGGGTGGTGTACGATTTGCTCCTGTTCGGCTGTCAGTGGCATATGTTCACCTCATTACCTGCAGCGCTCTACCGCCTGAATGACACCGCATGCTGCATTATTGTCAACTTGTTGCCACCCCATCCCTCGGACGTGAACGTGTAGCCGTGGCGTCCACTGAGCCGAAGTTTCGGTATAGCTCAGGTTAACCCCTGATATATCGTGCGCCACCCCTGGGAAGCAGGCATTAACAACCGACATGGCTACCTCCCACGTCTGCCCTGTCGGGCAGGAAAACTTGGTACGCGCAACGCCTGTGAGATAATTACCAACATCAAAATCCTTGGCCGCGACGACCACGATAGGACTTTGCACGCTGGTAGCGCCAAACAGGGTAGGGGTTTGTCCCGATGTGTACCTGTCATAACTCAATATTCGACCCTCGTCGTCACGCAAGATGATCTGGCCGGTATAAGGGGTAAACGCATCGGTATGCCACTGCGAAGCAACGGCTGTTGCCTGTGCGCTGACCATAATCAGGCCTGCAGCGGTAAAGAATCGGCAGAGCCGGAATGTTGATTGCATGGTGTCACCTCTTCGTGCCATTAACGGCCAAGTTCCAGTAATACTGACTATAAATCTGGTTCACAACAGCGGTTGGCGGATCAATTTCTGGGTTACCCCAGCCGCGCTCGACCAATTCAACATTTTTGGGGACACGCCGCTCCCAGATAACGACTGCCCACACATCACGACCAGATCGCTCTGCAACGGGAATGTAGAAATCCACAACCAGTCCCTTGAGCAACATTGGCCCTGCCCACTCCGACAACCCCTTTGGACTTGTCACAACCACATTGGCTGGCTTGGCCAATCGCCGCCGTAGCTTTCCATCTGTGTAGAATGAAACGACAAGAACATCGTCAATAACCTCTTCGATTGTTCCCTGCGCCCGTTGCGGCTGCATGGGCTCTATGTTCGCATCATTAACGCGGCTGGCCCAAACTGCCGCGTAATAGGCATGGGTAATCCGCCATCGCACCGAGTCCATCCCGAGCACTTTACCCGCCGAAGTAAACGCGACCCACCAAAGCATCCAGCAAACAAGGACAAAAAAACAAAGACCTGCCAGAATCCGCACAAGGCGAGCCAAGCCTGGATGCTCGTATTGCCATTGCGCGTATGACTCTGCATAGCCATACACCAATACTCGAAGCCCCCTTGACGCTCGTCGTTCCTCTGCTGCCTCATTTAATTCAGCATACTTTCTCTGCAAATCTCGGAATTGCTGCTCAACACCTTGCAGCAGGTCGTTCTTCTGATCATCCATAGCCGTCCTTACACTTAGTTGGCCTTAAACTCCAGAAGAACCATGTCGCCGGCAACCTTAACGCTGGCACCACGCGCTGACACAGCTACCAGAACCGGAACCACTTTGGCACCAGTATCGTCTTCAACCGGGTACGCATCCAAGCGTTCACCCACACGCCAAAACGTACCATTGATAACCGCTCCCCGATCTGTCAAGCCGGAAACAAGCGGTCGATAGGCAGCAAGAAACACATCACGCGCTGGGATCACTATCTGCTCTGCTGCTGCACTTTCTTCTTCAATGGCCCGATCTTCAATCACCTCAACATCCGGCGCCATCGCCTCGGGACGCTGAAACGCTCGCTCAATACGAGAGTCGGCCACATTGACATTCAAACGCTCAGTCTCTCGCTCAGATTTAACGTAGACAATTGGCAGAGACTCAAGGTCAGCAATTGCATCATCGTACTCCCCCGCAAGCTGATTGGCGCCAAGCACCTGTTCGCGCTGTATCTTTTTTGCCCTATCCTCCAAGCCAGACCACAACATAACCAGAATAAGTAAGCCAGCCCCAAGAAGAGCATACCGGAGGACCATCGGGTTAACTGAAACCTGTACCCTTTTCATCAGATTTCTCCGCTCTCAGCGTCAACACGAACAACCAGGCAAGCATCGCTGATGTTCACTATCGGGCGCCCCGTTTGAGCATCAAACTGCATGGTCATTTGCCCCAAGGAAATGTCATTTCGCTCAGACAATGCCTTAATGCCGACTCTCAACTCCCCCACCGATGGCGCATGGACCGCCAGCACTTGTGCGCCTGCCGACCCTACGCACAGCTTGCGAACTCCAACCTCTACCCCGTTCACAGAAACCGATTCGGTGCTTGTCTGCATTGTGGTATCAGGATCGACAAAAAGACCGTACTGATCAAACCGGAAGGCACGGTACAGATGAACAAGGTCGGCTATCTGTGAAGCAGATACAAACGTATTTTCCCAAACCGTGTTTACCGGCAACAACGCCTGGTAAGCCTCACGCCATTCCTCCAGCGCATGATTTGCAGTTATCTGCCTATTCTTCAGCCCTGACATCGCCTCTACCGTTTTCGGCAAACTCAGCAGGAAGGCCGCCGCAAACGCCGCGCCCAACCCAATTGAAAGCACTTTGTTAGTTAGCATCAGAAGCCCCCACCAAAACGATAGCGCCAGTATTTGATTTGCTGGCCACGATCCGTAACCATTTCCTCAGTATGCCCCATTAACTGAACCGAATAGCCTGTCAATGCGCTTAGCCGCTTTGCTAATGGCTCGCCCGCAAAACGCGCACCGCCCTGTGACGAATCAGCCGGAATCGAAACATCAATCAGGAAATCGCCGCCATTAAATTCGTCGGCCTCCCCAGACATTATTTCGCTTTCGTTATCGCTATTTCGTGCTGAAACACCTATCGAGTTAATCATCACCCGATCAATCTGTGCAGAGCCAGCCAGCAGCACCTCCAGCCTCGCTACAGCGACTGAAGATTCCGCCGTTTGACGCAAGTAATATTCCCTGTGGCGTAGTAGATCGAGAGAATGGCGACTATTGGCATAGGCTTCTTCGTAGCCTGCTATCAAGCGTGCATATTGATTCCGCTCAGACTCAATGCCGGCCCAATAAAAGCCGACGATACCAACGTAGGCAAAAAACCCAACAAGAGCGGTCACAATACCTGGGACAAGATACAGACCTTCCTTCTCAGCACCCTTCTTCAGTGAAACCTTACGATTAACACGCACCGTTGTCGCGGATTGACCTGCATCAACAAATAAAGGATTGGTCGTAAGGTCTGACATTGGTGGAAGCTCAAGAGGCGCACACCAATGAATTTGATGGTCAGGATAACGAGTAACAATATCCGCCATCAGGAGTTCGCAGTGGTAACCTGTTATGGGGCTCTTTCGTTCATACACTGACTGCAGCGCATTATCGGTGAACACCATTACAAGGACACTGGCGTCATTATTGACACCAGAGGGATATGACCCACCCACAACAATGGAATTTGATTTAAGAGACAATCCGTAGGCTAGATATTGATCAGCCTGAAAAACAATACGCCCCTTGTAACCATCCAACAGAGTCGCCGCTTCGGAATCTAAACCAATATAAAGGAAAACCTTTTCCTTATCAAAAACCCTCCCCCGTGACGCCATTCTGCGTTGCTGCATGACATAGGCATCGTCATCGCTTCCAAGGCGTGCAATAGCGTCCTTTTCGTTAGTAACAAACACAAGATCGCCACCAAGCGCAATATCAACCTGGACACCATCTTCAATAATATCGGTCAGATGTTCTACGCTACCAATAAATTCCATCGCAACCTCTCTACAGTGCGTTCATGCGCTGTGCAAGCACTTCACCGATAGCGCCATACAACAACGCAACCGGAATCATCACGAAAATACCGACCAGCACAATGGCAGCGAATTTCAACACTTCGATCTGCTTGGCAAAACTCTCTTTCCCATCCTCGATCATAATGCCACCAAACTCTTCCATCGGTCCTTCCCAGTCACCCTCATTTGCCTGCGAAAACGCCAGACGAATGTAGGGAGGCCAGAATATCTCGGAAAGTCGAGGATCGTTCTTTGCACGTCCATCAGCGCTTGCTGAGGCACCAATACCCTTGGCAAACATATCACCACGAAATGCCTTCAAGGCTGGCTGCAACGGCACAGGCAATACGTTAATTACCAGATCAATACGCTTATCGGCGTCCAGTCCTGCAGCAGATACAATCTGGATGTACTGCGCCAGGATGCCGAATTTCAAATTAGAGTATGCGCGTCCCAGCGGCCCCAAATGTATAATCAGTCGGACAATTGCCTGAGACACCGATTCTACCACGACTGGATTCTTAGACAGGGCGACCAGCATTACCAAAAAAGCAACGATTGATCCAATCGACAACTCAAGGTTGGACATAATAAATGCATTGGTTGCCAAGCCTGCCTTAATCATCAAATTAGGCTCGTAGCCTGCAGACGCCGCATTTGAAAACGAGGTGTAGATGTGCGGGACCAGAAAGGTCATAAAAGCAAATGAAATCACAAGTCCAACACCGATCATCGACACCGGCATAATCAGCTTGCTCAGGAGCTTGTTGATTTCTTCCTGATCCTTTGCCGTTTTCCAAATTCGATCAAAAACCTTACCCAAGCTACCCGATTCTTCACCAGCTCGAATCACAACCATTGTAGATTCAGGAAAGAGCCCATTTATGGCTTCACTGAAGGTTGCGCCTTTGGTGGAAATTGCACGCGACCCCGCATGAAGGTGGCTGCGGTATTGCGGCAGGAGGTTGCCCGCTTCTTTAAGAATCTCCGAGGCAGCAAGTGATCCTCCCTTGAATAGATTGCGAAGGATAAACGACACATCCCGAATGCCGCTATTATCAAGATAAATTTGGTCGCCACTCACAGCATTATTGCTCCCAAGTCAGCTTGTCCAGCGCAGAACAGATCAAAGGCACCACTGAACAGCGTATAAGGACTGTCAGATGCCTCTTGGGCCTTCATCCAGTCGCTCTCATTCGGGCTCAGCAGCAACTCACGAACACGCGGATTCATCGTCAACAAGCCGTGAACAGGCTTCATACCGGCGTAGCCACCAACGCAATGTTCGCAACCTTGCTCGTTGGCATGAAAATGGTGCTGTGGCATGGTTAAAGCCTCAGTATTCACGCCCTTATTCCTGCCGTACCGGATCAGGTCGTTCCGGTTTTCCTCGGTGAACTCTGAGCGCTGCTTGCAATGAGGGCACAGAAGGGACACAAGTCGTTGCGCCAATATTCCTTCAAGCACGTTTACAAGGTCGAACCGGCGTTCTTTATCAAGAAAGGAAGCCAGGCGGCGATAGCCAAGCACAGGATCATTGGCGTGTGTTGTTGTAAAAACCAAGTGCCCGGTGTTTGCGGCATCAATAGATACCATGCATGACTCTTTATCCCGCACCTCACCAACGAATATCAGATCAGGATCGTGTCGCAAGATTGCCCGCAAGGCCATTGAGAACTTATCCACCTCATCTTCAGCACCGATGTAATGATGTTGGGAGACATCAATGTGCTGGACTCCTGGCAAAATGCGTTCACATGGTTGCTCAACGCTGACACGTTTCATTGTGTTGCCAAACTGATCATGGTGAGCGCAGAGCATTCCGCCAATAGTGGTTGACTTACCTGAGCCGGTCGGGCCACACACTACAAATAGTCCGTACTTACGGTGTGAAAAATATTCCAACTCCTGCTCGATACCCGGATGAATGCCGAGCTTCTTCAGCTCAATGGATGAGGTCGTCTTAGGGAGAATACGGATAGAAACCGAAGTTGCCGGCATAGCCGACTCTTCAAGCGGAATAAAGCTCATCCGCAAAAAGGCTTCGCCGTAACGCCCCTCATAGTTGAGATTACCGTCAGCTGGGTGTCTCAAGCGCCCGCCAGAGGGATTCGCCTTGGATCGCGCCTGTAGCAAACGGACCAACGACTCCCGATCCTGCGGTGTCAGCTCGATCTCACTATTGATCAGTCGTTGGTACTTGCGGAAAAAAACAAGTGCCCGACCATTTTCCCGGTTAGGAATAATAGCCACATCGTTAATGCCGTTCTGGATTGCCCTGTTCAGAATGGTGACCAGCTGGGACATAACGCTATCATTTTCAGCTTCGTGCTGACGCAAGGTCTGCAGGGTGTCAGAAACCCCGGACTCTCCATGACCACCGTCAGCGAGCCGTTGCTGGTAGCTGAGGAACACGCCAGCATCAGCTACAGCCATCTTGAAACCAACAAGCTCTGGTCGCGTCCCTAATTCTTTGGCCATGGCCGAAAAGAATTCGCTACTAAGCCTTTCAGACTTGCCCAGCATAGAAAAGCGCGACATTTTGTCGAAATCACCAAACAGCAACAGCGGCTGTCCGTTTTCAGACACAAGAGGAACCACGTCACGCCGGAAAAGCTCATCACGCACCCGCAAATAGGTTTCTTTGCGCTGTGCAATCGGATGAATAGCAAGATCAGCAACCTTTCGCGCCAAAAACGGGACAGATGATTGAACGCAAAGAATCTCATCAGAACGCTGTGCAACCGCCACAACACCGCGATCATGCAAAAACGTAAGCGTCTTAACGCCAACGGGCTTCGACCGGAGGACACTCGAAAGCATCGCTTCGTCTATCAACCCAAGAGAAACAGCAATAGCGCCAACCTGCTTTCCTTTAAGCGACAAGCAACGTTCCGCATGCGTGATTAGCGATTCAGTTGCTATCGTTGCAGGAATACCCCACTCATCCAGTAACGCACGAACCTGTGGAGCCAACGCAGTTTCATCATCCAGATGTATCGTATTATCTGACATAAGCCTCTTCCGCCAAGCGAACAAACTGCCCAGACTGATTAACAACACCAGTTCTATTTACCAGGACAACATGCTGACTGTTAATCTTTTGCAGCATTATTGGAAAACCCCATGCATTAAACATGTCCTCACACCCCAATGGCACACCCGCCACCATGTACACGCCTGTACAATTCGCGGCAGTAAGCCCTGGCACAGAGGTCAAGAAAGAGAGGCTATAGGTGCCATTGGCAACACCAGCAGCGAATTCAGAGTCCGCTCCGTAGGCTCGCCACAATTTTGCTGCGGTTTTCGTCATTCGTTGACGCTCGCCCATTATCCGCTGGGCAGTTAAATCCTTGGTGTCAACGACAGCCCAAATGCTCTGACCATGACCGCACCACACCGGATCAGCATAAAAAACTCCAGTGGAGCACTGATTATTTGTTGCGTTCAAATAGTCGGCCCGTGTCATTCCACCAAGACGCGGAGACATTGCCCATAGTGCAACGCGCTGGAATCGCCAGCCACCATCAGATAATGGGCCAGCCCTCTCACTATCCAATAGGGGATGATTTATATGCCGTAGATATTCATTGCCTGCCCGAGTCGCCAGCTCAGCAGGGAGCAGCAAACCTGCCGAAGCAACGGGTGAAGAAATTTCAAAGGATCGGATGGCATTTGCATAAACAGCAATGTCGTGACGAATAATCTCCGACTCGTTTGATGCAAAGACCAACAACGCCGAAGATGATGCCATCCACAGAGCAATTGGCGTTAAGGCCAACAAAGCAAATACCAGGATGGCAAACATCTTCAAACGTCCTCAACAGGTCGATTACGGCACAAACATAAAGGTCACGGTTTTAGTTGTACCTGCGGTCCAACGCACATCGTTGCCGGTAGTCTTGGCATCAACCCATGCATGACCAAGCTGCGAAGACAGCGCTTCCACCAGCTCAATCGGCACGCCACTAAAAGCAACGCAAATCATCCTCGCCGGGCAGACTGCTGCTCCAGTAACTGCGGGGCTTCCACCGCCAGCGGCATAAAGGCTGACCGGGTAGCCCATAAATGTGCGGCGTGCTGCAGTTCCGCCAAAATCATTGCTGACTGGCCGCATGCCTATGGAGCGATAGCGCTCCCGCTGCGCTACAGCAACCGCAGATTCGCCCTCGATCAACACTTCCAACAATGGTTTTGAGCCGTCCGTAAACGCAGTGCTGCCCAGGTTACGAAGACCAATACCCAGATTAGAATGAAGATACGACGCGCCATCCGCCAGAGATTTCGCTGCCGAACGCATTGCCGCGCTATTAGCTGAATCTGACGACCCGCCGATGGTGCGCATCCCGATCAGCATCAGCGCCCCAATAAGAACAATAACAACCATCAATTCGATCAGAGTAAAACCTTTTTGATGCTTCATTTGATTGAAACCTGCAATAGCCATTGGAAATACCTCATTAAAACGTGATTGTGATCATGTTGCCTGCCGTGGGAAGCCCCGTTGTTGCTACCGAAACCCGCCGATCAATAGCCAGTGCCGCGTAATGCGGCGCTGTTCCTGCAGCCCCGCCAGAGGGGTTATAGTCCCTGCAATAAAAAACACTACCCCCCCATGCTGTCGTCGCATATTCCGCTCGATTTAGACCAATGCTGTCGAGCACAGTTGACGCATCCAGGCGTATCCACTGCACCCGACAACCCAACGAAGCAACACCAACAGCACCACCTGTCCCGGTAGGAAAAAAATTCACGGTACTATTGGCAGGAGCCAATCGCATCCTTGCATGAAACTCAGATTGAATTCGATCCGCCAGTCGATTAAGCCGGGCAATTGTTGCATTTAACATTTCTCGCTGAATCGGCAGCGTACTAAATCCAACAACGGCATAATCAGGCAATACAGCCGCCCAAGTATTAGCATTTGCCGTTGTCATCGTCGGGCTATGCCCTGGTAGGGCATTAGTGCATGAATTATTGTCCTGGCATCTGGACATATAAACAACACCAACATCATAGGCCAACTGAACATCTGTACCCGATGTAATAAACGCCGGAACAACAATAGAGTGGGACGTTCTTTGATACACACGGGCATTGGGTAATACCGCGCCATCATGGTTAACCCTGTCCAATGCAATGCCTGTATTGCGCAGAGCATCCACATAAGCCGCAGGCGATGTGGATACATCAACGACCGTCTGACGAACGCCAGCCGCCGTTACGGCTACCGGAGCCGGGAGACGACCATTATTGTGAATCCGCGCAAACTCAAGCATTGCACCGACAATACGGCGATTATCCAGTGCATGCTCTGATCGCCTGGCAGTCTCCATGAATGCCAGTGACTGAGAAACCATGGGCGTAACGATGACAATCAGGATGCCCATTAGCACCACAGTGAACATCATTTCCATCAGGGTAAAACCCTGGCTGCCCCGTCTCATATCATCAATTCCTTACGCGCAGGGTTAGCGCAAGATAATAAGTGCTAACCTCGTCGGTATGGCGCTTCTGCCCCATCAACCCCGAGAGCGGATTGTTTCGACGGTTGTAACCAGGCAGGCCTGAGCCAGACGAATTCGATGACTCAGTTATCTGGCCACCCAGAATAATCATGTCACCGTCACGCATCAGGACTTCACCTGAGTAATTGGAATCCCTGATCAAAGGAATGCGGCTCACCACGCTTTCCACATTCCCACCAGAGCCTGTCAGATACTGAACCGACTCGTACTCGCCGGTCTGAACCGATTGGGAGAAGGTTATTGGCGACCGGACCATGCCGGTACGGGAATCGTAATAAGGGATAATGCGAAGCAAATTGCCGATTTTGAACGGCACAAGCTCATTTCGAGTACCAACGGTGGCGGACCCATCAGTTCCGCCCGATGTTTCCTGGTCAACCTTGTTGTAATACAGGGTATCGTACTGCGCGAACTCACCAGGAACGCCATTGGTAACAGCAACCCGTGGACGCTGACTGATGCTGTAGTCTGCATTGCGCTCAAGATATGCCAAAAAGGCCTGTGCTGGATTCCCGGTCAACTTCTGAACGCCAAGGAAGGTTTCGCCTACCGCTGCCGCTCCTGGCGCTACTGCACCTGTAGGCGAAACGGTTACGCCGCCCAGTGCGTTATTCGTAACCGCCATCCCCAGCTGGCCGTTGGCAAAGGTAGCAAAGCCCTGAAGGTCAATACCTTCTGACTTCTCCCGCGAAGTTGTCACGGCAATCAACATGCCCTCGTATATCAGGGTTACATTGTTGTCGCTGTGAACGGTATCCAGGTAATCAGCCACCTCAGACATTAGCCAGTGGGGTGCTTGTACCTGAATGGCGCCGGTTGACGAGTTAACGGAGAACGATCCAATACGCTGCTCGACACAGCCCGACATACCCTGTGGCGCACCCTCTGTCGGCATGGCTGCAGGTTGTGGCAACCCCCCAGCCATCGGATTACCCATGCCCATACCCATACCCATACCGCCCATCATGCCCATGTCGCCCTGCGGCATGATTTGCTGTAATGACGGGATATTCAGATTTGACAATACCGGCGAAGGCGCACGCGCAACGGGAACGCACTGAGTCAGACGTTCATCAATCTCCTGACGGATATTCCCCCAGAAATCCCCCTCCACCGTAATAGTTCCCGAGCCGGTACTGAGCCCGGTAGAGACGCCGGCAGACGTCCCCCCGC
>Ga0075011_10001529_pt1 | contig 12482 bp, 10 predicted proteins | sample TARM_MetaG_T_14_FD_72354 | JGI IMG/M metagenome (GOLD analysis project Ga0075011, IMG submission 72354) | Freshwater microbial communities from Pennsylvania, USA, analyzing microbe dynamics in response to fracking - TARM_MetaG_T_14 | ecosystem: Environmental > Aquatic > Freshwater > River...
ATCCCATAGTGAGTAGATGAATGTTTTTTAACCATTTGTTGAGGTTAATGCGATGACGACTGGAAACGATCAAGATCCTTGGGAAAGTGATAAAGCTGCGGCCGTGGAATTTAATTCACATATTAAAAAGAGCTTCGCAGGTGTTAAACCTATGTTGTCCAATGGGCCGTCTTTTTTTATATTTATTTTTCTGTTATTGATTGGACTGAGTGTCTGGTCTGCTATCTATACTATCCCCAGTGACTCTGTTGCTGTTGTACAACGTTTCGGCAAGTATCTCAAAGAGGTGCCACCTGGCCTGCATCTGAAATTTCCACTTGGCATTGACAACGCGACTATTGTGCCGGTCAAGCGGCAATTAAAACAGGAGTTTGGTTTTATTACTCCGGGGGCGAGTGATCCTTATCAAAGCCCGAATGCCCGTGAAAAAGACAGGGAAACACAAATGGTGACCGGCGATCTAAATGCGGCGCTGGTGGAGTGGGTAGTACAATACCGTATTGCAGATCCGGTTAAATTTTTATTTGAGGTGCGCCAGCCCAGTGAAACGCTGCGCTCAGTTTCAGAGTCTGTGATGCGCGAAGTGGTGGGGGATCGCACTGTTGATGAAGTGATTACTATCGGTCGTCAGGAGATTGAATATGAAGCACTCCTTAAGATGCAGGCGCTTTCAAGTAAGTATGCCATGGGGATCAGTATTGATCAGGTGCAACTGAAAAATATCAATCCTCCAAGGCCTGTTCAGGAATCCTTTAATGAAGTGAATCAGGCGCAGCAGGAAAAAGAAAAACTGATCAATGAAGCACGCCGTGATTACAATAAAGTTATTCCGCTAGCACTGGGCGAGAAAGATCAGCGAATTCGCGAGGCCGATGGTTATCGTCTCAAGCGAATTAATGAAGCACAGGGGGATGTTGCCCGATTTAACGCTTTATTAGCAGAATATATTAAAGCACCGGAAGTGACTGCGAGGCGCATCTATCTTGAGACGATGCAGGAAGTACTGGAAAAAATACGATCTAAAATCATTATTGATCAAGACTCAGAGAACATTCTGCCCTGGTTAGATCTCAATGCACAGCCGGGAGAGCGCCCATGAAATCAATAAAAACAGTTATTACATTAGCCTTAATGGCGCTGTTTCTGCTGACCTTAAAGGGCTCGCTTTATACGGTCGGCGAGGTCGAGCAGGTGATCATCACTCAATTTGGTAAACCTGTTGGTGAAGCGGTTACGGAGGCAGGATTGAAGGTCAAGCTGCCGTTTATACAAGAGGTTAACGTTATTGATAAAAGGGTGCTGGAATGGGATGGTGAACCTTCTGATATGCCCACTAAAGACAAGCTCTATATAGCGGTGGATCTGTTTGCGCGCTGGCGTATTATCGATCCACTGCAGTACTTTCTGCGTTTGCGCGATGAGCGCAGCGCGCAATCACGGCTCGATGATATTCTCGGCAGTGAAACCCGTAATGCTGTTGCCAAGCATGAATTAATTGAGATTATCCGCACCACTAAAGACCGCGACCCTCTGCGCGATGATCTGCTTACCGATGCCGAACGGGCATTAAAAATGGGCGCGCTGGTACCTATTCAAAAAGGGCGGAAATTAGTGGAGCAGGAAATTTTTGCAGAGGCGGCTGCTAAGGTGCGCGTGTTTGGTATCGAACTGCTGGATATTCGCTTTAAACGCATCAATTACAATGCCAGTGTGCGCCCCAAAATTTATGATCGTATGATCAGTGAGCGACGGCAGATTGCGGAGCGTTTTCTTTCTGAAGGTAATGGTGAGGCAGCCAGAATTCGCGGCAATCGGCTGCGCGACTTAAATAAAATACAGTCAGAGGCCTACCGGCAAGTGGAAGAAATTCGTGGGCTGGCGGATGCCAGAGCGACGCAGATATACGCTCAGGGCTATAATCAAAGCCCGCAGGCGGTCAAGCTCTATGAATTTACCCGTACTATGCAGGCGTACCGCACTATTATTTCCAGCAATACAACACTGGTCTTATCGACCGACAGTGATCTGTTTAAATATCTCAAAGGGATCACTGAGAGTCCTATTATCGGGCAAAAATGAGCCGAGTGAGTGCGGCTCTTTTAAAGGGGAAATTACAAGGTTGAGATCATGAAACTCGTGTTAGCGCAGATAAATTATACAGTGGGGGATATTGAAGGTAATGTGCAGAAAATACTGCATGCCTATCACAATGTCTGTACTGATAATGGATTATTAATTTGTTCCGAGCTCGCGTTGACGGGCTATTATCCGCAGGATTTAGCGAGCAAAGAGAGTGTATTAAAGCGCCAAGATACAGCGTTAAGGGCGTTAACTGCAGCAACAAAGGGCTGGGCGTGCGCGATTGTCGTGGGTTATATTGCCAGAAATTACGAAGCGACAGGAAAAAGATTGTTTAATGCGCTGGCACTGTTAAGCGATGGGGAGCAGATTTTTACATATCATAAGCGCTTGTTGCCAACCTATAATATTTTTGATGAAGCCCGTCATTTTGAACCCGGCAGCAATAGCGGCGTTTTTCAATATAAAGGGACTCTGTTAGGTTTCCTTATCTGCGAAGATGCCTGGGCACGCACTGACACGCATACCTATGTTGATGATCCTGTCGACGAATTAAAAGTGCATCAGCTTGATCTGCTCATTATTATTAATGCTTCCCCCAATAACCTTGGCAAGATGAAAGAACGCATGGCTATTGTCAGAAACCTTGCAGTCAAAGTCTGTGCGCCTGTGGTTTATGTTAATCAGGTGGGAGGCAATGATGAACTGGTCTTTGACGGAGGCAGTTTTGTTGTCAATAGCGCCGGCAGACTGGCCTATCAGATGGCGTCGTTCAAAGAGCAAATTGGTGAAATTGAGCTGCAGGATATTGCCCATAAAGAGGTCGATTTTAATGCTTTGAGTGATAATGATGTGATGTTTAATCAAACTGTATTGGGCATACGGGATTATGTTCATAAATGCGCTTTTAGTAAGGTGGTGATTGGCTCATCTGGCGGTATTGATTCGGCGCTAACACTGGCTATCTGCTGCGCCGCCATAGGAGGCGAAAATGTCACCGCTATCACTATGCCCTCTGAATATTCATCGCCAGGCAGTGTTAATGACTCACAGCTATTGTGTCAGAACCTCGGAGTGAGGTTATTAACCTGCCCGATCACGCAAGAGTTTCAATTAGCCGTGCAGCAATTCGAGTTGATGACGGGAGTGAAACCATCCTCTTTAACTCAGGAAAATATGCAGGCGCGGATACGTGGGCGTATTTTGATGGAATACAGTAATCATTTTTCTGCGCTGGTTGTTTCAACGGGTAATAAAAGTGAAATGAGTGTCGGTTATGCGACGCTATACGGGGATATGAACGGCGGTATTAATCTGTTAGGCGATCTTTATAAAATGGATGTTTATGCGCTGGCGAAATTCATCAATAAACGGGCTGGTAAAGCAATTATTCCGGACTCAATTATCGAGAAACAGCCTAGTGCAGAGCTTTCTAAAGATCAGGCCGACAGTGATTCGCTACCAGAATACCCGTTGCTCGATGCGATATTGAAACTGTATATTGAAGGTGACGTGTTGGATGCGCAGGAGCGCCAACACTGCGAAAAAATCATTGCGCAGTTTGGTGCCACGGGGCAGGAGATAGCTGCTATCCATAAAATGGTCGACAGCGCAGAATTCAAACGCCGGCAAGCTCCGCCCATTATAAGAGTGCGAAAAAGAAGCTTTGGTATGGGGCGTTGGTTGCCGGTGGCGGCGAAATATTAATAAGTTAACACCAATTTACCACAAGGTTAATTACCCCTTTTAATGTCCAATTACTGCATTACTTTCAATTCCAATAGCTAGCGATTGTTATAACGGCTTACTCTTGGTATTTTAGGTCAATCAGCATAATATGAGTGAACGGTTGCTAATTGTGGGCTATATATACCCGTTACCATTGAAGATGCAAAAATCAGCAAGTCGTGAGATGAGCAGATTCTAGGCGTGAAGGTGAAGATCTAACGAGTTAAAATGGAAATAAGGAGACGCCCGTGGCGCAGTCTAAACATAAAGAGCTTTCTCAAGAGCAGCAAGACAAACTTGATTCGGCTGTCTTTCGGCGTTTATTAGCGCATCTTGATCAACATAAAGAGGTACAAAATATCGATTTAATGATTTTGGCGGATTTTTGCCGTAATTGCTTGTGTAAGTGGTATAAAACAGAGGCCGATAATCAGGGGCTAACCGTGGATATTGATGATGCCCGGCAGCGTATATACGGCATGAGTTATGATCAGTGGAAACAGGAACATCAACGAGCTGCAACGCCAGAGCAGCTGGCCGCTTATCAGGCTAAACAACAAAAATAACTTGCGGCTAATAATGTGCTTGAAAAAGCGACTTGATTCTGAAAATCGATTTCAGGATCACTTTTATTTTAATTCTCTCTCCACTGTCGATTAAATATGTTTTATTTTTCAATTGGTTGAGTTTAAATAATCACTCTCCTCTAAACCTGTTTTAGAGTCTTTGTCTGGGCTGCTACTGCAGGTGAAAAACGAAAAAGAGCATTCCGCATGACGGTTCTTCAAGCGCACAACAGATCCCACGTTAGTTATTTTCTACTGATCCCCTGCCAGTTTAACCCGAAGGGGATCAATCTAATTAAGCCCCCCATTTTTCTCTACGCATTTGCCTGTAGGAGCTATAATAAACATTGTTGATCAGTCTTAGTTGTTTTAAGCATTAGTCCTACACTTACAAGTAAGATCATGACTTTATGGGTATAGCTAACCTGATAATATTTTTGAAAGTTAGCGTACTGGCTCGAGGAATTGAGCTTACTCGGCTTAACAATATGCGGGTTAATCTATTCCATATTTTGTTTTTATAGTGAGTTAAGAGGTTCTCAAGTAATAGAAAATAACCAGAAAATCAACCTCAGTATGTGCAGGTTATTTACTCGTCCGGTAGTAAATCTTGGCTGGAATAGGTCGCGATAAACTTTGTTGACTGGAAAGAGGATTCGTTTGTGACTAAACAGGCAATTGGACTTAGCTACGCTGTGCGCTTTCGTGTGGTCTTTAAGTATTTCGGTCAACTGTGTCTTGTGCTGGCAGCGCTTACATTGCTGCCGTTAGCGGTATCGGTGCTCTTTGCTGACTACGCCATTAGTCTGCGGTATGGCGTGGTGATCGCCGCTCTATCCCTCTTTGGGGGCCTGGCGCTGTTAAGAACCCCTGCTCGGATACAAGTTAATGAAGGCTTAGTGGTGGTCGCGCTGATTTTTCTTATCACTCCGCTGGTGATGTCCTATCCCATGATAAACCCGACATTGGGATTTCTGGATGCCCTCTTTGAAGCCATCTCCGGCGTGACAACGACGGGACTCAGCATGAATACCACACTCGTTGATGCATCACAGACATTTCTTTTTGCGCGCGCCTGGATGCAATGGTATGGCGGACTGGGGATCATAGTATTTTCTCTGGCACTGCTAACGCACCCGGGGCTGCTGGCGAAGGGGCTCGCTGTTACAGAGGCAGAAGCTGATGATTTGGCTGGTGGAACTCGGGCACACGCGCGGCGAGTGTTGATCGTCTACAGCGTTTTGACCGCCTTGGGTATCTGTGTTTCTTGGCTGGCAGGCATCGGTTTTTTCGACGCTGTGCTGTATACCATTTCGGCAGTCTCGACGGGAGGTTTTGCCCCCTATGAGACCAGCCTGGCTATGCTTGCCTGGCCCGCACAGCTGTCTATTACTCTGTTATGCCTCACTGGCGCGATCCCGCTAATGCTGTACTACCATGTGTTAAAGGAGAAGCGGAAAGTGGCGGTGGACTTTCTGCAACTTAGGGCCATTGTTTTTGCTTCTTTTATTGTTTTACTGGCGGTGGGATCTACCATGAAGCTGAGCGCGGGCATGTCATGGTCGCAAGTACTTCACCACGCGCCTTTGCTCGCTCTTTCTGCGCAGACCACCGCGGGTTTTTCCTCAATGGCGGTGGACCAGCTCGATGCCGGCTCTAAGCTGGTCCTTATTTTCTCGATGCTTGTGGGAGGCGGCGCAGGATCGACGGCTGGCGGATTCAAATTGTTGCGGCTGTTGATCGCGATAAGCGTTTTGCGATTACTCATTTTGCGGACTTGTTTGACGAAACATGCCGTCATTGAACCTAGCCTGGCAGGGCGCCGCCTGCAGAGCGAAGAGATCCAGTCCGCTCTGCTACTGATAGTGCTATATGTTTTTGTTATCGCACTGTCATGGTTGCCGTTTGTAGCAATGGCTACAACCCCCTGGATTCCTTGTTTGAAGTCGTTTCAGCAACGGCAACAGTGGGGCTTTCAGTCGGCATTACGGATGCCTCGTTACCGCCACTTCTTAAGGGGGTTCTATGTGCTGATATGCTGCTGGGAAGGTTGGAAATCATGGCGTGGTTGGTCATGATCTATCCGGGAATGTGGTTTGGCAGAAGAATGGAGGGAGTATGAGAGCTGTTTTTATTGGAGCAGGCCAAGTAAGCGTAGAAACGGCCAAAGCGCTTTCCAACAGGGGCCACGAAGTTATCATCATTGAGATAGACAAGGCCAAGATCGATGAATTGTCAGAAGAGATTGACTGCAGTTTTTTGCAGGGGGATGGCAGCCAGCCGAACACCCTGCGTGAAGTTAACCCCGCGCAGACCGACTTCCTGTTTTGCCTTAGCAATAGTGATCAGGCGAATGTTATCGCCAGCCTTATCGGCCGCTCTCTCGGTTTTAAGCGAATTGTGACGAGCATCGGTGATTCGCAGTTCGAGGGTATCTGCCATGAACTGGATTTGAAAGACACTATCATCCCCTCACGCACGCTCACCCGTTATCTGGTGGACATGGTCGACGGTAGTGAAAACATAGATCTATCTGCGGTTATCAAAGATGAGGCCAGGTTTTTTATTTTGACCGCAGCGCAGGAAGATGCGGTAACAGTCGAGGAGCTGCAATTGCCCGAGGCTGCCAAGGTGATTTGTTATTACCGTAATGGTAAGTTTTCACTCGCTCATGAGAATGCAAGATTTCGAATAGGCGACGAAATTGTGATTCTGACAGATAGCAAGAATATACGGGAGCTACAGGCACGTTGGCCGAAGAGGATAGTGCAGGAGAAGCTGGCGGGTTTAGCGCAAATAGAAAAGATAGGGCACCTAGTCCACCGAGGTAAATCAGCAGAAGATTAAAGGCGAAATTCCTTAGCTGGGTTATGTTATCAAAGCGCAGAAGCTGCAAATCATGGCTTTTTCACCCTAAGGTGTTGAGCTAAGTGTTAACAGAGTGATTTATACTCAAGTCGCCTCAAAATACAGATTCAGCGCTTTAATTGTAAATTGTATTTTACTCTCAGTTACGTCAGTATAAGATTGATTTTATTGATTTTAATTATCAGCAGGATAAACTAATAACAGTTGGATAATTTTCCTACCGGCTCAGATTCTGAGTGATTAACAGGGCGTTTTAAGTTACTACAAGTTGATAAGTTCGGTTGTTTTTACTATTAGGATGCAAGGGAGCTGTTATGAAATTATCTATCTTATTAGTGTGCATTAGTTTGCTGTTTGCCTGCTCATCATCCAGATATATCGCCCAACCTCAGCCATTGCAGATGGAGAATCTGCCCGCAGCGGATACTAAAGTGCAAATAGCAAACTTAGGATCCTGTACTGATTCGCAAGATCGGACCCTGAAATTTAATGCAAATTATCCTATCACCGTATTAGTGCATGGCTGTAATGGCTCTGCTGGGCGCTTTCGTTCATTAGCGCAGTTATATGCATTTCACGGGCAGCAAGCTGTTTGTTATAGTTATGATGATCGGGATAAATTAACGCAAAATGCAGACAAGCTGGTAACGGCATTGGATAAACTGGTGAGCGTTAGTGGCAATGAAAATATAACGGTTATTGGTCACAGTATGGGCGGATTGATTGCGCGCAAGGCGATGGAAAATAAACGTCTGAACAACTATCTTAATCTGAATCTGGTTACTGTCTCTGCGCCATTGGCGGGTATCGACGCTGCCAGCACGTGCTCTTCGCAAGCTCTAAACTGGCTAAGCTTGGGTATTGTGCCTGCTATATGTTGGGGCATTACAGGCGATAACTGGTATGAGATAACAGCGCAATCAGATTTTATTAAATACCCTGCGCCACTATCAAATTCCGTGCGTCGTTATCTGAAAATTGTCACCAATGAGAAGAATACGTGCCGCCTAATTAATAGTCAGGGACGCTGTGTTGAAAGTGATTATGTTTTTGAATTAAATGAACAATATCAATCCATTATCGATAGCTATCAGCAAGTCACTAATATTCAGGTTGATGCGGGGCATGTTGAAATTGTGGGCTATAAAGATGTTCAGCCGCGTAAATTATTGGCCATCTTACAGCAGGAAAATATAATTTCCGCTACACCTGTGGAACGCCAAGCAGAACTTGATCTTTTGCTTAGCCAATTGTATTGACTGTAGCCGTGTCGTTTTTATCTAAAATGACTTGATTATATGCCCTGTTATTTTATTCGCTTTGCGGGGTATTAAGCCTGTTTTTTCTATAGCGGCTCGGTGAACATCCGAAGTACTTTCTGAATCGATGGCTAAAATTGTAGGGATCTCTATAACCTAAACGCTGTGCAATCATAGCGACCGTCCACTCTCGATATTGTAGCAAATCTGCGGCTTTCTCCATTCGTAAATGAATCACTCTTGTTCTGGGTGACATATTGTATAACTCTTTGCTGATCCGGTTAAGCTGCTCCTCACTAATAAAACAGCGTGCTGCCATCCCTTTTACCGTCCACGGCAGATGAAGCTGACTCTCGACTTCATTAAACAGTGTATGAACACGGGATACTGAGCGGGTCGATTTCGATTCTACACCGCTTAGAATTAAGTTCAGTTCACTGACCAGTAAGCGGCGAAAAGCTGTTCTTCCCTCAATTTCACAATGGATCAAATTCAGCAGTGACCATATCTGTTCACACTGATGGTAAGGTAAAATGATCTGCCCCGATTCGGCAAAATGCCGCCATTTATCCGTCGCTTGTGGTAATAACCAGACCATTTTCCAGTAGTTGTCGACACGGTTGAGTTCAAAACAAAAGGGGGTATGCGCAGGGATGACCAGTAAAGTATAAGGCTCAATCAATTCAACACTGTCCGCGGTTGTTAAAATACCGCTTCCAGCTAAGGTGAATATAAGGGTATGAACGGCAACCCCATGTCGCTCTACGTGATAGCCATCACTAAGCTCGGCCAGACCCGCCATAAAAATCTGTTCATGACTGAGTTCGGGGATATCGGATGTGGTCAGAAAGCGTTCTTTACAAGCATCCGCTAAGTACACCTCTTCATGCCATTGTGTTTTAGGCTTCATTTTACTGATGACGGATTTGCACAGGTTTTCTCTATTTTCGCACATTCTTTTTTTATCCCTCCTCACCTATAGTTGCGATCTAAAATAAGGATTGCATATGATATTTAAAAAGTACCTCAAATCAAGCTGCAAAGCCACATCTGATAGCATCTTATCTAAAGTTGTTAAGCTTGCTTTTCCGGTTGCACTGCAAAGTGCACTGGTAGCAATGTTGGGGCTGGCGGATCTGTTAATGGTCAGTGATTTGGGGCAAGAGGCAATGGCTTCTGTGGGAATCGCCTCAAAATGGCAGTTTGTTGCCATTATGATAATGGCCGGAATGGCCTCTGCCAATGGCGTATTGGTAGCACAGTATTGGGGTAATAATGATCAACGCTCTGCTAAAACCGTGACTATGCTGGCAATGAGCTGTGGCGTAAAAATATTAGTGCCTGTGACCTTAGTGATCACGCTTTTTTCAGGCTACATTATGATGCTGCAGACGACAGATAGCATGGTTATTGAGTTAGGTTCAATCTATCTGTGGTACAGCTTTCCGGTACTGATTTTGACTCATCTTATTATTGTCAGTGAATCTGCGATGCGCTCTTCTGGTGATACTATGACGCCTTTATATTTAGGTGCGTTAACCATTCTGGTTAATGTTGCGCTGAATTTCTGGTTTATTAAGGGGGGATTTGGGGTTCCTGCAATGGGCGTGGCAGGAGCTGCGTTGGCGACCACTATTTCACGTTTACTACAGGTCGTGCTGATATTTAGCTTTTTATACTGGCGAAAACACTGGCTGAGTAGATCGGCAATATTGCCAGACTCAGGAAAATTATGGGCATCATATAAACGCATCGCTATTCCTTCAACCGGCAGCGCGCTGCTATGGGCTGTCGGCATGCTCGTCTACCAGATGATTTTCGGACACATGGGCACAACCGAACTGGCTGTGTTTAGTATGATCGGGCCCTTTGAATCTCTCTGCTATTCACTGTTTTTTGGTATCTCAGTTGCCTGCTCTGTGCTGCTCGGGCAATCTTTGGGCCGTGATGAATTTAGCGATGCGTTTAAGATGTCTAAGTTCTTTATCAAAACGGTATTCGTATTTGGCGTGTGTACTGGGCTGCTGCTGTTGCTTGGTAAAGATATGATTTTATCTTGGCTGAACTTAAGCAGCGAACAGCTGTATCCCCTCGCATCACCCGCATTGACTGTTATTTGCTGTGCAATATGGCTGCGCATGCTCAATATGATTATTATCAACGGTATTTTACGTGCAGGCGGTGACAATCACTTTTGCTTGCGTATGGATTTTATCTCGATGTGGATGGTTGGCGTACCGCTGACTGCATTTGCCGCCTTTGTCTTAGATTGGGATTTTAAATATGTTTATATGCTTATGCTCGCAGAAGAGATTGTGAAATTTGGATTGTGTTTTCAGCGCTACTTAAAACGTTATTGGATGAATAATCTGACCATAGCGACAGCCTGAGAAAGTGAAACCGAAAAACGGCCGTAGCCGCTTTAAGTTTGCTTTCATTTATGCAAAGAAGGTTTGCATTACTTTGCTCATGTAATAGTGAGCCTGTATTCCCTGACTTTCGCGAAGACTGTGCATGGAAACATCGGGTTGCCGACATCGATGGTTTGTATACCAAGCGCGGCGGAAAAGGCTCTAGGCCGATTGTGCTGCGACCAGCGTTTTTAAATAAGTTTTTTCATCTATTATTGGCGTGCTGCCAAAAAGGATAACGGGCAAGTGGTTTTGTGCCTTGTATTCAAAGCCACTATGAATGCCATCCTCATAGGTTTCTACGCTGACTTTTAAAGATCCGGCAGATTGCGTGAGAGACTCATTTTTTAGTTTTAAATGTAGCTGATCAGCGCATTGTAAAATCCAGTGTTTGCTGCACTGTTTCAATCTCCTGAGTGAGAATTTGCGCGTCACTGTTGCTCAGTAGCAGATAACCGGCATCTTCGCCAACACCCTGACGCGCTCTTATTGTCGAGCCGGGAATCACTTTTAGTTTGGACTTGAAAACACTGGGTAAGCTGGACACTTGCTGCCAATTATTTATCTGTTGCACGGTTCCAGCGCCCGGATGAATAATGCAGGCCGCTGAATAACAGGTGGGCGAATCCGGAAATGAAAATGGCAGATCAAGCTCTATATGTACCAATGCATCCCATGCAGAAAAGCCATGTGATTTGCTGATCAATTCCATAATGTAACCACCGGGTGGCCTTAACGCAATCTCACCAAATAACAGCCCCTCTTCGCTGAGATACACCTCCATATGGGTAATACCCCATTTTATTTTGAGCGCTTTGAGCACCTGTTTATTTAATTCAAGTAGCGCCTCCAGCTGTATTGAATAAGGCAGAGCAGGGACTACATTAATATGTTTTTTCAGATAATATTGGGTGCTGCTGGTGAAAAGGATTTCGCCATTATTGATAAATGATTCGACACTGGCTTCCGGCGCGCAGATAAATCGCTCCATAATGCGCGTTCTTTTCGCCAGGCGTGCTATCTCTTCTGGCGTTTTAACCAGATCAATGCCTCTTCCGCCCGACTCGTGACGTGCTTTGACAACAACGGGGATACCTAAACTCTCAATAACGGAGGAGCCATCCTGAATTTCTTCACCGGCAACAAAGTCTGTCATAGGAATGTTTCTGTCACGCAGATAGGATTTCATATGCAGTTTGTCATTGCAGCGCAGCGCCACGCTGTTATTCGACAGACGGGCAGACAATATACGCCTGGCGACAGATGCGCAATAAACAGCAGCTTCGGTGCCTGCAATAACATGGCTAAATGGACCAGCTTGTGCAAACCCTGCCAAAATATCGGCAATATGCTGACGGCTACGAGGAAATTTTTGCACATGCAGATGGAGGATATTCCGTGAAGATTTTAACTCTTTTTCAGTCCAGACTGCATACGGGATATCAAGGCGAGACAAAGCGTCACAAAGCCCCTGACGGTAACCCATTACTAAAACACGATATGCCTTACCAATCGGTGTCATGCGCTTTAACTCCTGAAAACGGTGATCAAATAATGGCCAACTATAATGT
>Ga0075011_10001531_pt1 | contig 12471 bp, 10 predicted proteins | sample TARM_MetaG_T_14_FD_72354 | JGI IMG/M metagenome (GOLD analysis project Ga0075011, IMG submission 72354) | Freshwater microbial communities from Pennsylvania, USA, analyzing microbe dynamics in response to fracking - TARM_MetaG_T_14 | ecosystem: Environmental > Aquatic > Freshwater > River...
CCAGGCCTCTCCCTGGCGTGTCACACCACTGTGCAGGTGTCGCGCTCGCCTGGCATCCCTGCCGGCGGTGAGTTCAGGTCGTCCTGACCAGCGAACTCGCGGGCATGATAGGTATTGACGGCAATCATTTCTGAGTAAAGGGTCACACGATCCGATCCTCGAACAGCGACAGAATCTCACTCCAATAATGATTGCTCATAGAAAGCTCCGTTTTTTCCTTTTGCTCTGTTTGATCAGGTCCAGAAAGCCATGTGCCACTCACATCGATACTGCCGTCCCACTCTGAAGCTTCACCGTCTTTCGCTAGAGTCGCATACTCCGAGGCGGCATCCGAGTTTTGCTTTGACGATTTTGGTGAAAACGAAACCACGTTTTGCTCTGGAAGGTCGTCGCTAATTCTACGTGCGAACTCGGTCAGGCTCGATTCTGCAAGTACGTAGAGCCAGCCTCCAACTTCAGGAGGTTCGCCCGCTTGGCGCCGGAGAATTCTGCCAAGAACCTGCCGAAAATGGAGTTCTGTCCGAATTCTACTGAGGTGACAGCACACTTGGAGTCGAGGGATGTCGGTTCCTTCACTAATCATCCCTACAGAAATGATCCATCGATCACAGGAGGTCCTGAAGTTGTTGATTATTTGATGAGCTTCCGGAGTGCGACAAGTGACAACGACAGGTCTCTCACCTAGTGCTGAAAGCCTGTCCGCAACCTGCTCTGCGTGTGCCACTGTTGCTGCTACGACCAAGCCGGCTGCAGCAGGGACCTGCTCCCGAATCTCTAATAGTTTTTTCGATGCCTCAGAAAGCGTGTGGTCGATCACCTCGTTCCGGTAAAGAAAGTCAGGATAAGAAATATGACCCTGCTTGATAGTGTCACGGATACTGGAATAGGTTTTAAGGCCGAGTTCAGATGACTTCAGATGGATCTCTCGATTGTCAGTGAGCACGATATTTGGAGCTCGGCACACTCCGTCGAGAACAGCCCGTTGTAGGCCATATTCGTAGTCACAATGCAGCTCGCCGTCAGGCTGGGTGTACCGCGCCAGTGCAATAGGGGTATTGTCTGTTCTCCAGGGGGTTCCAGATAATGCGATAGTGAAGGACGCATGACCCTGAATCCGCTCTAATATGGTTCTCCCCCAACTGTTACCAAGCGCCAAATCGTCAGAGTTGCTCCCGGAGCAATGATGAATCTCGTCCAAGACTACCAGCACTCGGTGATCACTCAATACGCGCCAAAGATCCTTTGGCAGCGTAGCCATCGACTGGTATGTATACGACCCACCAGCAGCACCAATTTGTCCATTAAAGCTTTTCCCGAGAATCCGGCTAAAAGTTGTGGAAACGCTTTGGGAAACTGCTCGCGAAGGGGAAAAACATACGACAAAATCAATCTTACCTCGCTCAAACAGAGCCTTGGCGACAGATGCAACCATTACAGTTTTCCCTGCTGCTGGCGTTGCATGGCACAGGAAATGGGCTTGATGCTCAAAGGACAACAAGGCCTGAGCAATGCACTCGTTCTGCCAAGCGCGGAGTTTCATCATGAGGGAAGGCCAATTTTGGTGATTACAGACTCAACTGCACGAAGTTGCCCAAGGATTTTCGTACTTCTCTCCCGCGACTCCAAATATTGCTCCTTCACAGCACCTCGAAGCGCGGGGTATTTGTTATAGAGACGTTGATATTCCTCCGCTTCCCCAATGCTGGCGACAAGTTCAACCCTTCTTTGGGAGAGTTCTTCCTGAAGGGCTCGTTGAGTTTCTCCATCCATCGTCAACTCAGCTTGATGATCACAACTTTCAAACGGCGACCGTTTAGGTTCCAGCTCAACACTTGAGTGCTCTGGGCTGAAGATAAATTTGCACCCGCGGCCGGTAGATCCTTGGTGCCTCTCAACCAGCTTGACTGATTCAAGTCGCAATAGCTCTCTATAGATATGTTTTCGGAGCTGGTTGCGACCCGGTCGCTGACCTTCGGGAATCTGGAGCACATAGATATCCCGAATATCAGTGGTCGAGAAAGGAGTATTTGGTTGCTTCCGCAGTAAGTCGATCAGCGTTTTATCCACTTTCAGTGACTGTAACTTTTCCATTCAAAGGCCCAATTGGTCATTAGGTCGATCTGATCGACCCATAAAAATGGGTAGTATATGCCGTGGCCTGTTATGCCTCAAGAAACCATAGTCTTGCCTTTTGTGAGGGCGAGGAATGGGCTCACCAGTTTGTGAGGCGTTTGGTCGGAATCTACGGGCTATTCGAAAATCAAAAGGGTTTTCACAGGAGCGCCTTGCTCACGAGGCGGGAATAGACAGGAGCTATTTAGGGAAGATTGAGCGGGGAGAAGTGAACGTAACCCTTGAAAAAATATACCTTCTCGCTGACTGCTTGTTTTGTCTTCCCAAGGAGCTGATGCCAGATCCAATTGAACCACTACAAAGCGTATCTAAAGATTTCTAGTGAGCCTTTGTAAACATCCCTGTTTTAGTTGCACCGCTGATCAAAGCTTTCCGCCAGTTGGTGTGCCATCGGATATCCCCACGGCGTCAGTTCTTCTTGCTAATCTTAGGAGGGGGGGCAACGCGCTCAAGTGGTCTGGAAAAAAGTCTGCTTTATGGTCAATCTGAATGTCCACTTTGGGATCTCAGCACGCTTTGCCTTCCCGGATTGGAGAGACAAAAAACCATTTTTATCATACCGGTCACATTAACCTTACTTTATAAACATAAGGTAGCCAAAACGGCCAAGTTATGGCTTCAATACCAGTAGCGCGCGTCAACTACCAGACAGACGCTCAATCTTACGCATTAAACGATCATTTTCTTTCTTGTAGAACGCAATCTCAGCTTCCCAAATTGCGACTTGAGACAACACGGTATCGAGATCCACTTTTGCTTGTTCAAGCTGCGCCTTGAGCTCTCTATTCGCTGCTCTCACAGTTTTGCGCTGGCTGCGTCCTATTGGGCCAAGATCACGCTCCTCTTTGATGTGTCGATTATGCTCTTCAATTGCTACCCTAATGTGAGCATTCCAAGGGCTTTTCAACGCTACATCGCTCTTGAGCCCGGCACCTGACCAAATCTCCTTGAAAGGCCAGTGATCATCTGGCTTTTCCTTTCGCAGTCGCTGGACCTGCGACCAGAGAGCCTCAGTGTTCTGATGTTTGATCAGCTCTCTATTCTCTAATAGTCCTTGTAGCTTTTTACTTTTTGCCATTTTTTAGACCACATTCTGAACGCTGATTAACTGATCAAAAAGTTTATCTATCTCCTCGTTTCGCGATTGTAAATGCGCTAGCTTAAAAGGCTGATCTTTAAACAGACTCATTAATCTAAGATTCTCATTTTTGCGGTAAATCAGTGTTTTTTTCTTTCCAGAGGCCGGCATCCAGGAGTTGCTACAATCGGCTGGCCTGCAGTTCAACTTGTCGCCACCGCACAACGCTTTTTTAGGCCGATAATAGCAGAGGCCATCGTCCATCTGCTCAATCAGACCCTTCTTAGGAAGGTTCTCCAAGAATTTTTTCCTATCAGTCTTGGTCATCCCTCGAAACTCTTTACGCATTTCCCGAAGCTCACCGGCACCACCTCCAATGATGGGGACTTGCGTTCCTATCAGCTCCTCCATTAACTCTGAAGATAAAGTAAATTTTTCTTGTTGCAATTCATAATAGAGTGTGGGGTCCCCGTACACTTGGGTCATCGCAATATCGTAGTGCTTCAATTGATCTTGAAGTTCTTTTAGCCCAAGGCCTTGACGAATCATGATCCTCGAAAATGTTTTTCGGAATTGGTGGGTCGCAAGGTCCCATGTTTCTCCTTTGTGTGTGATCGACCTATTCTTCATATAGGTTTTTAGATTATTATTAATTGTGATTTTGCTCCGCCTCCATTTTCCGCTTGGCTCCGGAAATAGCCAGCGATTGCCGGCGTCGTTAAGCCGACGAAAACCAAGCTGTAACGCCTCAAGGGCCCGTTTAACTATGGGAAGCGTTTGCCATTGATATCTTTTTGGATCGGGCTCAAGTTTTGTCGTCGTGGATCTTACGAAATACAGCTTTAAGATTAAGCCATCGACCTTAATATCCTCACAAACCCAGTGTTTATTTGCATCATATTCCAAAGCAAGTATCTCATGCACTCTCATCCCAGTGAACATGGCGATGATTGAGTAACATGCCGAGGTAAGCTCTGCCTCCAAAACTTTTCTTATGTGCGTATTCTTAATGGAGTACCCATGATTTCTGTAAATTTCATTTTTAACATTAGGCAATTCTCTTTGTTTTATAAGGCCTGAACGGCAATCTTTCTCCGATTGATATATTTCATCTAAACACTCTGCAATCCTGAGGTCCTGCATGGCAGTATCGAATAATTCCCGAACTACTTCGTCAGGTATTTGCGGAGTAGTCCCAACACCCCTTGGCATGACTAAATTCGCTTTAGCTCGCGCCCATGTCGATGCAGTCTTATAATCTCCGAAAATATCAACACGAAGACCGGAATCAAATTTCGCTGATTGCTCAATTAGCCAATTCAAACCAAGAGCTCTGGTTCTTAGTGTGCGATCCGTAATCGGTTTCTTTGCATTCCTTTCTTTAGGCTTTGTAGCAAGCAAATCAAGAAACGCCTCTGCATCACTTTCCGTGATATCCGAAAATCGCTTAATACTTTCATCAAGCATGTACTCACATAGCCACCTTACACCCTGTTTTAATGAATCGTTTATTACATGAATCTTCGGATATGTTGAAGGAGGATCAACAAGCACTGTGTAAATATAGTCCTTTACTTGCTCAAGCATCACAATATGTCTAGTATTTGTGATATCGGACCCATCATTAAATTTAATTTTAATAAATTTAATTACCCTTTGGCTTGGCTCAATATCGGGGCATTCAATATTAAATTTCCATTCATTGTCGGCATAAACGGACTCCTCAGAGATTCTTAGATTATATTTCGCTTCCTTACTTATCTTCCTGATGTCTACGAAATCCCGTACTGGCGCTTTATCGGTTAGAGGAAAAGTCGTAGAAACTCGTTCGTTCGGCAGAGTCTGGCTCATTTCTTTGACTCCTCATATTTTACAATATCCCACTCAGGGCAAGGATCTCTCTTTGCCGAATCTTCAATATCCTGCAACATTATGTCGGGGTATTTTGGCAGTATGTAAGAGTTCCAGAACGACTTTTTATATTCGTTTGCTTTTCTAAGATCCTGCTCCGATATATCCCCGACGCTAAATAGGTGCTCATGGAACTTTAAAAAACAGAAGTGCTTTTTGATGTCTTCCGGCGTTATTACTAAATTTTGGCAAGGAAGGCAGACATCGCTGTCAGCGCTGCAAAATTGACCGGGCTTTTCACCAGTAATCGGAGACGTCTTTGGGTCTTTACAATGATTTAAAAGACCGTCGTATATCCCGTTGATGTGATCTTTACTTTTCACAGTGTCAAATTTCTCTTTGACGAACTCTTTGGCCTCTTTCGATCCCTGTGTCATACCGATGAGCATAGCCTCACTGTGAATGGCGCGCCTTGTACGGAAGACTGGATCATCTACGCGCCGTAGATATTCAGCAGTGGTAGTTACCTTGGAATGCCCTAACAATTGACTGAGGTATTGCAGGTCCTCCGTCCTAAGATACTCACTCCAGGCGATGGTTGGCCTTATATGCGCAGCCGTGACATTTAGCCTTTCGCCATTACCACTAGAATAGACAGGGTGTTTCTCAAAAATTCTTCTTACGCTTGCTGCAAAAGCCTTGTCCCCGTATGGCTTTGTAATTCTTTTTCTATTTGCATTAGAAATCCACAACTCCTTTTGGCCCTCATTCCGGATTCTTTTTGTTAATCGTATCACCCTTTCAATGATTGCAATGGTCCATGTGTCGGTGTCGGCCTTCTCTTCCGGAATTGTTGAACTCTGTTTTAGAGACCGGAACTTTTCCCAGTCAATGTATTTTCGCCGGCCATCTAATGGATCCGTTCTGATGCAATCTATGGTCAACCTCTGAATGGTAGACGGATTCAGCCCGGTCCTTATCAGTAGCATTAAATAATAGGGTGCAAGGTCATATGTAGATATCTCGTACCAAACATTCAGCTCTTTATAAAATTCTTTATAACCGCCATAGTGTTCTCTCATTGCAGTACGAAATTCCCTGTACCGCTCTTTTAGAACCTTCTCGCCGTGCGGAGTGGCGTTCATTTTGTTTTCGAAATACCATATTACGTAATCTTTCTTTTTCCACGGCGTTATGTACTTTACAGGATTTTGATTTCCTAAAAATTTAGGTTTGTAACCAGGCCCCACTCCTATAAATTCTAGAAAACCTTCAATTGTTCGATAACTCTCATGCGGATAGTCGCGTATTATCGCGTACCACCAGGAATGTCCTCCAGGTACGCTTATTACATTGCTATACTGCAACGGTGTTTTGCATTTAAGACGGTTTTCAAAAAACCATACACGATAATCATGAGATGCAAGCATCACATACTTCCCTGTTTCCGGCCTGTATGGAGCAACGCCGTCCAATGGCGGGTCATCGCCATGGAACCTTGGCTCATAAGATGACTCATACTTACGCTTATTTTCTCGCAGGGCCAGAACGACAGTATTTAATATCTGCCTAAATTCCTCGTTGTCATATCCAGTATTCGCTGATTGAAGGGAGGTTCCTTTTGGAAAAGGATTTTTCGGCAAGCGAATTTGGCGATTTATTTTAGGGTGGTCGCCCATTTTTTCTAAGACGCCCCTTAAGGAGCGAACTCGGCCTCCGTTAGTTGCATAACTTGATGTTCGACTTTTCTTTAACCATGAGACAAATCTGTTCATAAGTGAAGAGTCAATTTCGTCCGGCGAATTAACACCAACGTCTTCTAAAAATTCGAAAAATCGATTTGAAAGATCGTATATACTTTCCCTTGTTTTATTCCCATGTTTATTTCTGAGTTTGTAAAGAGACCAGACAAAGATTTCTAAGATCGGTCGTTGGGAATCAGCATAGGACTTTTTCTTAAAATCCCAAGTTCGGGTTCGACCGTCGTTTTTACACGTAGCTGTAAATGCAAGTTCTCGTTCAACTCTTCGTTCGGCTGCATGGAGGCTTGTTAACGATACATATTTCGTATTAGTCATAAATTGCCTCCACATATCGATCTATTTTTTGATTCCAATCTCGATATGTCGAGGCGTATTCAATTTTTCCGGCTAGACCTACGTAAAAGCGTTTTGTGGTCTCGCTATCTGAATGGCCCATTAGTTTTGAAAGAGTGATTAAGTCTCTATTGTATAGGTAATGATAAGTGCCGAACGTGTGACGGAGAGTGTGAGGATGCGCGTTGATGCCTGTGTATTTGCTAGCTTTTCTAAAGAGCTTTTCCACCCAGTTTACGCTTAGTGGAGTACCTTTTTCTGATACAAAAAGCTTCGGGCTGACAATCTCTTCAGCTATTCCACTGAGCCTTTCAGTAATTCGCTCCCTATCAATATCTACGTATTCCCAAAGTCTCAATAGAAGTTCGTTAGGGATGAGAATCATCCGGCTTTTAGCGCCTTTCCCAAAGGCACAGCGGGCGGGAGTTAAAAGAAAATTTGATTCAACTTCTGGCAAATCGCGAAGTGGAAAATCACACACTTCAGACACTCTCAGGCCCGTTTGGAGCATCATTTGACCAACAAGAATGTTTCTGTGCCTCACATGAGCGTTATTACGCCCTGAGATCTTCCCTAAGGCAGATACGAACTTTAAAGCCTCATCCTCATTTAGAAATTTCACGGGCCGCTGGATTGGTTTTGAAACGTATGAGCGAGCCTTGTACAGCGCCTTGGTGCTGTCTTTTATAAGACTAGCCTCATCCCTTGTCAGATGGGGGCAATACCCTTTGCTAATACACCAAGTCAGAAATTGACAAGCTCCAGTTACTCTCGCGTTTACGGTATTCCAGGCAAGAGATTGGCCATTGCTTTTTTTGTAGTGGCAAAGTGCCTCTACGTAACTTTCGAAATAATCTTCATCAAGGTCAGACAGTTCTAGTCCGGTCCCAAACACCCATGATAGAAACTCTCTTGTGTGTTCTGCCAGAGTCTCAACACTCTTCGGTGCCAGGACTTTTGCTTTGGCTCGAAGAAACTCATTGGCTGGCTGAACTGGGCGTAGGGCTTTATCAAAAAACTGAGGGATCTTTCCGAATAGCCTCACTCTCGCTACCTCTGAGGCTTCGAAGTCAACCTTAACTGACTTAATCATTTCAATCCCTTCATGCTTCTCGACTACTTAATATATATATCCACTTTGAAATTCTCTAAGCCCGGTTTTTGGGTGTTTCTAAGCAATTTATGATAGTCCTTTCTATCTTGTTAATCACCTACATTAGCGTCTTTGCAGATACATAGATAGTGTTTGTAAGCGGTCCTACTAACAGGGCATTCCGATGGTTGCTACTTCGGCGACACCCGGGTTGCCCAGCTCGAAGCTCTGTATCGGTCCGTTGAAGAAAACGGTTTTCTTGGTGTCGAACAGGTGTGGGTTGGCGTTCAGGCTGGCATCGAGGTAATCGCTTTCCATCTCGCACACTGCGGTGGTCTGGAGTTTGATGCCGGCCCGGTTAAATCCCTCGTGAATTGCGCGGTCCAGCACTCCTGCCCCGTGGAACAGACTTACGTTGCTTAGCGGCTGACCGTTCTGGATCTTGCGAAGCACCCGGGCCTCACGCTCCATAACGCGGATGGCTTGTGTTGCACGACGGATCAGAATGCGACCTTTGCGCACCAGTGCGGTCAGTTTGGTGCCAATGCCAAACCACTTGGCGATGTTCTGGTTGCACTGGTCAATGATGGGCTTGGTGGATTCGCCCAGCCGACGCTTGGAAACCTTGTACTTCCCGTCATCGCTGATGGTGATGCACAGGACGCCTTTGCGGAATGTGACGTCGTAGCGGGTGCCTTCGGAGAACTTGGCAGCGCGAAGCTTCTGGCCTTCCAGCCAAACGCGAGCGATACCTTCTTTGTTCTTGATGGGGGCGGTGGTGGTTGAGATTACAATCTGTGTCATGAGTTTGCTCCAAGGTTGCCGTTTTGGTGGCTGGCGGGTTGTCCCGCTCTGTACCTACCATTATAGGCAATATGCCGATATTGTCAACACTCGGTAGACACTATCGGCACTCTTGGAGCAAATTTTTTACCTTTGGGTGCTGCTTCAGTCGATCAGTCGATGGAATGCCTCGGTATGATCGCAGGCTGCTGCCATGCTGTAGCCTATTCTTTGAAGTTCGAAATAGCGTTCCAGGTATTGGTCGTGCAGGGCATCGCTCAGGCGGTACCGGTCGGCACGCTGGACGATCAGCAGGTGTACCAGCATGGTCAGTGCGACCCCGGCCAGCTCGCTTGGAAGCACTGCTTCGTTGTCGCCAAAGAGCGTTTGCATGCGTACAGGTTTCCCTTCAGTGCGCAGGAACATCAGGGGTAGGTTGGCGTCTCCCAGCTCTGCAAACTCCCAGTATCCGCTTTTGTAGTCAGGCATGGTCTTGCGCGCCAAATCGAACAGCAGGTTCTCAGCTGTCATGAACTGGGCGCCGAAGTGCTTTGGCAAGAAGTCGAGGCGGGCTTCGGTTGCCGTTGTGGTGTAGAACGACTGCAGAGGGTTTGAGGTTGTCAGTGTTGGGGATGTGTTCTGGGTTGCTGTGGTGGTCATGAGTTTGCTCCAAGGAATTCATTTTTTAATGTGGGTTTTTTCTTTCGTCTTTATTATAGGCAATATGCAGTGTATGTCAATTTATGAGGGATCATATCGGGGCGGTATATCTCCGCCCCCCCCCTTATGCGGTGCTTCATGCGGCAAACAGATCCATCTGTTCGTCTTCGCCGCCCTGAGCCTCGGTCTTGGATGCCGATGCCTTGTCGGTAACGATTAGCACCGGAGCCGACGCGGTCTTCGGCTCAATGCTGGTGGTGAACGCCGGGTGCACCTGAATGTCCGCCAGCGTGTCAATCGAGCCTTGCTCACGCAGAGCGGTCAGGGCGCGGTTGTGACGTTGGTAGGCTCCCAGAACACTTTGATAGCCTTTGCGAGCGCGAATCACGCCCTCGCGGAGCAGGAACGCCAGCTCGTCATTGTGTGTTCTGTTTCCGTGAGCGAACTCTGATGCTGCCCACCACATGAAATCCCCGTAGGTGATGCCCAGCGAGCCGTCAGCCTCGCGCAGTGCGCTCAGATCGCACTCAACCACATCGGAGGTCTCGATGTTGTCGTGCAGGTCGCCTGAGCTGTTGCGGTACATGGCGCGCTCACCGTTATCGGTCAGCATGATGTCCGGAGTGCAGCCAGACTCGGTACCGATCAGGTCGCGCCAGTGGTCCGCGAATACCGCTTTGCCTTGTTCGGCGTGGTCCGTTTTCACGTAGCCGAAGGTTTTCCCCATCACCTTTTTGTCCGACTTGGCCTGCAGGTCCGCCAGCTCCTGATCGGTCGGTAGCGCCCAGCGTTTGCCCTGCATGATTGCTTCACGGATACGGAAGAACTCGCCGGGCTTCTGGACCCCATATCGCGCCCACTGGAACGCGATCAGAAGTTCATGCTCGGGTTGAAGCAGGCGAGGGAAGCGGCGCGCAACCCGGCGGCCCAGCTTCTCGGAGCGCTCGGCGGCACGATCGTCTTCGGTTGCGTCGATGGACATCACCCACTTGAGCAGGCTTCTGGTCCATTGGGGCGCATACGCAGATGAGAACACCCGGATATAGCCGGCATTATCTATGGTCTTCCCCAGAAAGCTCCGGTTGTCCGGTACCAGGTGACCTGCGCGGATCGCTTTGGACAGGCGCACCAGCGGCTCGAAGGCGGGGAACCGATCAAGCATGTTTTCCAGTGAGTGGTCAGCGCTGACTTTCTGGCAGATGAAGCATCCGCCTCGACCAGACGAGCAAGGCGACTCTGTGGTCTTCGTTGTTTGGGCAATAGATACCGTTCCGCACGTGCTGTCGCCCATCGCCTCGTACATGCTGATGGTTGCAGAAAAATCCAGAGTGGCGAATCCGATCTGGCGCTCTGAACCGTTAAGAAGTTTCCACACGTCCGTCTCCGTCCAGTCGGCAATCGGGGATAGCTGCAGGCTTCCAGTCTCGGTACGAATCGCTTTGGCGGCACTTTCACCTCGCTCGCGCATGGCGTTGCCGCGCTGAGCGCTCTCTTCAAAGCGGGTGCCTATCAGGGTGGCGATTCTCTCGGCACCGAAACGTGAGGCCAGCTCCCGGCGAATTCGGTCCATCGGTTTGATTTTAAGTTCAACGCTGCATGTCGCGTCAGAGCCTGCAACGCTGGCAGTTCCGCGCCCGCCGAGCATCGTCACAAGGTAGTGGCTTAGTGGGTCTGGTGTTACCCAGATCTGATCCACATCGAGGCCGCGAGTTTCGGCAAAGCGCAGTGCCTGCGCAGACATCCGTTGGGCCAGCTTGGTCTGGGCCGGATTTTCGACGCCGGTATCAGAGGTGATGATCCTCAGCGTGGGGGTGTGCCCCTCGGCCTTGAGCTGGGTGGCTGCTTCCAGGGCCAGGGCCAGGCAGACCGAACTGTCCTTCCCATAGGAACAGGCCACTGTAGTCAACTGAACCTGCTGCATGGTCGATTTGATGGCGTCCACGGCAGACTGGCACTGAGCGGTGAAGTCTTGCGCTTGGGCGGGCTCGAAGGTGGTGGCGGCGTTATTCGACTGAGCGAGGGTGTTGCTGGTGGCTTCAATGATTTGCACTGACATGGGTTGCTCCAAGGTTGCCGTTTTTGGTGGCTGGCGGGTTGGCCCGCTCTACTAGCCACCATTATAGGCAATATGCCGTTTGTGTCAACTATTCTCATACACTAAGGCACTCTTGAAGTACGCTTTCCGTTTGTAGCCCCACCTTTCTGTATTGTTCTTTTTAGGTCTTTTCGTGTGTGTTTTCTAATAAAATGCCCCAGCTTCTCCATTATTTTGTGCGATAAGATCGGGGTCTATTATGTAGGGGTTTGCTTTTCGTTCACCCTGTTCGATTAGGTAGGCGTGAATGATGTATCCTTCGTCTTCATCTTGTGGGTTTTTCGGTCGTTTTGAAAAGCCGACGTAGCTGAATTGCCCCTCGATAACGTCGCCTTTTGGGGGCCAGTTTGCCGGATTGATCGCATTGCCTACTACGAGCATCTGCTTAGCTTGCAGTCTTAATTCTTGCCGCTCAATTAGCGTGGAAATGCTGGGGGCATCTTCTGTTACCTTGATCTTGTATCGTAGATTGTAGGCGTAAAAGCGTTCAGCTGAGGTTTCGGTTTCTTCTTTGTGCCCAAGCTCCTCTCTATAACTGACCTCTACCACCTCCAGTCCAGTCAGAGTCAGCTCGTTCATTGCGGCCAGGATCTCTTCCTTGGTTGGGTGAGTTGGCCCGCCGCATCCCGCCATCGCCAGCGCTGCCAGCACAACCAGAATGCTGGTTAGCCTTTTTTCTAAG
>Ga0075011_10001532_pt1 | contig 12464 bp, 11 predicted proteins | sample TARM_MetaG_T_14_FD_72354 | JGI IMG/M metagenome (GOLD analysis project Ga0075011, IMG submission 72354) | Freshwater microbial communities from Pennsylvania, USA, analyzing microbe dynamics in response to fracking - TARM_MetaG_T_14 | ecosystem: Environmental > Aquatic > Freshwater > River...
CAGGATCTGGGGCGCGACCAGCAGCGTTATCCCCAGGGGGACCGCCATCACGAGTACAAACACAAGCACCACAAGCGAAAGACTCTGCTTGGCGAACTGTTTGATTTCTGATTTGGGAACAGAACCGGCGTCCGAAAACCGGATTCGAAGTTGTTACGGCTCAACGCCAGGTATCCGGTTTTACTGCAAACCCGTCACCCTCGTCCGGTGCCGGGAAATCAGGGGAGAAAATCGTTTCTCTGGTCGGGTTGTTGGGAAGTGCTTGTGCGAGATGATTTCGGCGTTTATTATCAAGGAGTTACGAGGAGCGCGGGCTTTGAGACTGTTTTGCGGCAGGTCGGCGTTCCCTCCAGCAATGAATTTAAAGGCTTAGAAGGTTTTCTTTCCAAGCCTTTTTTGTGGGGTATGTAAAATAATACAAATGGAATCGTTAGGATGGAGGGTGACCTTGAGGGGGATAGTCGGGAGTGGGCCCTCTTAATCTCTTTCGTTTGTTGGTTTAAGCAATCATTTGTTCATGTCGGAAGACTCGATTCTTGGGCGTTGAACTCGCGGTGGCAAAGTGGCCCACTTCTCTTCTCTTTACGCCGGAACGGCGGGAAGCATGGCGGAGGCCAGTTTTCGAAGGTCCCCCGGCAGGGTCTCTTTCCCTTGGTCGTTTGCCAGATCTTTTATATCGAAGGGAACTAAGTGGCCTTGCTCCATGGTTACGGAGCGGTCGCAGAAAAGTTTGACCAAGCGAAGGTCGTGGGTGACGAACAGGTAGGCGACCTTATCTTCCCGGCGCAGGCGATCCAAGAGGTCCAGGATTTTGGCCTGGACGAGCATGTCCAGGCTGGACAGCGCTTCGTCCAGAATGATGCAGCGCGGGCGAGGGGCCAGGGCGCGGGCGATGGAGATACGTTGGAGCTGGCCGCCGCTGAAACGGGCGGGGTGTTTGACTGCGTCCGCCGGGGACAGGCCCACGTGGACCAGCAACTCGGCTACGCGCTCGGTGAGCTGAGCGCCCTTGAGGTTTTCAAAGTTGCGCAGAGGCTCGGCGATGATGTCGCCCGCGGTCAGCCTGGGGTTGACCGAACCCAGGGCGTCCTGAAACACCACCTGTACGGCCCGCCGTTGATCCCGGTTCAGGCGCACGCGGCCCTTTTCGTCAGTGGTCCTGTGGCCGAGGATACAGGCTTCGCCGCTGGTAGGCGTTTCCAGACCCAGCAGGATGCGGCCGAGCGTGCTTTTGCCCGAGCCGCTCCGGCCGATCAGCCCCACACATTCCCCGGCCCGGATGGCCAGGTCCACGCCATGGAGCACGGCCACCTCTTCAGCTTTTTTGAAAAAGCCGCCACGGGAATAGGTCTTGGTTATGCTCCGCGCCTCCAGGACGCATTCGGCGGTCTGGTCCCGTACAATGGGGCGGGGCGCCGTGTCGGACTTGATGCTCATTGCAGGCTCCTTGGGGGAACGGTTGGTTGCAGGGCCGGATCGGGCCGCCGCTCGGGGGGCGTCATTCCGTAGAGGCGGTAGTGGGCCGCCAGCAGGGCGGTGGTGTACTCGTGCGCCGGGGCCTGGAAAATATCCCTGACCGGGCCGCGTTCCACGATGACGCCGTCGTGCATGACCAGCATGTCCGTGGCCAGCCGGGCGATGACCGACAGGTCGTGCGTCACCAGGAGCACGCCGATGTCGCGTTGCCGCACCAGGGTTTCCACCAGGTCCAGGATGCGCGACTGGGAAACCGCGTCCAGGTCCGTGGTGGCCTCGTCCGCAATGAGAAAGTTCACGTCCAGGGCCAGGGCCAGGGCGATCATCACCCGTTGCAGCATGCCGCCGCTCATCTGAAAGGGATAGAGCGGGAGAATGGTCTTGGGGGCCGGGAATCCCACCTCGGCCAGTTCGGCCTGCCAACGGTCCGGGGTGTTCTCCCGTTTGGGCACGCCGTGCGCGGCCAGGGTCTCGCGGAAGTGGCTCTTTATGGTAAAGACCGGGTCAAAGCAGCTCATGGGGTTTTGCAGGATCATGGCCGCATGTCCGGAACGGGCCTTGCGGATGCGCGAGGAGGGTCCTTTGAGCGGCATGTGCTTCCCGTCCAGGGCGATGACTCCGTCCGAGGCCAGCTCGTGGGGGAGCAGCCCCATGACCGCCTGACAGGTCAGGGATTTGCCGCTGCCGCTTTCGCCCACCAGACCGGTAACCCGTCCCTTGTGGGCGTCGAAATCCACGCCCTGGACCAGGAGCTTGGCCCCGGATGCGATACACAGTCGACGTACGGACAAGTATGCGTCGGGATTGGTTTTGCCGGTGCAGGACATTACAATCCCTCCGTGATGACGGCCATCCGGGCCGGTTCGGCCAGGGTGTCCTCTGGCGACGAGGATGTCTGGGTGTGCGGGTCGAGCGCATCGCGCAGCCCGTCGCCCAGGATGTTGAAGGCCATGACCGTCAGGAAGATGGCCAGCCCCGGGTACAGGATCAGTTCGGGATGGGTCCAGACGAATTGGCGGCCGTCCGCGATCATTACGCCCCATTCGGGCGTGGGCGGGGTGATGCCCAGGCCGAGGAAGGAGAGGCCGGAAACGTGCATCATCATGTGGCCGATGTCCAAAGTGGCCAGGATGGCCAGCTGGGCGAAGACCGGGGGCAGCACGTGGCGCAACACGGTCATGAATCGTCCCGTGCCCGCCACCCGCGCAGCCAGGACGTATTCCCGGTTCTTAAGCGACAGCACGAAGCTGCGGATAATGCGGGCGTACCATGCCCAATGGGTCAGGGAGATGGCCAGAATGACGTTGACGATCCCTGTCCCCAATACCCCGATCATGAACATGGCCAGGATGAAAGTGGGGAAGGTCAGGAACACGTCGCAGATGCGCATCAAGATCGAGTCCACCGTACCGCCCATATACCCAGCGGTGGCGCCGATGGTGAAGCCGAGCACCAGGATGAGGCCTGCGATGACGGCCACGCAGCCGAGCGAGGTCCGAGCGCCGTAGATCAAGCGCGAAGCCACGTCCCGGCCCAGATGATCGCAGCCGAGCGGGTGGGCCATACTCGGCGGGGCGAACTTGAGTTCCAGGGTCACCTCGTCCGGGTCATAGGGCGAAAGCACCGGGGCCAGCGCCGCGGACAGGACCAGCAGCAGGACCAGGAGTCCGGCCAGGATCAGGATGCCGTGGCGCAACAAGCGGTTGGATTGCATGTTCATTGATCATCCCCCTGCATCCGGATGCGCGGATCGAGCCAGGCGTAGCCGATGTCCACCGCCAGGTTCATGAGCACGAAGATGGTGGTCATGATGAGGATGAAGCACTGCATGACCGGGTAGTCGCGGTTGTAGATGGCCGAGACGGCATAGCGTCCCACTCCGGGCCAGGCAAAGATGGATTCGGCGATGACGGCCCCGCCGAAGAGCTCCCCGGCGTGCATGCCGATGGCCGTTATGACCGGGATGAGCGAGTTGGTCAGCACATGGCGTCTCACCACCACGGATTCGGACAGCCCCCGCGCACGGGCATAGAGCACGTAGCGCGAGTGCATATTGTCCAGCATGGTCGATCGGATCAGCCGGGTATTGATGCACAGGCTCATGCAGGACATTGTCAGGATGGGCAGGATCATGTGCGAGAACCCGCCCTTGCCCAGGGGCGGCAGCCAGTGCAGCTTGATGGAGAAGATCCAGATCAGGACAAAGCCCAGGAAGAAGTTGGGGATGGAGACCCCGAAGAAGCTCAGCCCCCGGGTCATGTGGTCGGGCAGCCGGTCCTTTTTCAGCGCCGAGATCATGCCCAGCGGCAGACTCAGCAACAGGGTCAGGGCCAGGGAGTACCCGGCCAGGATCAGGGTGTTCGGCAGATAGTAGAGGATCTCGTCCAGGACCGGTTTCTTGGTCACGTAGGAGATGCCGAAGTCTCCGCGCACGGCCTTGCCGAGCCAGGACACGTATTGCACGGCAAACGGTTTATCCAGCCCCAGCTCGTGCCGGGCCACTTCCAGGGCCTGATCCGTGGGCGGGATGCTGGAAAGCCGCAGATAGGCCATGGCCGGGTCCCCATGGCCGAGCCGCAGGATGGTGAACACCACCAGGGACACGGCCAGGAGAATAGGAATCAACAACAGAAGTCGTTTCAGGATGTATCGTGTCATGGGCTTTACGGCCTAGTCCTTGTAGATGGTCTCAAAGGGGATTTCGTTCTTGGTCGGGCCGAAGTGCGCGCCCTTGAGGCCGTCCCGGTAGACCATGATGTTGGTCAGGTAGGTGATCGGCATGTACACGGCGTTTTCATGCAGCGTACCCAGGATGTACCTGTACAGTTCCTGGCGCTTGGTCTTGTCCACGCTGACCAGAACCTGACCGATGGCCTCGTCGATATCCGCCTTCATGGGCAGACCGAGCTGGGCCTGGTAGTCGGCGTGGGAGGGCACGCGCATGGAACTCACGAAGGAGTGCGGGTCGTAGGGCGCGCCCCAGGTGCTGCCGAAGATCATGCCGAATTCACCGCTCTTCTGCCGGGCCAGGTTGGAGTCTTTTTCCTCGCCCACCAGATTGACCTTGATGCCGACCTTCTTGAGATCGCCCTGCACCACCTCGGCCACGGATTTCATCAAGGTGTCGTTGCCTGCGAAGCACAAGTCCAGGGCCAGTTCCTCGCCGTTCTTGCTGCGATACTTGGCACCGTCGGCCAGGACCCAGCCCGCCTTGTCCAGCAGGGCCTTGGCCTTGTCCCGGCTGAAGTCGTAAGGTTTCAACTTCAGGTCGCAATAAGGGAAACTCGGGGAAAAGAGCGTGTCGGCCCGCCGTTCCACACCCATGAAGATGTGCTTGACCATGGCGTCCCGGTCCACGGCGTGCAGTATGGCCTTGCGCACCGCGATGTCGTTGGTCGGGAAACGGTTGGTGTTCAGCGCCAAGGCACGGGTGGCCAGGGGCTCGGATATCTTGGTGACAACGCCCGGCTCGTGGCGGTAGTTCTCGAAGCTGTCCATGCCGATCTGGCCCGATCCATGGCCGGCTCCGCCGTAAATAAGGTCGATCTGGCCGGTCTCAAAGGCCACGACCCGGGCGTTGGTGTCGGGAATGATCTTGATCAGGAGATACTTGGACTTCGTCTTGTCGCCCCAGTAATCCTCGTTGCGTTCCAGCAGGACGTATTCGCTCTTGACCGATTCCACCATCTTCCATGGGCCGGTGCCGATGGGGGCCTTGATGCCCTTGGAAGTGTTGCCGCTTTCCGGCATGGCGGCCGGAGACAGGAACCGGACCGGACGGACCAGGGCCAGCTCCTGCAACGCGGGATAATAGGGGTCGTGCAGGGTCAGCTTGACCGTGTATTCATCCAACACGGTGGCGGGTTCCTTCCCGGCTTCCTTGGCTTTCCATAATTGGTTGGTAAGCTCCAGCCAGTGGTGGCGCGCGTGGTTGAACATGATGGCGTCGATATTGCGCTTCACGGCCTCGGCGTTGAACGGCTGGCCGTCGGAGAAGCGCACACCCTTGCGCAGCTTGAAGGTATATTCGCGGCCGTCCGGGCTGATGACCCAGGACTCGGCCAGGCATGGGGCGACAGTGCCGTCGGCCCGATAGCGCACCAGCGGCTCATAGATCAGGTTCTGGGAGAACATCTGGTTGGGCGAATACAGGTGCGGGTTGAACTCGCCCATGTTGGAGTTCCAGGAATAGACCAGGACATCCTTGCCTTCGGGCGGCGCAGCCAGCGCTCCCGGAAGAGCGGTGAACAACAGGGTTCCGAGCAACGCCGTCAATACCAGAGTCCGCCGAATCCCCGCGGCGCAGTCCGAACATCTTCGCATCACAGTCCCTCCCTCGAGTGTTGGATATGAAATAGAAAAAAGATGGCATTGGGTAACATCAAAATCTTGAACACTCAATATCTACAGATAAGAAAAAAATTATGGTGCTACTGAATAATGAAGTGGGGCGACTTTGTTGGACCTCTGAGCGTGTTTTTAGGTGGACAGGTGCACAGGCTGTTTACGCTTTGACGCCCAGAGCCGGTATCATCTCCACCCTCCCTCTCGCCGTCGCCTGCGCGGCTGACACGCGCGAAGCAGCCGTCTTTTACGGCGCGGGTATGCTGCGCGGAGCATGTGAACAGGATTCATGGAAGACCGCTTGACACGAATATCTTTTGTGAAATAGTAACGCTAATGTGTTACTATTATTTTATTCGTGCTAACTTCGACCGGTCCGAACGGCATCGGGGTTAGCGGAGGAGGGTATCCGATGTCAGGATGCACACCAAAGTCGGCACCGGCAGTCACGCCGGTGGACTTGTCTTCAATCCACCCCAACAAGGAGGGCACCATGAAACAGATTGAAGGCGTTATGACCCAAACCAACGCACCCAAGGGGATCGACCCGGACAGCCTGTTCTTCGTCCAGGTCGACGCCACCAAGTGCCAGGCTTGCGGTACCTGCGAGGAACACTGCGCCACGGGGGCGATCCAGTCCATCAACGAGGACGGCATCCACCAGGTGGTGGACCCGGCGGCCTGCATGAACTGCGGCCAGTGCCTGGTCAACTGTCCCTACGACGCCATCTACGAGGGCGTATCCTACGTGGATGAAATCTTTGAAAAATTAAAAGATCCGAACACCATCGTGGTGTCCATGCCCGCGCCCGCCGTGCGCTACGGCCTGGGCGAATGCTTCGGCAAACCCACCGGCACCTATGTTGGCGGCCAGATGCATGCGGCCCTGCGCCAACTCGGCTTCAACTACATCTGGGACAACGAGTTCACCGCCGACGTGACCATCATGGAGGAGGGCACCGAGCTCATCCAGCGGGTCAAGGAACAGGGCCAGAAGGACGCCCGTCCCCTGCCCCAGTTCACCTCCTGCTGCCCCGGCTGGGTCAAGTTCGCCGAAACCTTCTACCCCGACCTGCTGCCGAACATGTCGAGCTGCAAGTCGCCCATCGGCATGCTCGGCCCGCTGGCCAAGACCTACGGCGCCGAAGAGACCCACACTCCGGCCCAGAAGATCTACACGGTCTCCATCATGCCCTGCATCGCCAAGAAATACGAAGGGATGCGCCCGGAGATGGCCGACAGCGGCTTCCGGGACATCGACGCGACCATCGACACCCGCGAACTGGCCTACATGATCAAGACCGCGGGCATCGACTTCAATTCCCTGCCGTCCCAGGGACCGGACCCGATCCTCGGCGACTCCACCGGTGCGGCGACGATCTTCGGCAACTCCGGCGGCGTCATGGAAGCGGCCCTGCGACTGGCCTACGAAGTGCTGTCCGGCGAGAAGCTGAACAATCCCGACATCAAGGTCGTGCGCACCCACGAAGGCATCAACACCGCCGACGTGAAGGTGCCCAACTTCGGCACGGTCAAGGTCGCCGTGGCCAGCGGCCTGAAGAACGCGGCCAAGCTGTGCGAAGAGGTCCGTGCAGGCAAGTCCCCGTACCACTTCATCGAGATCATGACCTGCCCCGGCGGCTGCGTGAACGGCGGCGGCCAGCCCGTCGATCCCGAGATCAGGGCCTCCCTGTTCCGGTCCACCGTCGCCCAGATCAACAAGCGCTTCCGGGCCCGCAGGGTCGGCGCATAAGGAGGAATGAAACCATGAAACTGAACAGACGCGGATTCATCAAGGCCTGCGGCTTCATGGCCGGCTACACCGTGCTCGGCCTGAACCTGACCCGTGAGGCGGTCGCCGCCACCATGGACTTCGTCGGCCTGCGCCAGAAGTCCGTCTACGACGCCGACGCAAAGATCTACAAGATCAGGAAGTCCCAGGACAACCCGATGATCAAGAAGCTCTACAACCACGAGGACGGCTTCCTGCATGAAGGCCCCTGCGGCCACATGTCCCACCACCTGCTGCACACCCACTACGTGGACCGCAGCGCCCGGGTGAAGGCCCTCAAGGAAAAGGGCTACAAGTTCAACATCTAATCCCCGACAGCTTCGACCTGCGGCAAGGATGCTTCTGATCCAAGGGCCGAACGCGTCACCCCCTCTCCCATACCCTGTTGCTTCCGTTCCCTTTCGCAGCCTCTGTGTGAGTTTCTCGTAATACTTTTTTTAAAAAGTTATGCGTTTAATATAATTTTTTCTTGATTAGTAACATTGTATTCCGTAACACTGATCGCAGAACACCTCCAACCGGAGACCATCCGCCTGCGGGAGGGGCTTGCCTGACCCAAGGGTGGAGCTGCCCGGCCCCGCCCGATATCGCAGTCGGCAAAGCGGCCGGAAGCTCCGTCCCTCTCCGGCAGAGAGCCCGGGAGTGCTAAACCGGGCTCTTCTCATGAGGTATCCACGAATTGAAGGAGCAAGGGATGCAGAAACGGCTGGGCATCATAGGCATCATCATCAAGGACCGCAACAGGACCGCCGGCGCGGTCAACAACATCTTGAGCGACCACGGGGAAATGATCGTGGGTCGGATGGGATTGCCGTTCCGGGAGCGGGGCGTGAGCATCATCGACCTGATCATCGAGGCCACCACCGACGAGGTCGGGGCGCTGACCGGCAAGCTCGGCATGCTCGACGGCGTCCAGGTCAAATCGCTGCTGGTCTAGGAGGCGGCGATGCAACGTCCGGCCGAGGGAAAAAAGCGACGCGAGCGGGACGGGCTGGGCGAACTCGACGTGCCCGCGCAGGCCTACTGGGGCATCCACACTCTGCGGGCCGTGCAGAATTTCCCATTTTCCGGATATCGGCTGCACCCGGCATTCATCCGCGCGTTCGCCCAAGTCAAACTGGCTTGCGCCAAGACCAACGCGCTCCTCGGGTACCTTCCCGAGGAGCGCGGACGGGCCATCGTCGACGCCTGTGCCGAAATGGCGGCGGGCGCACTGACCGACCAGATCATCGTCGATGCCTTCCAGGGCGGGGCAGGCACGTCCACCAACATGAATTTCAACGAGGTCATCGCCGGACGGGCCGCCGAACTGCTCGGCGGCGACCGGGGCGACCGCGCCCTGGTCAACCCCCTGCGCGACGTCAACATGCACCAGTCCACCAACGACGTGTACCCCACGGCCCTGAAGGTGGCGGCGCTGACCCTGCTCATCGAACTGGAACAGGCCGTCGGCCGGTTCCAGGAGTCCATGCAGGAGCGCGAGGCGGCCTTCCGCAACGTGGTCAAGGTGGCCCGGACCGAGCTGACCGACGCCGTGCCCATGACGTTGGGCATGACTTTCGGGGCCTTTGCCGACGCCGTGGCCCGGGACCGCTGGCGAATCTTCAAATGTCGGGAGCGTCTGAAACGGGTCAATCTCGGCGGCACGGCCATCGGCACGGGGCTGGGCGCGCCGCGCAACTACATCCTCGCTGCGGCCGGGCATCTGGCGGCCATCACCGGATTGCCCGTATCCAGGGCCGAGAACCTGGTGGACGCGACCCAGAACATGGACGTCTTCGTCGAGGTCTCAGGCATGCTCAAGGCCTGCGCCGCCACCCTGCTGAAGATCGCCTCGGACCTGCGGCTGCTGTCCAGCGGGCCCGACGCCGGGTTCGGGGAAATCCGCCTGCCGCCGCTTCAGGCCGGGTCCTCGATCATGGCGGGCAAGATCAACCCGGTCATGCCCGAGGCCGCCACACAGGCGGCCATCCGGGTCATGGCCAACGACCAGGCCATCACCATGGCCGCCGCCCTGGGCCAGCTCGAGCTCAACCACCTGCTGCCGCTCATCGCCCACGCCCTGCCTGAATCCCTGACCCTGCTGACCGCCGCCTGCAACGGCCTGGCCGAACACTGCCTGCCGGGCGTCCGGGCCTGCGAGGAACGCTGCCGGGAACACGTGGAGCAGAGTTCGGCCCTGGCCACGGTCCTGGTGCCGTTCCTGGGCTACGACCGGGTCGGCGAACTGGTGGCCGAGGCCCGTGCGCAGGGCGAGACCGTGCGCCGCCATGTTCTGCGCATCAGCGCGGTCGGTCCCGAGGCCCTTGAGCGGCTACTCCTGCCCCGTCAATTGTGCAAACTGGGGTTTACCCCGGAAGAATTCAAGGAAATGAAAACGCCATGAACCCGACCGATCTGCTGATGTATCTGAGCGGAGCCGACGACCAAGGACTCTACGCGCAGGCCGACGCCGTGCGCCGGGAGACCTTCGGCAAGGCCACCTATCTTCACGTTGCCGTGCAGCTGTCCAACGTCTGCGACCAGGCGTGCCGCCACTGCGCCCTGCGCGGCGAGAATTCGCGGCTTAGGCGCTTCCGCCTGTCCGCGACCCAGGTACTGGACCAGGCGGCCGAGGCCATCCGGGGCGGGGCCGGCACCGTGGTTCTGCGCGTCGGCAACGATCCGGCCTGGACCGCGCCGCTCGTCAGCGAACTCGTCCGGGAGATCAAGGTCCGGCACGACGTGGCCGTGGCCCTGTCCCTGGGGCACCGGGGCCTGGACGAATACGCCTATTGGAAGGAGTGCGGGGCGGACCGCTGCCGCATCAACCTCGAAACCTCGGAGCCGTTCCAGTTCAAACGGCTGCGCCAGGGCGAACATTTCACCGGCAGACTGCACCTGCTGGGCAAGCTGCATGAACTCGGCTACGAAGTCGGCTCCGGGGTGCTGGCAGGACTGCCCGGCACCACGCCCATGGACAGCCTGCGCGACGTCCTCTTCCTGGCCGAACTGGACCTGGACATGATCGAGATCACCCCCTTCGTACCCAGGCCGGACACGCCCATGGGCGGCATGGGCCCCGGTTCCGTGGACGCGGCCATGCGCATGGCCGCCCTGCTGCGCCTGCTGTGCCCCACGGCCTGCATCCCGGCCACGGATGCCCTGGACGAGTTGCGACCCGGCAGCCGCCAGCTCGCCCTCGGCCGGGGCTGCAACGCGGTCCTGCCCGTGGTGGGCACGCCCCTGTCCCGGCTGGACGCCGACCCCCTCCCGGAAGGGCTGGGCAGCATCCGGGCGGCCATCGTCCGCAGCGGACTGATCCCGTCCCCGGCCAAGGGGCTCGTCCAGGAGGGCCGCCATGTCGGATAAGGCCCCGCGCGGCGTCCGGCTGGTCATCGCCCTGGTGGGGCGGCGCAATGCGGGCAAATCGTCCCTGATCAACGCCCTCACCGGCCAGGACACCGCCATCGTCTCGGACACGCCGGGCACCACCACGGACCCGGTGGCCAAGCCCTACGAACTCCTGCCCCTGGGCCCGGTGACCTTCTACGACACCGCCGGACTGGACGACGCAGGCGAGTTGGGCGAACTGCGCGTCAAGGCCACGCGCAGGATTCTCTACCGCAGCGACGTGGCCGTGGTCGTGCTCGGCGAGGACGGACTCACCGGCTACGAGCAGGCCCTCATCGAGACCATCCGCGAACTGGACATCCCCTATATCGTGGCCTGGAACAAGGCGGACCTGCGGGCGCCCGGTGCGGACCCGATCCCGGTGGACCCGGCCGCGCCCGTGATCGAGGTCTCGGCCACGGACGGCCGCAACGTGGACCGGCTCAAGCAGGCGATCATCGACGCGGTCCCGCCCGAATACCGCCAGGAACGGCTCATCGTGGGCGACCTGATCAACGAGGGCGACAGCGTGCTCTGCGTGGTGCCCATCGACCTGGCCGCGCCCAAGGGGCGGCTGATCCTGCCCCAGGTCCAGGTCCTGCGGGAAATCCTGGACTGCGACGCCATGGGCACTATCGTCAAGGAGCGGGAGATCCAGGCGGCCCTGGATGGCTTCAACCGCAAGCCCGCCCTGGTCGTCAGCGACTCCCAGGTGATCATGAGCGTGGCCGGGGACGTACCGGACGATATTCCCCTGACCACCTTCTCCACCCTGTTCGCCCGCTACAAGGGCGACCTGGACCGGCTGGTGCAGGGCGCTTCGGCCATCGACAGCCTCAAGGACGGCGACTTCGTGCTCATCGGCGAGGCCTGCTCGCACCACGACGTGGCCGATGACATCGGCCGGGTCAAGATCCCCCGCTGGATGTCCCAGTACACCGGCCGCGACCTGCACTTCGAGGTCTACTCCGGCCACGACTTCCCCGAAGACCTGGAAGAATTCAGCCTGGTGGTCCACTGCGGCGCGTGCATGCTGAACCGCACCGAAATGCTCCGCCGCATGGCCGAATGCGCCCGCCGCAATGTGCCCGTCACCAACTACGGGGTGGCTATCTCCAAGGTCCAGGGCGTGCTCGACCGTATATTGCGGCCTTTTGGGTTAGGCGGCTTCCGATAGCGGGCCATCTGCACATTTTTTCCGGCCGTGGCAATCCTCACGTAGACGGCTACGCTGCGGTTGCCCCGGCCGGAAGAAAATGCACAGCTGACCCACTCTCGAAAGCCTTGTGCGAGCGCGGTAAGAGAGCCGCTGTCGGGTGCTGCGCACCCGAATCGCTCCAAAAGAATAAAGAAATGAAGGCCCCTGACTCAGATATGAGTCAGGGGCCTTCATTTCTTTATTCTTTTGGAGCGATTCGGGTGCGCAGCACCCGACAGCGGCTCTCTTACCGCGCTCGCACAAGGCTTTCGAGAGTGGGTC
>Ga0075011_10001533_pt1 | contig 12463 bp, 7 predicted proteins | sample TARM_MetaG_T_14_FD_72354 | JGI IMG/M metagenome (GOLD analysis project Ga0075011, IMG submission 72354) | Freshwater microbial communities from Pennsylvania, USA, analyzing microbe dynamics in response to fracking - TARM_MetaG_T_14 | ecosystem: Environmental > Aquatic > Freshwater > River...
ATAAAATACAAAATATTATCAAAAGTCAACTCCAACAATGGTTTGATGCCTTACCTAGTTACATCAAGGCTTATCTGCCGATTTTGGGGTGCGAAAGTTGAGTTAATTATTTCAGAAAGCTTCTCCGTAACAACTTCATGAACAGACTTTGCATCACTATCTGTATTTTCAAATAGTTTGCCATTGAAGTAGTATTGATAATCTTCGCCTTCAATAACTTTCGATTCTACAACATCTGAATTTGATATTAATATTTTTTGTATATTATTCATTACGCCTATTGCTCCTCCTATTGAATACTAGATTTTAAGAAAGCCCCTACATTATTTATATAAAACTAATGTAGGGGGGAATGTGCAATATATCCTGATGTAGTTTTGGCACAGTGTTAAAATTTTTCATAACTGTTGATAGTTACTCGCTACATCGTAATCTATACCGTTCTCTTGCAAATGAGGGCCTTTTTGGGCAGTAGGCTAGTACTTCCCTTTGTTTCTAGGTTCCTTCATTATTGAAACACTTCTTGGAAAAATATAATCCTGACTGGGTGATTTAGTTAAAAAAGAAGGTGTTGATAATCTGTTCTATGTAAAATGACATTTAATTTCAATTTACCTATTCTGCTCACTTTCCCTTAATAGGTCACCGCTTACTGTCTTCCATTCTGTTAAACCATTAGCACTACGCCCCATAACTAAAGCTGCCGCAGTTGATGCACTTGAAAAAGTATAATCTTCTGCAAGGTATAATACGCCATCTTCCTTAGTTACTAATAAACCTTTATCAATTAAGTCTTTCTTTAAATCTAGATATCCCTGTTGATAAGAATCACTGACCGAGCCAGCAAATAATGATTCCTTTAACACTTTGAAACCATTAGAAACAGGAATACCAATTGCATTTGCTCCTCTTGCTGCATTTATAAAATATTTTTTAACTAAACCACTATTAATTGTTTGATCGTGCTCACCCTCTGTATCAGACGCGTTCCTGTTACTTGTTACATTAAGGTTCCAAGCATTCCGTAATAGGTTAATCAATTTCTTCTGTCTACTTTCAAGAACCTTGGGTGTCCATTCGTTTTCTTGAATGACTTGAGTTGTTAATGCAAACGTCGTAACTCCGTTTTTAGATTGGAAATAAGACGTTTTCTTTTTATTAAAGTCATAATTCCGAGCTTGTGAGTTTTTGGATCGAGTTAACAAAACTAGATTCCCTAGCTTGTGCACATACTCAGATGGATCAGTGAAATTTGCAAGCCAATCACTATCTTCTTTAGGGGTCTGCGGCAGTACATGCTCGACTGTAATAACTGAGTGATCATAGAAAGGTTGTCCGTTAGTTAGTAATGAGTCCAGGCGAAGCAAAACGTATCTCCTTACCGTATCTTTTAAATCTGTATACACATCTCCATTTAATTTTTCCAAAACCGCTCTTTTATCATCATCTGGCACCTTCAATAGAGAATCCTTGGAAAACACATCAATCCCTTTCTCCATTTGCCTTAAAATCTGTGAATATTTAGACATACGCCAATTGAAGTTTTTCCGTAATACCATACTGATACCTGAAAACTGTTCTAGTAAGTTCAAAAATTCCTCCAGTTTTTCGTTATATTCCTTAATGTAATACATTGCTACAGGAATCCAGTCACTGTTATCAATTCGATTTAGTAAGCTTAATACTTTTATTATCTTCGGTTGGTGACTGTAAAAGGATCGGTAGTCAATAAGTTTTAAATAAATTTCACTATATGGAATTAATATATCATCAATAAAATATTTCCCAGTTACTTTTGAGAAGATATCCTCGTACTCATCTTTATAATTTGCACTGCCTTTTCTTTTCTGGATTATCATTCGGATGTGATCGAATAACTTATTGAATCTATCTCGTCCTAATGATACTTCTACATCCTCCCATTTATCTGTATAGAAATCTTGTTCACTTTCAGGGATTGCCCCAATCACACGTGCTTTAAAAATATCACTTGGAAGCAGATCCAATCCGCGATCATTTAGAACAGTAAATATGCGAAAAGCTGAATCAAAATTGGGGGTTGAAACTACAACAATAAAACATAAAGTCGCTAACACTAATGGAAGTGTTTTTACTGTATCCTCATCTAACTCATTCAATCTTTCTATAAAATAAATTGCATTATCTCGAATAGCCTTTTGGCTATCTGTTTTGAATGGTGTATCTTTTGTTAACTTATGTGTCATTCCTTTTTCTTGTATGTATCTTTTTAGGAATTCATCATCTCTTTTGCGTAAATGTAGTCGATATGTATCCTGTGTGCCCAGTATCTTGCTGCCCTTCTGTACCACCATTTGTTCGATATCATTAGCATAATCATCACTTAGAACATCGCGTAATACAGAGAACAAAATAGTAAGTGTAGTCAATCGTTGTTGGCCATCCAATACATCAGATTTTGGGCCACCTTTTTTCACTAGAACAATACTTCCTAAAAAGTAAGGTTCGTTAACATTACTGACATTATTTTCCGTAATACCATAGTGATTAATAAATTCCAACAAGTCATCCAAGAGTTCTCCCGCTTCATCTGTTGTCCACGAATATGGACGTTGAACAGATGGGACAGTGAACAAATAATCGTCAGAAAAAACTTTATGTAAAGGAGTTTCTTGGGCAGTTAGATTTGTTTTCATATAACATTCCTCCAATGTTCTTATAACTTTATAGATTTTTTATGACCATCAATATATATAAGCTCAAAAGTGTTACTTATGGCAGTGCCTTCTTCTTCATCGAAAATAAATCCATGAATAACATAACAATACCCATGGGTTGCCTCGGAATAAAACAGAGTAGAATTTGTTCCCGATGATTGTTTTCCTGAAATTTCCTATTGACTGTCTATGAAGTAGACGCAATCACGCAAAGTAACTTCATACTTTTCTAGTTCATTTACAAATTCATTAAGAGTCTCTAAGTCTATGTATTCATATAGAAAGTCTTTTAAATCCTTATTCATCTCATCAGGAAGCCATATAATTTCATCTTGAAAGCTTGTTAAATCTTTTTTGCCATCGTCAGTAACAAAATAACCAACCTGTTCGGTCTTATAATACGTAATATCATACTTACCATTTACACTTAGCGTTGTTTCACCCAAAACCTCATGTAGATCACCATTATACCTATCCTTAATAAACAATGTATTTTTCTCATAATCGATATAAATGCTACCAGTGAAACATTTAAGCTTGTTTAGATCGTTTTTTATCATTAGCTATCCCTTTCATATGAACCAGGAGAGAAATCCTCTCTCCTAGCCTTAAATCAATCTTTAAATACTTTCCTTAAATTGCTCATAACTGCTTGCTACATCATAATCAATACCATTCTCAAGTGCAGCAAAGTGTTTACGCCCACATTCAATTTTACCGTCCTCACGTAAACGAAGATCCTCTTGATTTGTACTACCTTTAGTTTCAATTACGAAGAAAAGTTTTTCTACTCCATCATTTTCGACTAAGATTGCCCAATCGGGATTATAGTTTCCTAATGGTGTATCAATAGCAAACGACCCAGGTAATTTTACAAATAACTTAACATCTACATCGTTGTTGAGTTTTTCAGCAAATGTTTTTTCAGTGTCAGAATCATACTTGATGTAATTATACACAGACTTGTCATCATCAACTTTAACTGCATTAGCTTTCATATACCCTACAAGCTCTTCGTTTTCAAATAATGATTGCTCATAATATTCGTGGTCACCAATCTTCTCGTATTTAATGCCATCGATGATAAGTTTACGTTTTTCCCGATTAATGATTTTCATTACTGCTTCCATAAAGCTCTGAGGATCCTTTTTAAAATCATCCAGACGTTCAGATTTTATAAGTATATCCACTATAGTTCGGCGTTTAAGATTTGTTTGCTCCTGCAGATAACGTAATATGTCAGGTAGCCTTCGCTCTTCTTCCAAAGCTTCATATACCCTTAGTGTTTGTCCTTCACCTGTAACTCCAGAGTGCTCAACTTTCAAGAGTGCATTTTCTCGTTTAACTTTTCGTGCTCTAAATGGGGCTAATTTTCTAATTGCTGATACACTTTCATTCATTAGTCTTTCACTATCCAATTGAACGGAATATGTAGTTTTATACTTAATCTTATCCCATAATTGGTTGAAATCTTCACTTAGTAATACCTCTTTGTTCAATCCAATGGAAACTTTATCTTTTTCATTAAATACAGGTAGCTTTTTAATTGATTTTTTAATTACCCGCTCAATCTCTTGTTGCACAGGTAAAAATTCATCGGGCACCGAAAAATCTTCACTTACTAGATCCTGTTTAAGAGAATCTTTTACTTTACCTTTTTTATCGATATATTTCTTTTCTAACAGGTAAGCAAATAATTTCTCGGATTTTTCATAACCAAGTGTTTTTTCTTCGTTATTTTCGTCCTTAAAAGTAATTGGTGCGAAAGCCTGTTGCTCAATATATCCAAACTTAATGCCTGTTTCATCTTCCATTTCTTTTTGAAGTGAATCTGCAAACTCCTCATAGGATTCATTTGCAACCACCGTTAATATATTGTCGTTTTCATCATAAACACGGCGACCAGCTTTATTAACCGGTAAACGAAGACCACGTCCGATTTTTTGTCGTTTTGTCAGTGTATCTTTTGTTTCAACTAATGTACAGATTTGAAATACGTTTGGGTTGTCCCATCCTTCTTTAAGTGCCGAGTGAGAAAAAATAAACCGCTTCGGTTCATCAAAACTTAGTAATCTTTCTTTATTCTTCATGATCAACTCAAAGAAGGATTCATCATCTTTATTTGAACGAAGGGAACCATCTTTAGTTGTTCGACTGTCTTTAAAATTCCCCTTTTTATCTTGCGAGAAGTAACCGCCATGAACATCTTCTACATTAAAGTTTGTAAGAAAGCTATCTTCTTTAAATAACGTATGATATTTCTGATGCTTAATTAAGTTCATATACTCTTCTTCAAACATTTGAGCATATCTTCCATGGCTCCATGTACCATCATCGTTATAAATACGATAATTAGCAACCTTATCGATGAAAAACAAGCTAAGTACTTTTATCCCTTTATGAACGAGTTTTAACTCTTTGTCTAAATGAGTTCGGATTGTTTCACGGATTTGATATCTTTTTAAAAGGTTATCGTCCATTCCACCAATCACTCCACCAAGTCCCAGTACTTTTCCATTTTCAAACTCTATCGATTCATTGCCTGGGAAGCAATCAATTCCAGCTACAACATAACCTTGATATAAATCACGCTCACCAGATAGTAGAAACAGATTGTTCTTTTTATTAGGATCTATCTGTTTTCGAACACGTGTTACATTACCATTTTTCTTTTTCTCGTCAAGCTCTATCGTTGCTTTATACCCACTCTTGTTTGAAACACTAATAAGCTTAATGTATGGATCGTTATAATCATCATCCGAATTTACTGACAGCACTTCGATCTTTTTCACTAATCGTTGATCATAAGCATCAATAGGATCCAATTTATACATCAGGTTATACGTTTCTCTATGTGTTGCCGAATAACGCAACTTACATAATGGGTTGAGTGATGCAATTGCCTCTTTTGCCTTCTCTGTATTATCAACACTCTGAGGTTCGTCAATAATTACAATTGGGTTTGTTTCTTGAATGAACTCAATTGGTTTTTTCCCATTCATCGTATCCCGCTCACGATGGATAAGGTTCGCTTTTGTCTCTTTTTCAGGATCATCGAAACTTTTCCTGAATGCGTCGATGTTAATAATCATTACTTCAATATCACTACTTGTTGCAAAATCACGAACCTTCTCTAGCTTTGATGAATCATAGATAAAATAACGACAATGCTGCCCTGGGTATAATTCATTAAAATGATCAGCAGTCATTTGGAACGATTTGTATACCCCTTCACGTATAGCCACACTTGGTACGACGATTACAAATTTCGAAAAACCATATTTTTTATTTAGTTCAAAGATACTGCGAGTATACACATACGTTTTTCCAGTACCAGTTTCCATTTCGACAGTAAAGTTCCAGTCCTGGATAGCATTACTTTTCTTCAAGTGATTTCGCATTTGTATCGTTTGTATATTTTCTAATATCTCTTGCTCTGACAGTTCAAGCTTATTACCGATACCTAATTCAGTTTGTTGCTGTCCTAGGATATGTCCTGCACCAACTGAGAAGTTGGATACTTTTACAGGTTGTCCATCAAAAATGTCGACAATAGAGTCGACAGCATCTAATTGGTATTGCTGTTCATCAAATTTAATCTTCATTACTGAACACCCCCTTAAATAACACGTATATCTTCTACATTGTGGCGGATTAAGATTTGTTGAGCATTTGTTCGGACTGTGTCATCTTTAAACCCATCATCGTAAAAAACAACACGAGCAGGTTTTAATTTAGCTATTTCTTCAATGATGTCCAAAGTAAGATCAAGTTCTAAGCAGATTAATAGATAACCCATTCCAACATCGTAGACCGACTTTCCTCTAATATGTTTTTCCTCTATAGGTACAGTTAAATCAATTCCATACTTAAGTAAAATCTCATATACAATGTCTTCTCGTGTACGCCCTTCCTTGATTGGATCCACCAAGTCTAACAATTCTTTTTCTAGGTTTAATGATTCTTCATCCCACTCTTTTATGTTGGTGGAGTCAAGTTGAAAAACTTTAAAGCCTAAATCCAATTGTTTATCACTAACTTCAGTTTCAGATATCAACTCCCTAGACTTTCGTATACGTTCTTGACTAATTTCACTAATATTTAATGGTTTATTTATATTTTTTAAATACTCAACTGCAGCTTTTTGGTCTGGGTTATCTTCATCAAGTACTTCAGGTAACTGAATCATTATAAACCGTCGATTACCGTTGTCCTCCAAGTTAAGCTCCATAACCGCCTGTGCAGTCGTTGAAGATCCTGCAAAGAAATCCAAAACAATTCCATCTAAATTCTTTCCCAACCCAATTCTAATAAAGTCTTTTAGTAACTCAACTGGTTTTGGATTACTAAAGACTTTTTCTCCAAATAACCGTCGAATCTGATTCGTTCCATTTCCACTACTGTACTCAGGTTTATAAAACAAAGATTTCGGTTTTTGAGTTGGTTTATCTGCTTCAAGAGGTCTAGTTTTTTTGTAAATTGAATATTCTCCACCGTCTCCTTTAGTAACAATTATGTTATAAGGTTCATTAACAAACTTTTCCTTACTCCACCTCCATGACATTTCTTTACCATTTGTTATTGGAAAAATTTCAACATCCTCGTGACTTTCTCGCTTTATACTTAATTCCATATTTTCATTAATATAAATTGGAAAAAATAAATTAGGTCTCTTTTCACGCGGCGCATTTACTCCAGTAGCTTTTAAATTTGCACCCTTCTTATAGAATCCCAGTTCATCTTGTTCCCAGTCACTCAATTGGTCATCTGGTACAGGCAGTAAACCAAAATTAGTTTCTTCTTTATTCTTTGTATAAACTACAGTATATTCATGTGTTCCTGAAAATCCGTACTGGTCATTATTACCCTTCAAGTTCATTACAGTAGGTAGCTGCGCTATGAAATTATGTTCTCCAAATATATCATCACAGATTCTTCTTAAATTATGGACTTCATTGTCATCGATACTAATAAAAATAACTCCATCTTTCTTCATCAAATTCCTCGCGATTTTCAATCTTGGATACATCATATTTAACCAATTTGTATGAAAACGTCCGTGCGTTTCTGGATTAGATTTCATACTTTCATTAGCCTGCTCTTTATAATTGGAAATATTATCTTGAAAATTATCTTTGTATATAAAATCCTTACCTGTATTATAAGGGGGATCCACATAGATCATTTTTATTTTATTCCTATATGAATTCTGTAAAATTCTTAAAACCTCGATATTATCCCCTTCAATAAATATATTATTTGTACTTTCCCAATTTACACTATTCTCTTTATGTGGTTTTAAAGTTCCTGTAGTCTGTTTCTGCGCCAACTGAATCGCCTCGGTTTTCCCATTCCAGGTAAATTCATAACGCTCTTTATCCTTTTCAACATGTTCCCCCAACGTCAACATGAACTTGTCCATATCAATTTTACCCTCTGTGAATATGTCAGGAAATAGTTCTTTCAATTTCTCAATGTTATCTTCAACAACATCAAATGTTTTACCGTCTAGCTTATCCATCTAACACAACTCCTTTATTTGTATCAATATCTGTTCTTTTTCTTGTTCTCTTTTCTTTACTTTCATATGGAGTTCCATCTTTTCTCCAAAATCAAGCTGTTCTTTTTGTAATTGTTGAAGTTGATCTATTATTTTATCGACATCATTAAATGAAGTTATTAGAGGTAACAAATCTTCAGATGAAGTACTTATTTTCGGATAGGTACTTATATTTTCAATTAATGAACTCATGGTTATCGCTGAATGCACACTTTCATAAAATGCCCAGAGATTACTATAGGATAAGTTATTAAAACAAATCCTATTTAGAAAACGTTGTACTCCATTATTAATATCCGATAATTTAATCCAAGGTGATTGAATTATATTTTCAACTACGACCTTAGTCTCATCATTGTTGTTTAACCTCTTATGCGCAGCACTAATGCTAATGTTCTCATTTTCATCGGATGCAATAATCACAATTGGGTTTGGCAAGACTTTATGAAACAGCTTCACCATTCGTTCATATCTGTTTATCGTTTTAAATGAAATTGATAGCCAATAGATTTCTTCATACTGCTTATCTTCGTTAACATACTTAGGGATATTTAGTGTGTCCTGTTTACAGATAGAAAGTAAATAAATGCTGTCAATTTCAGTAGTCAACAGCTCTTTTTCATCAGGTGTTAATTGACCTTGCTCATAAAATTGTTTCTTCGCTATTTTACGATTAAAGACTGTTTTTTTCGGCATATGGAAAAAGTCGATAAGTTGACTTCGCATGGAATCACCTACTTTACGATAAGATAAGAAACTAACTCAAAATCCTCTGCTTTTTGGAATGTATCACGCGAAAGGGAAGATTCACCTATACTGAATAACGATGCCATACCCATCTCCTCGTTTTTACCGATGATGAAATCAGTTGCACTGGATAACATTGACTGATACTTACCCATATCCGAAACGCCTTTAGTCTCCTGTTCAAACGCATGAATTAATTCTGGATAAATTTCTGTTTGACCAAGACTAAGTTTTCGATACAAATCAAGGATTTGCTTGCTTTTCACATGACTGTAGGAGATACGTTCATTTTCATCAATATAAATAAGGTAATATGGTTCTAATGCACTTTGATCTGAAATAGTTGCTTTTTGATTGATTTGACGTAGACAGAAAATGACTCCTGGTTTTAGCTCTGAATCTGGGTCTGAATGATTTGGTGCGATTGCATATAATCCTAATGGTGCTTTCTCAATCATTTCTTTATGATTCTCCATGTATTCAACCAGATCCATTTTAAAATCATTTAATGTAAGGTCTGTAATAGATAGTCCACCCGACATTTCTTCAAGATCGATTACTTCCTCTTGGAGTTGTTCAAGCTGTTTACGACGATAATCCAGATCATTCATTTTCTCGCCCTGGTAATCGATAACATTCTCCTCACCCGTTGCAGATATATCCACTAATGCCATCCGTCCTGTTACACGTGCTTCCAAATTAATATATTCATCCAGTTCCATATTTGGCCAGAAGTTTACTAGCTGGATTTTATCGTTTTTGGAACCTAGGCGGTCAATTCGTCCGAACCGTTGAATTATACGTACAGGGTTCCAGTGAATATCATAATTTACAAGATAGTCGCAGTCTTGTAAGTTCTGACCTTCTGATATACAGTCTGTGGCGATTAATATATCAATTTCTTCTGATGCATCTGGATACAGTGTGTCTCTACCTTTTGATTCTGGTGAAAAGTATGTTAAAACTGCATTTAAATCTTTCGTCCTTACACCCTTCATTGTTGTTTTATTACTGCCAGAACCAGTAACAAGTGCAGAATGGATTCCAAGATATTCCTTTGCCCATTCGGAAATATTGTCATACAGATAATTAGCTGTATCTGCAAAAGCTGTAAAAATAATAATCTTTTGGTTGTTATTGTTTATTGGCTTTTTAATTTTCTTGTTGATGTGTTGCTTTAGATATTGTAATTTTTCATCACGATGTGGTTGTACCTTTGCGGCTTCAGTGATTAGTTGCTCTAAATAACGCCTATCATCTTCCAATGCTTGTCTCCACTTGATACGATCCATGTCCTGAATTAATACTTTGACTTTAGAACCTATTAACATGTCTTCTATTTCATCATCTTCAATATTAATCTCATTGATTTTCAACGTGCTATCAGTATACTCTTTGTAATGATCCAACTTGTAGATAAGGTCATCAATCCTATGAAGTAACGATGCAATAGTTTTCCCAAACGAATGTATGGAACTTTCCATCCTTTTTAATAAGTTGACTCGCATAAGATGAATTAAACTAAGTTCACGATCTAACTGAGTTAGTACTGATTTATTATTTATTACAGTATCGTATTTTTTACTATATTCTACTCGCTTTTCGGGTAAGAGATATCTTAAAGGTGCATAAGCACTTAAATTCAATCTGCTTATGGTTTTATTAACCTCTTCCAATGACGGAAATTCATTTTGGTTATCAATCGGTGCATGCTCATTAATAGGTTTTAGACGTGTTGGAAATTTACCTATCTCTTTTAAATCATAATATTTTTCAACATGCTTACGGGAACGTGCAATCGTTAATGAGTCAAGAAGCTTAAAATAATCCGTATTTAACATTTCTAATAATCGATCAGTATTACGTTCATGATCCTCTAACTTTAACCACTTATTAAAAGCAGTCTGTGATCTACGTAACGATGCTTCGATACTATGAATCCCCACTCTTTCTAAGGCATCGTCTATTCCTTCTGTAATAAAAGCAATTTGGTTTTTCAAATCTTTCATACGATTGTTGACAGGTGTTGCTGATAACATTAATACCTTTGTTTTAACACCTGCCTTAATTACTTTATTCATTAATCGTTGATATCTGGTCTCATGATCCTTTCTTGCATCGTTATTACGGAAGTTATGTGATTCATCAATTACAATCAGATCATAGTTACTCCAATTAACAGTCTCTAAGTTAATATCTCCTGACATTCCCGAGTAGCGACTCAAATCGGTATGATTTAAAACATCATAGTTGAACCGATCAGAAGCTAAAATGTTTCTTTTATCATTTAGAGTATATATCGTCCAGTTCTCACGTAATTTTTTTGGGCTTAATACTAGTACTCTATCATTTCGCAATTCGTAGTATTTAATAACGGCTAGAGCTTCAAACGTTTTACCTAGTCCAACACTATCTGCAATAATACAACCGTCATGTTTTTCTAGTTTATCGATTGCACCAAGAACGCCATCCCTTTGAAATTTATAAAGCTTATTCCATATAGTCGTTTCATGAAAACCCGTTTTTGATTTTACTATTGTATCTTCATCTAGTTCACTCAGGTAATCCCTAAATATATGATAAAGCGTGACAAAATAAATAAATTCGGGGTTATGGTCTTGGTACAATACTTCAAGTTGACTAAGCAATTCTTCTTTTACATCTTCAAGTTGATTCTGATCCTCCCAATAAGTATCGAACCACTGTATGTATTGTTGGGTCATTACTTTATCATCCGTATAAGTAGTTAGGGCTGGATCTTCAGAATAAGTAAACCCTAGACTACTGCTTCTAAAGTTAGCACTCCCAAACATGGTAAATGAGTCATTTCTTGGATTTTGAACATTCACCATGTTCATTGTTGGAACAGATGTTTTAAATGACTTTACATCCACTTTTTCATGTATCCATGCGGCGCACTCCTTCGCAATCCTACTCTGAGTTAACAAGTTACGGAACCCCGCTTCATCTTCAAAACCAGAAAGGGAACGTTCTCTTTGTAGTTGGGTAGTACTTTCCTTTATATCATGTGGTGTGTTGGTAAAAGATGGTTCAGTGAATAAAAACTTAACACGATCAACTTTTGACAATTCCTTTTTTAATGCATTAAATGCATAAATAGTAAAATAAGCCGACATAATCGACAATTTAGCATTGGATCTTATATTTTCTTTAATAGTTTCACCAATTGAACCCATTTTCTTATTATCAAGAAGCTTTTGCATATGTATCCTCCCTGCTCTTCCTGCTGACTATTCTTAAATAAAATTAAATACATTAAACAAATATTAATGTATGTATATTATTAGGTTAAGTAATTATCAAATAAGAAATTACTTATCAATCGTTTCTCTCGCAAAAACTACTGACTGTGTAGAAGCTGGGGTCACAAGTACTGGCCACCAAAACGGTGAACCTCTCCAACCTTTTTCTTCATCCCCCTCTTCACGCAGTAGTATAA
>Ga0075011_10001535_pt1 | contig 12456 bp, 9 predicted proteins | sample TARM_MetaG_T_14_FD_72354 | JGI IMG/M metagenome (GOLD analysis project Ga0075011, IMG submission 72354) | Freshwater microbial communities from Pennsylvania, USA, analyzing microbe dynamics in response to fracking - TARM_MetaG_T_14 | ecosystem: Environmental > Aquatic > Freshwater > River...
TGAGAGGTAACTTGTACATTGATGCAGCATCGTTCGCATAAGGCAATTCATTCTTCTCTCCGGTAAAACCGAATGCAAATGCTTTAAGCTTTACCTGCTGCGATGCGATTGATGCAATTGTAGTGGAATCCAGTCCTCCGGAAAGCAACAGGCCTACATCCACATCTGCAACCATGCATCGCTTGACGGCCCTGTCCATCAGGAACGTAAATTCTTCAGATGCTTCCTGCAGCGTCATTTCTCGTGATGTGGTAGCAGGGGGAGCCCAGTAACGCTGTACAGTAATTGTATCGTTTTCATATATCAGCATGTGTCCCGGCCTAAGTACGTGGACATTTTGATAGATGCATGTGTTTTCAGGAACGTAGCGCAACGCCAGATAGCTTGCTACCGCTTTGGGGTTGATAACAGGGCGGATCAGGCCGGATGCAAGCAGGCTGCCCAGTTCAGAGGCAAACACAAATTCGCCTGACTCTGCCTTTGCGTAGAAGAAGGGCTTTTCTCCAAACCGGTCTCGTGCGCAGAGTAATCGATTGTTCCGGTTGTCCCATAATGCGAAGGCGAACATGCCGGGCACTACTTCGCAGAACTGTGTGCCCTGCTTTTGATACAGGGCGGGCAGAAGCTCTGTGTCAGAAGTGGTATTAAACGGGTAATCCAAGTTACTACGCAACTCTTCATAGCCGTAAAGCTCTCCGTTAAAGACGACGCAAGTATCACCTTGTCCGTAAAGGGGCTGATCCCCGGAGACAAGGTCAACAATGCTCAAGCGGGCATGGGCAAGAATGGCATTGCCAAAGGTTGCGGTGCCGGTGGCATCCGGGCCTCGGTGCTGAATCTCTTTCAGCATCTGCTGCAACACCGGAGCATGCCTTGCTGCGTCTGCAGCTATGATTCCAGCTATTCCACACATGTTATCTTCTCTCCGTTGAGGGCTTGGTTCGGCTAGTTGCGCGGTGCTTCAAATACGCGGCAACGCGGGCCGGACGGTTCCCAGAACGTCCACCAAATTCGTTCAGGGTAAATCATTTCCTGCATCTTTCTCTGCATGGGGTTGCCAAGGGATTCTTTCATTATTTCTTCAATCATTTCATCGGTGTAAGCTTTAGGTGATAAGGCTGCTTTAGGGGCAAGGTCTACCGTGGCCCAGGTTTGGGCAAGCTTGTCAACAAAAAAGCGTTTATCAACGAGCACGGTTCCTGAATACTTTCGACCTGTTTCCACACCAATTGTGGCTGCTTTGAAGTCCGGGTCTGTCTGTGCATGTTGCTGCCAGTAAGGCCAGATTGCCTCTAGCGATTCCTGATGCTTGTGAGCGTGAAGGAATGTCTTGTGTGCTATGTCAGCATATTCTTGTTCGTAGTCGTGCAGGCCTGCAATGTAGTTGGTTTGAACAAAGGTGGTTCCTGCTTTGATCATATTCTGTACCGTGGTGTACTCCGGCCGCAACGTAGTTCCTTCTTCAGGAATCATATGCAGCGCGTGGCGGAGAAGGCTTGTTCTGTACAGATGGTTTCCCGCAGGGCGGAATACGTTCAGGAATTTATCCAGCACCAGCCCCTGAACCAGGAATACCTCCGGAGGCAAGCGATCTGCATAGGCAACTATTTCCCGGGCGAAATTTGTACGGACAAGCACGTCTGCATCAATCACCAGAGTCCACTTTCTGTCTTGTTCAATGCCTAGACGGAAGGATTCCTTCACAGCCTTGGAAAAGGGTGTTTCGCTAATGTGGAAAATATTCTTGTGCCCGAAAATCTTATTGAGTCTGGTAAGGCAAGCTCTAGTTGTGCGTTCGCCTACAGATCGCACGATTACGGTTACTGAATTGGCAAGATCCTCTGCCAGTTCATAAACCGGAGGGGTGAGAATACCATTCAAAGAGGCATACGGAGGCTGTGTTTGCGCAGGGCTTGCTTGCTTGCTGACAGTCGTTTTGATTCCATATCCTTCCTGGCGAGAATATTTGAAATATGGGTGGTCCTGATAGTTTTCAGGAATAACACCGAAAGATAGACCGTGTTTTTTCATGACATACGTGAAACTGAGTTGGTCACGTCTGCTGTGCAGGAGTATTTCATTCCACCAGTCTTGCATGGCGAGCTTTATCTGGTGGGAATTGTGCCTGCGGTAGATGATTGTGCAGGCTGGAATGCTGTGTGGTTCAGTGAATCCGCGCTGGTTGTATAGTGCCAGTTGATTCTGAATTATTCTCTTGTTGTCGAGTTCAAAGGCAATGCATATAGCACCTTCTTCATAAATGGTCCGCGGTGCCTCTGGGTGTTCGAATAAAACAAAATCTTCGTCATACTGCTGGCAACGGGATGCAAATTCCAGCATGCATCCCCGAATTTGCATGCTGGCATCAGCCCAGACGCTGTAATCGAATTCTTCTAAATAAATATGGGGCAATACCTTAGGCAGCTTTGCGCGTCTGGTGTGATCTTCCGGAGCAGAGAGAAACTCTGGCAGTGGGTGAATTTCCCAGCCGTCAACGGAGACATTCGGATTATCAGAAAAGCATATGTAGCGGACACCGGGGCTGTTTACCAACGGAGGAAGGAGCTTGTCATAATTGTTCGACAAGGCAGTGTATACTACAAGTTTATTGGGTTGTATGGTCAGCATTTTCTTCCTGCCTCGATATCACCTTGTGGATGAGGGTGGAGGTTGTATTATGCAGTGTTGTTTCAATCGGTCCGCTTTTGTGCCGGAATAATGTTGAGACTATAGACTCCATGCTTATTTGCAGTGCTCGGAGATTCTTTGTAATTTTTGTAGTGTTGTGATAGGAAGCTCCGCTGCCAGCTGGGAATTTGAGTATATTCGGAGGCTGGTGTGGATTTGACGATGTTTTCCAAGCAAATTTTAAGCCAGATCCTATGTCTGGGTGTGAAGCCTTTGTCTGTTCGCCACACACGCTATGGTGAATTGGTCACCAGCTATTGCCTCCATGTGTGTAATTTCACTTTCTGGCGCTTATGTATTCAAAAAGTAAAGGAAAGAAGGCGTTCTATAGTATTGACAGTCAACAGCTGGTGCCGATGCGAAGTGTGGTGTTAAGTATAGACGCGTCCATCTTGGCTGGCAACGCAGCATGTCGTTGGGGGGCTGTGTCCAGATCTATACCAGTACAATTGTTATACGTTCCAGCGAGGCTGTGAATTTAAAGCAGGTAAAAACCTTCTCCGCAGTGGATTAAATGGAACATAGCATTGTCTGGCAATGCTGTTCATACTTCATGGGAGTGTTTTTCACCTTATGAATAGTAAAGCCCATATATTCTAAAAACTCACGGAATTCGTAGATGGTCCACTCCCTGACATGCTCAGCCTTCCTTGAGCCCTCATCCAATCGCCAGCATTTTTAGATAAGTCGCGCTCAAGAGTGGTAACGAAAATCTTTGTGTGCTCATGAGAGTGTGCACGAATAAGCTGAAGCTTTTTTTCAGAATAAAGAACATGCTCAATTACATCAAAAAAACAACATCGAATTTGGTCATTTGAGCAGAGGCATTTGCGATAGATATGTCAGAATCCAAATCGCAAACAAGATAAGTTCCTCTCGGGTTAAATCGCTTTGCAAGAGTTGTCGCTTCAGGTGAATCTAGTCCGGTTATTGAGATGTTCTCGTGTTGTCCAAGGCGATTGGCTATTTTTTGAGAAGGGCCGCAGCCTACGTCAAGAATGGAGAGGTGATTGCCCATATCCAAAAGGGACAACGCCCAGTCAAGAACCGGTCTTGAGCCGTTGTCAATGATGCACTCTTTCTGGCAAAGATATTGATCTCCGATAAAGTAGTTCTCAATAGTCGGCCTTACTCGAATACCTGACTTGTCATGGCAAGCTTGAGGCATGATTTTCTCCATTGTTTAATATTCATCGGCAGAGCGGTAGGTAATTGCTTCACTGCAATGTCGCCATGCAATTTTTTTGCCATCGCAAGCTTTCTCGTCAAGAGAAAAGTTGTAAAATAGGATTCCCGGCGTTGTTGGATAAAAATTTGGAGGGCGCTAGGTCCCCGGGAGAGTCATGGGGCCGCTGTTCGTAGTATTCGATTTTGCACCAATAGGTGATCTAGCGAACCTTATGTAGAGACCTAACTAGGTATAAATAAAACACTTCTGTGCGTTAGCTGTGGTTGAATCGTTCAATGTACGCGTTTTGATTCGGCTCTCTTGGCTGTATGTATTGGATTGTCATTCCAACGGATCCTGCCCGTGCCACGAACTCGCCTGAAAGAACTCAGGCCCATTATCTGTCCGTAGTGCACCTGTAACCTTCGTTCAGCCCGGTGTAGCTCCACACTCTGATTAGCCGTCGCTCCGTGATCGAAGTGTCTATTCGACATGTAGCAACTCACGGTTGAAAACATTAAGGATATTGAATGCCTGAAACAGTTTTTCTGCATAAAGCGAGTCACTCATGAAATCAGTTGGCCATGTCTGGTTTGGTTGTATTTGGACGTGCAACGGCTGTTTAATTCGCCTTGGCAGGCGCTCTTGACCCGCCTCTTCTGGTTCCGTCTTAGATTGCAGTAGACACGATAGATGCGCTTATGGTTCCACCTGTAAGTTCGCCGAAATACCTTGAAGCACTTCTAGAATTCCCATCGAGGGCGCCTGTCGATTAGCGGATTGATCTGTTTTATGATTTCGCTGTCTCGGCCATTTCCAGCCGAGATGCGGTAGGAGGCCGTTCTAGGCCACACAGCGGCAACCGCGTTGTATGGGCTTGTTGTGCTCAACATTCAGAAATAGCACAGCTTCTCGTTTGTTGAACGGCCTTAGAGCTTTCTTCAATCGAATCCTTAAGATCTCTGCTCTCCAGAGCCATGTCAGCGAACGTCTGCTTCAGCTGAGATAGCTCCATTTCCATATCCCTCATGCGCTTCAGATCGGACGACTGCATGCCGCCATATTTTGCCTTCCAGTTGTAGTAGGTCGCGTTTGAAATTCCGTGGTTACGGAAAATATCCTTAATCTTGATGCCAGCTTCGCCCTCTTTGAGAATCGCAAGAATCTGTGTTCCAGTGAATCGTGATTTTTTCATGATCGTCTCTTGACATAGGTATGCCAGAAAACTCTATTTTTACCCTGTGTCTTTTTAGGGGAAGCTTACGCTACTTCCAAGGCCCTGTCCTCTAGTCCACAAGTTCCAGCAAGTATTGCCCGTAACCTGTCTTGGCCAATGGGTGTGCTAGGGCTCGCACGTCATTTGTTGAAATATAGCCATTCCGCCAGGCAATTTCCTCCAGACAGGCAATTTTGAGTCCCTGACGTCTTTCCACTGCCTGTACAAAGGCCCCCGCGTCCATAAGAGAGTCGTGAGTTCCCGTATCCAGCCAAGCGATGCCGCGTCCCATTAGCTCCACATGGAGATCTCCACGGGAAAGATATGCATTATTGACGTCGGTTATTTCTAGTTCGCCTCTCGCCGAAGGGCGCACATTGCGTGCAATGTTCACCACGTCGCTGTCGTAAAAGTAGAGTCCTGTAACGGCAAAATTTGATTTAGGTTTCAGGGGTTTTTCTTCAATTCCCACAACGTTGCGGTTTTTGTCAAATTCCACAACACCATAGCGTTGTGGGTCGCGCACATGGTAGCCGAGGATGGTGGCACCGCTTCCGCGTGCCATGGCTTTACGAGTGAGTTCTGGCATGCCGTGCCCGAAAAAGACATTGTCGCCAAGTATTAAGCAGGTTTTGTGGCCGAGAATATGGTCTTCTGCTAGTAAGAAGGCTTGTGCAAGTCCCTCAGGGTGTGCCTGTTCAACATATTGTATTGAACAGCCCCATTGAGAGCCGTTGCGTAGCAAAGCTTTATACAATTGAAGGTGCTCAGGTGTGGAAATGAGACATATGTCGCGAATGCCTGCCATGAGCAATGTGGCCAAAGGATAATAAATCATGGGTTTGTCATAAATGGGCATCAGCTGCTTGCTAACGCTCAACGTTAACGGATAAAGGCGCGAGCCTGATCCTCCGGCAAGAATAATTCCTTTCCACACGCTCATCTCTCTACTCCCGCGGTGTCGCTGGTACTGCGTTGTTCGTAATTGGCTGTAAGCCAATTCATGTGTGCACTACTGCAAATATAATTTATCCAGGCCATTTAACGGTTGTCCTCAGGTTGATATTGAACTCGTGTACAGGCTATCAACCCATTTTTTAGATTACGGAGCAGGCAAGAGCATGCCGAAAATCGTGGACATGTCTGTCCTCAGCACATTGGTGCGCATACAGGGGGCTCTATGAGCGGCAAGGTTACCTGCCGCGTCGGGGTGGTTGGGTTGGAGCACATAGGTCACCCCCATGAACGCTGCTCCTCCTGTGCCTGGTAGGCAGGTCATAGACTGCTCCATTCGATGTGATATTTTTTCGTATTAGCCAATTCCAGTTGGTCGGCACAAATTAAAACATAATCTACTTCGTTTAAATAAAAAAATTCAACTCTTACGGCCCGGCTCAACTGGTTGCGGGCGTAGGTCATGGCCTGCCCGATCAGGCTATTGGGCGGAACGTGGTCGATGCGCTCGTCGAGGATGGGGACGGCCTGTGTTAGACGTTTCCAGAATTTTTCTCCAGTTCCAGCTTCTTGGTATTGTGTTCGACCTTGTAGAGCAACCCGATGAGGTCCAGGATTTCCCTGGTCGTCCCGGGCATGACCTTCTCCGGGGGTGCTTTCTGGACGTCCATGAACTTGCGACGGACATGAGCCATGCAGCCAAGGTGAACGATATCGTCCGATTCCCCCAGGGTCAGTATCCGGCGATAGCCGTCGGTCTGGATATTGCCTCTGAAGTCGTCCAGAAAGTCTTTGGGGACAAATCCCGACCTAGACGGATCATAGCGGTAGACCACGGTCGGCCGTTCGGGATTGCCGCCACGGAAGAGCCCCAGGTAGGACGTCGAGGTATTGGGTCGCCCAGGTTCCTTGGGGGCTTGCAGGCTTGTTTCGTCCATGTTGATGGCCGGACCGGATCGGATCTCCGCCTGGAAAAGTTCATGAAGCGGATCCAGGGCCTTGGTTATGGCCATGGTCCATCCGGACATGGAATGACGCGGAATGTTCATACCCAAGCGGGCAAACTGCTTGGTCTGTCGGTAGAACGGCATGGCATCGACGAACTTGGCGGTGAGGACCTAGGCCAACAGACCCGGCGTGGCGAGATCTTTGGGGATGATCTGCAGCGGCATGAGTGCAATGCGCACCACCGGCATGCCCTCCTCGCTGTCGCAGGCCGGACAGGTGTACTTGGGGCGGACATGGCGCTCGACCTGTACGACGGCAGGAACGTAGTTGAGCTTTTCGGAGACCTCTTTGCCGATGCGCTTCAGGCAGCTCCGGCAGGTGCAGACTTTCTGGTCTTCGGGCAGATTGTGGATGATTTCGATGCGCGGCAGGTGATCCGGCAGAGGCTTGCGCCCACGCTTAACTCTGGTGTGGGCCGGGATCTCGACGACGGGCACTTCCGCAGGCTTCACCTCTGCGATCTTGATCAGCGGCAGAGGCAGAATGTCTTGGAGGAGATCTTTAGATTTCTCGGATTTGGGAGCATACAGGGCGGCCTGCAACAGAGCCACGCGGTCCTGAAGATAGCGGTTTTGCTGGTAGTAATCCCAGACCAGATGCTGAGTTGCCCGACGTCATCGGGTAGGTTTTCTATGTCTCCCATGCAAGAGTGCTTAGCAATAATATCTTGAAATTGAAAGAAATTTATTACTACAGAATTGATTTGTGATGCAGTCTTTGATGGGCTCGCGTCAACGCGAGCCCATCAAAGAGCCAGCCGAGTGGTTGCGGGGTAGCTCTACACTCTCCACGATCAACAGTACTTTCATGGCGTTACACAGCGCTTGGGTCATGGAATGCATTCCCTCGAGGGAAGCGAGGTGGCTGATCAGAATGCGGAATTCATCGTCGCCTGTTCTGGTGACAGTGTCCGAGTTGCGAATTGCCCTGGCAATGCGCTGCGAGAATGCGCGAAGTACTTTGTCACCGAAATTATGCCCGTATGCGTCGTTGATGTCCTTGAACTTGTCGATGTCGAGATACAAGGCCTATCTTGTTTCCGCTCTGTGTGGCGTTCTGGATTCCTTGTGCAACGAGCTGATCGAACCGGCGTCGGTTGCATAGCCCGGCCAGATGATCCGTTGTAGCCAAGTCCTGAAGCTGGTGCTCGCAAGTTATTGTCGTGTGATTCCGCGGAGTTGGAAGACAATCAGGAGCTCCCCTTCTGCTGTACGGGAAACGTGCGCATTGACCACTTCCGTTCGACTTGGTGATAGAGATGATGGTATTGTGGAGCATACCTCGCCGCTTCAAGGTCTCACGTAAGGAGAGACGGTCTTCTGAGGGCATCAGAAAAGGTGAAAGTCCATTAATGTTAAAGGGGAGCATTCCGACAGAGCGGTATCGCAGAAGCTTTGCTGCTTTGCGGTTAGAATGAACAATTTTACCATCCTGCGTGCGATACAGCACCCTTAGGGGGGGGTACGATAGGGCTTATTTTCCTGATAGCATGATCTTTCCGCCTGCGTGAGTGTTTCAATTTCCATGGGATCATGAACAGCCTTCGTGTGTCACAGGATTAGCAGGTGTTTATTTCATAATCTGGAGCTGTCCGTGATTTGAATAAAAATATATTTTTTATACAACTGATCTGGTCAGTCTCTGGATTGCTGTGACTCAATCCCGCATTTCACCTGAGTTTCTTGGGGATATAGCCGTTGTCAATGCGTTTGTTTCATCTGCGTATCGCAGATGCCCCATAATTCCGCACTCTTCGAGGAGTGTTCATCTTCTGGTTTTCTTTGGTTCATCGCGGAATTCCGGGAAAGGCTGCCCTGATTTTCAGGAAGAAATACTCGTCATCTCGGAACCCGTAGGCCATTCTTTTTATTACTTTGATTTTGTTGTTGATACCTTCTAGAAGGCTTGTGCGCAGCCGATGGCGACAGTGGGCCAGCAATCCCGGAAGATATGGGCGAAGTCTCCGAGCAAATATGCGTAACGGCTCAATCTTGCTCCGCATAGCTCTGCGATACCACCCTTGCCAAAATCGCAAGGCGGCCTTGGGATAGCGGTACTGCCATAACCGTTTCAGATCATCTTTGAGTACTCTCCCTCCCACGCCCACGGCCAACCCATAATACGCGCTTTGTTCTCGGGTCTTTAATAACCGCCGCGTAGCGCTGTCCTTTCAGGATGGTGAACTCATCCATGGCAATGACCTCGACTCCGGACAAGTCCACTGGGCCAAGTCGCTCAGAGAGGTAGATCTTATCGATGGCTTTGACGCGCCACCAACTCAAGCCGAAGAACTCCGCCACATGGCTGAGTGTGGCCATCTTGCAGAGGCGCCCCACGCTCTCGGCCAAGCGCTTTGTGATGCGCGAGTACCTTCCCATCCATTCCAGCTCTTCAAGCTTGGGGCCGCAGTTTGGACACCGGACACGCCGTCGCCAAACCAGCAGCCGAGTAACAGCGTCCAGAATCGGCAGTTCGCTAACCCGACGTTCAACAAGATCATGCACCTTGCTCGTCAGTGTGCCACAACAGCTGCACCGCATCCGTATGCGGTGCAAAGGTAAAAGCTCTATCCACACCTCTGCCTCGGGCCCCTTGTCACCTGCCGGAAATCGACCGACAGTGTCTATGCGATACCCTTTCCATTCGCCCAAAAGCCGGGGAATTTCTTTCGCTGACAACGGTAACTCCTTTCAGTGGTTTCAACAGCCTGCACAACTATCGAAATGCTGAATGGTTACCGTTGTCTCAACCCATCAAATCCTTCCCGAAATTCCGTGAAGAACCTAAATAAAGGCGTAAGGGGGGGAGGTGCCCATATCTGGTAGATGATGGGTGGCTAGAGCGAGGCATTGTACAGTGTGCGCTCTCTGCAGAGTTTGGGCACGGGGCGCTGTTCTTAGCCTGCTTCAAGATGTTCAAGATCTGACTGTCGGCGTAGTGCGATTTCTTCATGAAGGATCTTCACTTCGGGGCTTACGAGAAATTCTATTATTCAGGTAGCTGTCATCGGGGGGATTACCCAGTATTCCATGATCATTAAGGTCATCATAATTAAGAGTTAATGCACACACCTGCTGACAAAACAGTGATTGAGTCGAATGTTTTCAACTGGTTCTGCGCTGTGAATCGGTATAGTCTTGGGCAGTAGTGGGTAACAAGTTGCAAGTCTAATCCTCAGCTCAGAGCAGCATCTCGCTGCCATCGGAGGTGATTGTCTGTCCGCTCGAAAAAACTTCAACTTTTCGGCCTGCCAGCTCATAAAAAATCTGATCCAATCAGATGTGCAAATTACCATGGGGTTAGCTGTTGGTGTTATGTTGTAACTGTATAGAATTTATTAAAATAAACGATAGAAATCATTCTTTTGTGCAATGTGCGGCCTGTGATCTTTCACAGCAATACAGTGTTAACCGGGGTGCACCAGCTATAGGTTCAGCTACGGTCGAAGCCTCTTGCTACGAGCATACTAGTGTCGACCGGCTAATGCCTTGCGAGCCTGAAGCAGAGCCTGTCGCAGTTCGTCGACCTGTGTCTGTAGTGTTACCACTTGCTGCTGCGTAAACGTATCAAGTGTTTCACCGTGCTGTAGTAAGAGAATTCCAGATGTTTGCCATTTTTTCGCAGGGTTAATACCATAGGGCAGCATGGCTTTGGCAAGGTTGTGAATCTGTTGTGATAGTATCGTATAGATTTCCGGATCTGCATTAATAATAGTAGTGAGTTTATTTGTGTTAAGCCGCAGACTATCAAAAATATCCTGCGCAGCGCCCAGGCGGGATGATGTTTGTTTGCAATATGTACTCAATATTTCTTTATTATTCTTTTCAACGATTGTTTTCGCTATCTGTATGAATTTATCTTTGGGTAAGCCACTGGCGATAATTTCCTGCGGATCAAAAACAAAGGCCAATCTTCCGTCAAACTCACCAAAATTAAATCCAACTTCTTTAGCATCGTAGTACAGGGAGGCAGAAAGATCTTTTCCAATGCTTCCAGAAAGCGATAAGTTTTGTTCGTTGCAAAGAGCGTCTGAAAGATCATATCCCCAGTAAGCACAAAACTTTTCGGGGAGCAGTTCGAGAGTGAACGGAAGTTGTTCTCTGTTTTTCAACTTTTTGATTTTACCCATAAAGCGGTTGCCAAGGCTGCGCATCCGTCCCCCGGGGCTGTTGAGCACGCAGGCATCCGAGCTTCCGTAGATTGCCTTTGCGATACGGCGCACCGTATCCATATCGTTTTCAGGACTTAAATCTTCGACATCAGTGATGATAATTTTTCCAGCATGTTTTGCAAGTATCGGTAGTAACGGTGCCACAGGCCATACAACGTCTAAATACAAGCACTTATTAAATAACTCCGCAATGGAGCCTGCTTCATAGAACAATGTTTTTTCCAATGGAGAGTCTGTATATAACCCCATACTAGCCAGTGCCCAATAATACAGATGAGTATTGGCAATCGAGATCAGCTGGTCTACAGGGTCTCGGGTCATGACAACCAGTGTAAAATCTTTTTTGCAAAATTGTAATATTTCATGAATACGCGTCTGGTAAGCTGGATGATCAAGAACAACAGTAAGTGGCCTGTCAGAATGTGTTCTCTTATGTAGCGCTTCCAAAAGTGGATCAATCCCCACCCAGAGGCATTCCATTGATTGTAGCTTGCGGATATATAATGCCATGGAACCTAAAGCGGTGCCGTGTCCAGCCAAAATAATGCAATAAATTTGTTGTTTAAATGACATGTCTTCACTTTTATTGTTAAGTCTGATCATTGCTGTTTTTATGTATGTGTAAATTGTATTCTTGTTCTGATTAGAATCGTAATGCTGTGTATTGTGTCTGGATGAATATTTTATATTTTGTTGTAATCGATCAGTAGTGCCCTGTCGTTGTGGTATGGTGGCATGCTGTTATGTTTCGTGATCTATACTGCAAGCTATTTCTTGTAATATTGCTAGAAAAGTGACTTGCAAAAATAGCATGAGACGCATCGTTGGGAATGGCTTTTGGACAACAGCTTCTGCTTCGCGGCGAGAGAAATCTGGGGCTTCCTCCTGGCAGGGGGTGAGAGGCCGCTTTACGCTTCATAGGGGGATGGCAGAAGTCCTCTTGAAAACATTCAAATGTGATTACGTTGGTAGCAACATCTGCTCTGATGTTCAGACAGTTTTGAAAAGTGTTTCTGCGTGAAACGAAGACTACAACAAGAATTCCCCACACAAAGGATTGCCGATGCGCTCTACAAGAGATTATATCCGCTCGTTATAACCGCTGAGTGTCCTGTATTGTAGCAGCAGCTAATGCTTTGTGTACGAGTGTGAAATGCTATGTTCTGGTACTTGTTATTTTTTTCTGCATACAATCTGATCTTAGCAGGCACGCGATTTGTGCGTGTTGAGCATAGTCAGTATTGCCTGAAC
>Ga0075011_10001537_pt1 | contig 12442 bp, 6 predicted proteins | sample TARM_MetaG_T_14_FD_72354 | JGI IMG/M metagenome (GOLD analysis project Ga0075011, IMG submission 72354) | Freshwater microbial communities from Pennsylvania, USA, analyzing microbe dynamics in response to fracking - TARM_MetaG_T_14 | ecosystem: Environmental > Aquatic > Freshwater > River...
TAGTTCGTATGCAGCACTCCGAGGGATTTTTTTATATGACCGTTTTCGACCAGTGGAGTAAAGAAATCAAGCAGAGAGAGATCTGCGCTTATGAGACTCAACAGGGCCATAAAACTAACGATTATCAGGCCGCTTTCCGTCAGGGAGGAGGCGTTGCCATTGCAGCACTCGCTGCGGCAGCAAGAAGCGATATTGATGGTGAATACAGCCGGGAGCAATATCTGTCAGCAGCGGAAAAAGGCTACCGGCATCTTGAGGAATACAATACCCACTATCTCGATGATGGGGAAGAAAACATCATTGATGAATACTGCGCTCTGCTTGCCGTCTGTGAACTATTCAAAACAACCTCTCTTTCAGAATATTTAAACGCAGCTAGAACATGGGCTGAGCGGCTGTGTGCCAGACAAATGAGTGATGAAAACTACCGTCATTTCTGGTCCGCCAATAGTGATGGTAACCGTCCTTACTATCACGCGGTGGAAGCGGGGCTACCCGTTATCGCTTTGTGTGAATATCTCAACATTGAAACCTGCCACGAACGCGCTGCAAAAGTGAAAATCGTAGTAAACCACGCATGTGAGTTTGAACTCGATATCACTCAGGCCACCAACAACCCGTTTGGCTATCCACGTCAATATGTCAAAGACATTGACGGAGACAAACGCGATGCTTTCTTTATTTCACAAAACAACGAGAGTGGCTACTGGTGGCAGGGTGAAAATGCCCGACTCGCTTCGCTAGCAACCATGGCCTACGTGGCACAACCGTATGTGGAAATCAGGCAGCAACAGGCATTACTCGATTATGCCCAGAATGCCCTTAATTGGATCACAGGCTTGAACCCCTATGACATGTGCATGCTCGATGGACACGGGCGGAATAACCCGAATTATTTACCCCATTTAGGTTTCTTCAACGCGAAAGGCGGAGTCTGCAATGGCATAACCGCTGGGTTTGAAGATTGTGAAGACATTGCGTTTAACCCACCCCAACAGAAAGATGACATGTTGCAAAACTGGCGCTGGGGTGAGCAATGGATTCCACATGGTGCCTGGTACTTACTGGCCATCATGAATCAGTTTGTACATTTCAAATCAGGTTCCATTCAGAAACAGGAGCACAACCATGATTAATGACTATGCAAGGGTAGAAAGTGCGCTGATGTATGCCGGTAAGCCTGAGCACAATTTATATTAAGGATTGAATGATGAACTATCGACTTGATTTTGCTGTTCTTTCTGAACAAAAAGACGACTGCCGGTTTGGTTTAACACTGCATAACTTAAGTGAGCAAGACCTGACTGACTGGTCACTGCATTTCTTTATGGATCGATTCATTCAACCTGACAGCATCACCAACGCCGAACTGCAGCAAATTGGCAGCTTCTGCAGCCTGATGCCAAAACAAATCACATTGCCAGCTAACGGTCATTATTACTGTGAATTACGAATAAAGACAGCGCCGTTTCGTTTTTACAGTGATGGCATCAAACAAGCCTTTGTCCAACAGAGCCATGCCGAAGCCACCGTACGTTATGATGTTGATGTCACCCCGATAGTGCTCGCTTCTCCGTATCAGGAACGCAGTAAAGTGCCTCAGACAACCGAGGCCGATTTATGTTTGATACCAAAACCAAATCAAATCGAAAAACGGGCCGGAAGCTATGCTTTAACCACCACCAGTCAGATAACACTACATGCCGAACAGGCTGAGAGTGCCGCGAACTGGCTTAGTGAAGAACTCCGGACACTGCATGATTTTGACACTCAGCCGATTGGTAACGGCGATATAATCTACCAGACCAATCCGCTTTTAGATGAAGAGCAATATCACCTTTGTGTCAGCAGTCATGAAGTTACCCTTGAAGCAAGCAGCCGGATTGGTTTTGTTCACGCATCGGCAACACTACTTCAACTTATCCAGTCAAAGGGTGGACAACTCGTGATTCCAGCCGTTGATATTACCGATAAGCCAAGGTTTAAATATCGTGGCATGATGCTGGATTGTGCCCGACACTTTCACTCCACTGAGCGTATAAAAAGACTGATTAATCAGCTCGCTCATTATAAGTTCAATACCTTTCACTGGCACCTTACCGATGATGAGGGATGGCGGATTGAAATCAAGTCTTTACCTCAACTGACCAATATTGGCGCGTGGCGTGGTATAGACAAAGATATAGAGCCTCAGTTTAGTCACATCACCAAACCACATGGCGGTTACTACACTCAAGCAGAGATCAAACAAGTGATCGCTTTCGCAGAGCAGCGAGGGATCACCGTCATTCCAGAGATCGATGTTCCCGGTCATTGCCGTGCTGCCATTCGATCGTTATCACAATGGCTGGTCGACAAAGACGATCATTCTGAGTATCGCAGTATCCAAAACTACAACGATAACGTACTTTCTCCAGCACTTGCGGAAACCTATCGTTTTTTAGATCTAATTTTAGAAGAAGTTGCAGCGCTGTTTCCAAGCCACTGTATTCATATCGGTGCCGATGAAGTGCCAGATGGCGTGTGGCTCAAAAGTCCCAAGTGTCAGGCTTTGATGGAAGAAAATGGTTATCAGGATGCCAAAGCGCTGCAAGGTCATTTACTTCGTTACGTTGAAAAGAAACTTCGTACTCTCGGTAAACGCATGGTCGGCTGGGAAGAAGCTCAGCATGGAAACAAAGTCAGTAAAGACACCATTATCTACTCATGGTTATCAGAGCAGGCTGCCCTTGATTGTGCCAAACAGGGATTTGACGTAATCCTTCAGCCGGGTCAGTACACCTATCTGGATATTGTACAGGACTACGCGCCAGAAGAACCGGGGGTTGCCTGGGCTGGCGTAACCCCTTTAGAAACCGCCTATAGCTACGAGCCGCTGGCAGAAATTCCCGCGGACCACCCTCTCCGTAAGCGCATTTTAGGTATGCAAAGCGCGCTGTGGTGTGAACTGATTAATGATCAGTCGCGCATGGATTACATGCTCTACCCTCGCCTGACAGCACTCGCTGAAGCCGGTTGGACACAAAGTTCACTGCGAGACTGGCCAGATTATTTAGCTCGATTAAAAGGCCATTTACCTCTGCTGGATAAGCAAGAAATCCATTATCGAGATCCCTGGAAGCAATTCAATGAACATTAGAGTTCCAGACCCGGCATCGTCCGTCATTCCAGCGAGCCATAGCGAGACTAGGAATCTAATAGCTGCGCCGAGTTGGTAAAGAAATGCTGTTGGGGCCATAAATTTTTCGGCAAATGAGATCCTGAATCACGCTCCTTCGTCGCTGTTCAGGATGACGAAAATATCGACATTGACTGCGTTATTCGCAGTTTTAGAAAAAGGAAATCACCATGAAATACGGCTATTTCGATAATGATAATCGTGAATACGTCATTACTCGTCCTGATGTACCAGCGCCATGGACGAACTATCTGGGAACAGAAAAATTCTGTACGGTTATCTCACATAACGCGGGGGGCTATTCGTTTTACCACTCACCAGAGTACAACCGGGTAACCAAGTTCCGCCCCAACTTTACTCAGGATCGTCCGGGACACTATGTTTACCTTCGTGATGATGAAAGCGGTGATTTCTGGTCTGTATCATGGCAACCGGTAGCAAAAAGCCTCAACCAGGCTAGCTACGAAGTTCGTCACGGTTTGTCCTACTCAAAATTTAAGTGTGATTACAATGGGATTGTGGCGAGCAAGACACTGTTCATTCCTAAAGGCGAAGACGCCGAAGTGTGGGATGTCGTGATAGAAAACACCTCTGACCGTCCGCGTACTATCAGCGCATTTAACTACGTTGAGTTTTCATTTAGCCACATTGTATCAGACAAACAAAACCATCAGATGTCGCTTTACTCAGCAGGAACTGATTACAAAAACGGCGTCATTGAGTATGACCTGTATTACAACACTGACGACTTCCTGGGTTACTACTATCTGACCGCCACGTTTGATCCAGATAGCTACGACGGACAACGCGATACCTTCTTAGGCATGTACCGCGATGAAGCGAACCCTATTGCTGTTGAACAGGGTAAATGTTCTAACGTCACACAAACCTGTTACAACCATTGCGGTGCTCTACATAAACAGTTCACGCTACAACCGGGTGAAAAAGCACGCTTCGCTGTGGTATTAGGCGTTGGTAAAGGCAATGGCGAAAGACTGCGCGCGAAATATCAAGACCTGACCGAAGTGGATAAAGCGTTTGCTGGTATCAAACAACATTGGGATGAGCGTTGTAATAAATTCCAGGTGAAATCACCGAACGAAGGCCTGAACACCATGTTAAACGCCTGGACGCTTTATCAGGCAGAAACCTGCGTAGTTTGGTCACGTTTCGCATCATTTATTGAAGTTGGTGGACGCACTGGTCTTGGCTACCGAGACACGGCTCAGGATGCGATTTCTGTTGCACATACAAACCCGACGATGACACGCAAACGCTTAGTAGATCTTCTGCGGGGCCAGGTCAAAGCAGGCTACGGTTTGCACCTATTCGATCCAGACTGGTTTGATCCTGAAAAAGCCGATGTGAAGCCATCAAAGTCTCCAACAGTGGTTCCAACGCCTTCTGACGAAGATAAGATCCACGGCATTAAAGATACCTGCTCAGACGATCACTTGTGGATTGTGCCGACCATTGTTAACTACATTAAAGAGACGGGTGATTTCAGCTTTATTGATCAGATCATTCCGTATGCCGATGGTGACAATGCCACCGTGTATCAACACATGATGGCCGCACTGGATTTCTCTGCAGAGCATGTAGGTCAGACCGGTATCTGTAAAGGTCTTCGTGCCGACTGGAACGACTGTCTGAACCTGGGTGGTGGTGAATCCGCAATGGTTTCTTTCCTTCACTTCTGGGCTCTAGAATCGTTCCTTGAACTGGCACAATACCGTAATGATGAAGAGGCCATACACAAGTACAAGACAATGGCTGATAGTGTGCGAGACGCTTGTGAAACTCATTTATGGGATGGACAGGGCGAATGGTATATCCGTGGTTTAACCAAAGATGGCGACAAGATCGGTACTTTTGATCAGCAAGAAGGCAAAGTTCACCTTGAATCTAACACGCTAGCAGTATTATCCGGCGCAGTATCTCAAGAGCGCGGTGAGAAAGCCATGGACGCGGTTTACGAATATCTGTTCTCACCTTATGGCTTACACTTGAATGCGCCATCTTTCGCTACTCCAAACGATGACATCGGTTTTGTCACGCGTGTTTATCAAGGCGTAAAAGAAAACGGGGCTATTTTCTCTCACCCTAACCCTTGGGCCTGGGTTGCTGAAGCGAAATTAGGCCGTGGTGACAGAGCGATGGAATTCTATGACTCTTTAAATCCATACAACCAAAACGACAAGATCGAGACTCGAGTCGCTGAACCGTACTCTTATGTTCAGTTCGTTATGGGACGTGACCATCGGGATCATGGCAGAGCTAACCACCCTTGGTTAACCGGTACATCGGGTTGGGCCTATTACGCAGCGACTAACTACATCCTCGGTATTCGAACCGGTTTCGACACACTGATCGTTGACCCATGTATTCCCACTTCTTGGCCTGAGTTTGAAGTCACTCGCCAGTGGCGCGGCGCTACATACCATATCAGAGTGCAAAACCCAGACGGCGTAAGCAAAGGCGTTAAATCGATCACGGTCAATGGTGAACAAGTTGAAGCGATTGAGGTTCAACCTCCAGCGAGCGTAAACCAAATTACCGTGGTATTAGGCTAATCAGGGAGAATAAATCATGATTCAATTTGGTACAGGTGGCTGGCGCGCATTTATTGGTGAAGAGTTCACCAAAGATAATGTACGCCTGGTAGCTCAGGCATTAGCCAACATCATCAATACAGAAAATGTAGCAAACGAAGGCTTTGTTATTGGCTATGACCGCCGATTTCTTTCTGACAAAGCCGCAAAATGGTTTGCAGAAGTGTTGGCAGGAAACGGAATTGCAGTCAGTTTTATCGACAAATTTGTTCCGACTCCGGTCGTCATGTTTAAAGCCAAACAACTCGATTGCGCTTATTCGGCTTGTATTACCGCTTCTCACAACCCGGCAGATTACAATGGTGTAAAAGTCTTTATCCGTGGAGGACGTGATGCCGATGAAGTGATCACCAATAAGATCGAACAGCAAATAGCCACATTAACCGTAAAGGATGTGAAATCAGCAGAATTTGAACAGGCTATTCAAGATCAACAAATCGTAGCGATCAACCCCATGAACGAGTTTGTGGATTCGATCATCAACTTTATCGATATCGAATCGATCAAAAAAGCCAATTTAAAAGTTCTGATCGACCCCATGTTTGGTGTGGCCAAAAATGCGCTGCAAACTGTATTGATCAACGGACGTTGTGATGTGGATGTGATTAACGATGGTAAAAACCCTGACTTTGGTGGCCTGATGCCTTCACCCAGTGCCAGTACACTTTACCGATTACAGCATCTGGTAAAAAATCAAGGCTATGATATTGGTATTGGCACCGATGGCGATGCTGATCGCTTAGGGATCATTGACGAGAAAGGTAATTTTATTCACCCCAATGAAGTACTGATGCTGCTCTACTACTATCTACTTGAATACAAGGGATGGAAAGGCTCTGTCGTACGTAATATTGCAACTACCCACCTGCTCGATAAAATCGCTGCAGACCATAATGAGCGCTGTTTTGAAGTTCCGGTTGGCTTTAAACATATCAGCTCACAAATGGAAGCCGATGATTCACTGCTTGGAGGGGAAAGCTCTGGTGGTTTAACCATTCGGGGTCATATTAAAGGTAAAGATGGCGTATTTGCCTCCAGTTTACTGGTTGAAATGATCAGTGTAACTGGCAAGAAGCTTTCACAGATGTTAGAGGAAATATACACTCGTTACGGTTATGCCTATACCGCAGAAGGCGACTGCAAGTTCAAAGCATCACAGAAGCAAGCGCTGTACAACAAAATCTACGTTGAAAAACAGCTACCCCACTTTGAGTTTGAAATTGAAAAAGTCAGCTATGAAGATGGTGCTAAAGTTTATTTCAAAAATGGTGGATGGGTTATCGCCCGATTTTCAGGCACTGAGCCCCTGTTGCGTATTTTTGCAGAGATGGAAAATAAACCAACTGCAGAGCGCGTTCTGCTTCAGATGAAGACGTTTTTGTCGTTGTAGATTGGCTTTCTCATACTAGATTTTCGTCATTCCTAGCGAAAGCTGGAAAACACTAAAAAGTTAACGCTTTAAACAGATCCCAGATAAATGCTACGCATTTTCTGGGATGACAAGTCTTTGATATTTAAAACCTAAACTTACCTGCGATGATTTAGAAAGCCAGAATACCTTGTTCATCAATCTCAACGACAACTTTCTGCCCGACTGAAACTGGCTGAGAAGATGTCGCTAAAAGTTTAGTTCCATATACATCAATCACATAACGACAGTGATCGCCCATAAACTGCTGCTCCAACACGCGAACTTCACCTTCATCAGATGCCCGAATTAATACCTGTTGGGGGCGAAGTAATAAATCACAACCACTTCCGACAGCGATATCCGTTTGCAGTTGCGCTTCCAATTCACCTAAAGCGGTCTCAAATGTTCCTCGTGAACTTCGGGTCGCCGGAAGGTAACTCCCTCCTCCGAGAAAGTCTGCAACAAACTTGCTCGATGGCTGATAATACAGCTCTGACGCTGTACCATATTGCTCTATAACACCGTGATTCATCACTGCCATTTTATCCGCAAACGCAAAAGCTTCTTCACGCGAGTGGGTAACAAAAATCGCTGTCACCCCCTGCTTCTTAAAGATCTTACGGATTTCTGCAATCAGATCATGACGAACCTGGGTATCAATATTAGAAAACGGTTCATCCAGCAATAGCAGATCCGGCTTATAAGCAAGAGAACGGGCAATCGCGACACGCTGCTGCTGACCACCGGATAGCTGATGCGGATAACGGTCACCAAACTCACTAAGATGCACCAGGTCCAACATTTCCTGAACTTTGACCTTCCGCTCAGACAGGGGCAAATTGCGTAACCCAAAACCGACATTGTGTTCTACAGTCAGGTGAGGAAATAAAGCATAGTCCTGAAAAATCATGCCAATATTACGCTTTTCTGGCGCTAACCAGTTTTGACCATCATCAATGGTTACGCCATTCAGGCTCATCAGCCCTGAAGTCAACGGCAGTAACCCGGCAACCGCTTTAAGCAGTGTCGTTTTACCACAACCACTGGCACCGAGCAGGCAGACAATTTCGCCCTGCGCAACTTCGAGAGATAAAGATTCCAGTACCGTTTGAGTGTCGTACTGACAAGTGAGGTTCTGAATGGAAAGTGCACAGCTCATCAGTGGTTTTGCTCCAGAGAACGGTTAACAATGACCAGTGGAATTAAGCCCACTAATACCAATAATACAGCAGGTAATGCGGCTAATTCTAACTGCTCATCAGATGCATAGTTATAGACATAAGTGGCCAGAGTTTCAAAATTGAATGGACGTAGTAACAATGACGCATTCAGTTCTTTCATCGACTCAATAAATACAAGCAGACCGGCAATCAGAGCACCACGACGAATCAAGGGTAAGTGTACCCGCCACAACATACTGTTCGCCTGACACCCCATTGTGCGGGCAGCCATGTCCAGTGAAGGCGATATTTTGTTTAAGCTGCTTTCAATACTCCCTATCGCGACAGCGGAAAAGCGAACCAGCATCGCAAAAATAATGGCGAACATTGTGCCGGAAAAGATCAGGCCAGGTCTGCCCCATTGCATGGCTTTCGCAATATCATTCACCGTATGATCCATGGTCAGAACAGGAACCATAACCCCAATAGCCAGAACAGTTCCCGGTACCGCATACCCCATCGAAGACAAACGCATAAGAACAATACTAAAACGATCTTGTTTGAGTCGGGCATAAAAATTCACAACAATCGCCACACAGACTCCGATGAACGCTGCCGCCAACGATACTTTAAGACTATTGAGCGCATACTCTCTGAATTCTTCAGTCCAACTCTGAGCAAAGTATGTCCATGCATAACTGATTAACTGTAACAGAGGCAAAATAAACGCGATCGCAACTAGTCCCCAGCACCAAAATAAGGCCAGCCATTTCTTCCCGCCACTCAGGTGATAACGAAAATCTTCATGGCTGTTAAATTGAGTCTGATACAGCTTCTGTTTACGCCGGCTATAACGCTCAGCACTGATCAATAACAACACAATCACTAGCATCATCGCTGAAATTTTTGCGGCAGCATTAAGGTTGGAATAATTGAGCCACGTATCGTAAACCGCCGTGGTTAAAGTACTCACCGCAAAGTAACTAACAGTACCGAAATCGCCAATCGTCTCCATGGCCACCAGCGAAAGCGCAACGGCAATTGAAGGACGAACCAAGGGTAAAGAGATCCGCCGAAAGCTTTCCCACGGCGAGCACTTTAATAATCGAGCAGATTGAAGCACGGAAACATTCTGCTCCATAAACGCAGCACGACACATTAAATACACGTATGGATATAACACTAACGCTAAAACAATACTCGCTCCGGCTAAGCTACGAATATCAGGAAACCAATACTCACTGGCTTGCCAGCCGGTAAGCTCTCTCAACCAAACCTGAACCGGGCCTGCGTAATCAAACCAGCCAGTAAAGATATAACCAACAATGTAACCGGGAATAGCTAAAGGAAGAACCAGCGCCCACTGGAGAACTTTCTCTCCGGGCAGTTTGCACATAGCCATAATCCAGGCACTGGGGATTCCAAATAGCAAGGATAAAACCATCACACTGACAGTTAAAACAATGGTATTGAAGGTATAAGTCGGCATCACTGTAGACATAAGATGAGCAAATACGTCATCGGTATGACCCACAGCGGTATAGAATATCGCTAAGATCGGTAAAACCAGCAACGCTGCCAATACAGCACTACTGGTTTTCCAAAGAAGATGTTTTTCTTTCATTGTCTACTACAACAAGACAATTTGAGATGCATAAATGCGCCCCATATCGCTTTAATAAGATAGGGATATAAAATACCCCTATCCTCGATTAAAGGTCAAACTTCACTTCATCAATTAACTTAATTGCATCCGTATGATTCTCAGCAATTTTTTCCAGCGGTAGTGAGTCTGATTTAAATTCGCCCCATGAAGCAACCAGTTCAGAACGTTCCACACCGGGTTTAACCGGGTACTCATAGTTCACTTCTGCATACATGTGCTGTGCCGTTTCGCCGGTTAGGAACTCCATCAGTTTCAACGCATTTTCGCGGTTAGGTGCATATTTCGCCATAGCCATACCACTGACGTTCACATGCGTACCTTGAGCATTTTGGCTCGGGAAGTTGATGTAAACGGACTCAGCCCAGGTTGTCTGCTCTTTGTCCTGCAGCATCTTGCCTAAGTAATAACTGTTACCCAGTGAAACATCACACAGACCTTCTTTGATTGCGCGTACCTGGTCACGGTCATTACCTTGCGGTTTGCGCGCTAAATTCGCCTTCACCCCTTCTAACCACTGCTTTGTTTCAGCTTCACCATGGTTAGCAATCATAGCTGCGATCAAAGCGATATTGTATGGATGCTTACCACTTCGGGTACAAATCTTACCTTTGTATTCCGGGTTTGCCAGATCCAGATAAGTAAAATCGTCATCCAATTTGCCGATGCGATCACGGGATGAGTAAACACTACGGGTACGAATCGTCAGAGCAAACCACTCGTCATCACTATCACGATACTGAGCAGGAATGTTCTGGTCGATAACATCACTATCAACAGCTTGAGTAAGCTCTTTATCCGATAATTCGAAAAGACGACTAAACTCCGACGTCAATACCACATCGGCAGGGCTATACTCACCTTCCTGAGCCAGTTTTTCAGCGATGCCTGATTTAGCAAATTTAACGTTAACTTTAATACCAGTTTCTTTCGTGAACTCTTTAAACATAGGTTCAATTAAGAAGGGTTGGCGGTAAGAATAAACATTAACCTCTTCTGCAGCCATTGCTGAAGGAGCCAATACGCTTGCTGCGAGCGCAGATAGAGAGAGTATTTTTTTCATCGTTCAAACCCAATAAATATTGATAATGATAACAGTTTTTATTACCAACAAGTATATAAAGCCTCAACTATTAACACAATCGTAAATAACAAAAAACCTGCCACAAGGGCAGGTTTTTTCGACGAGGGTCTAAGTATTAATTATTTTAATACTGAAAACTCAGGATAAGCTTCTACACCACAGTCATGCATATCCATACCTTCTTGTTCCTCTTCTTCAGAAACTCGGATACCCATTGTTGCTTTAAGAATTGCCCAAACAACCAAGCTAGCTGCAAATACCCAAGCGAAGATAACAACCGCACCCAGAAGCTGTGCACCAAATGTTGCGCCATCGTTGCTTAGTGGAACAACCATCAGGCCGAAGAAACCACATACACCGTGAACTGAGATAGCACCCACTGGATCATCAATTTTCAGTTTATCCAGCGCGATAATGCTGAATACAACGATTGCACCTGCAACGACACCGATTGCTACAGAATACAGTGGAGATGGTGATAGAGGGTCAGCTGTGATTGCAACAAGACCAGCTAGCGCACCGTTAAGAATCATAGTCAGGTCTGCTTTACCCCAGGTTGTTTTACAAACCAGTAGAGCTGCGATAGCACCTGCTGCTGCTGCTGCGTTAGTGTTCAGGAAGATTTGACCAACCGCTGTCGCGTTTTCAAAGTCAGATACCATTAACTGAGAACCGCCGTTGAAGCCGAACCAACCGAACCACAGGATAAATGTACCCAAAGTAGCAAGCGGCATGTTTGAACCCGGAATTGGGTAAACTTCACCATTTTTACCGTATTTACCTTTACGTGCCCCCAGTAGAATAACACCGGCTAACGCTGCCGCTGCACCTGCCATGTGTACGATACCAGAACCTGCGAAGTCGCTGAATCCAGCATCAGCCAGGAAGCCGCCGCCCCAAGTCCAGTAACCTTCCATAGGGTAGATAAATGCAGTTAGTACTACAGAGAAGATTAGGAATGCCCAAAGCTTCATACGCTCAGCAACAGCACCAGAAACCACTGACATTGATGTTGCCACGAATACTACCTGGAAGAAGAAGTCTGACTCTAAAGAGTGATCCGCGCCTTCACCTTGTGAACCAATCAGACCACCAATTGATGGTAACCAACCCGCTTCTGCGTTATCAACATACATAATGTTGTAACCTACAAGCAGGTACATGGTGCACGCAATTGCGTAAAGTACAAAGTTTTTAGTCAGAATTTCTGTTGTGTTTTTCGAACGAACCAGACCTGCTTCCAGCATTGCAAAACCTGCAGCCATCCACATAACCAGTGCGCCTGAAATTAAGAAGAAGAATGTATCCAGTGCGTAGCGTAACTCCGCTACAGT
>Ga0075011_10001539_pt1 | contig 12433 bp, 11 predicted proteins | sample TARM_MetaG_T_14_FD_72354 | JGI IMG/M metagenome (GOLD analysis project Ga0075011, IMG submission 72354) | Freshwater microbial communities from Pennsylvania, USA, analyzing microbe dynamics in response to fracking - TARM_MetaG_T_14 | ecosystem: Environmental > Aquatic > Freshwater > River...
TCCCGGGCAAGACGCAGACAGGGAAATCGCACCGGGTCCGGGGCTTCAAAATCAAGTCGTGCGGTTGTCAGCAGATCCAGCGCACTGACACCGGAATCAATGCGCTCCGGCCACGCCAGGGCATGAGCAATGGGCGTTCGCATATCCGGGTTTCCCAGCTGAGCAAGCACGGACCCGTCGACATAATCGACCAGCGAATGCACTACGCTCTGAGGGTGCACAACCACCTCAACCTGATCCGGATGGGCCGCAAACAGCCAGCAGGCCTCAATCAACTCGAGCCCCTTGTTCATCATGCTGGCCGAGTCCACCGATATTTTCTGCCCCATCGACCAGTTCGGATGAGCACAGGCCTGCGCCGGCGTTACCTGAAGCAACTGTTCGTAGGTAAAGCTACGAAACGGCCCACCCGAAGCCGTCAACAGAATACGACGCACCCCTGCCCTGCCGAGCCCCGCCGAATAATGCTCGGGCATGCACTGAAAAATCGCATTGTGCTCACTGTCGATCGGCAGCAAGCGCGCGCCGGAGGCCTTCACAGCCTCCATGAACAATGCGCCGGACATGACCAGCGCTTCCTTGTTCGCCAGCAACACCCGCTTGCCCGCCTGGACTGCGGCCAGGGTTGGTCGAAGGCCGGCCGCGCCAACAATGGCCGCCATCACCACATCCACTGCATCATCGGCAGCAACCCGCGCCAACGCGTCGGCACCATGGAGCACTTCGGTCTGCAGCCCTTCTGCCATCAGCTCAGCCTGCAGGACATCGGCCTGAACCTCGTCAGCGACGACCGCATACTGCGGGCGATGAGCACGACACTGCGCCGCCAGCACACTCATGCGGCTATAACCGGTCAGCGCAAACACCTGATAGCGCGACGGGTGACGGGCAATCACGTCCAGCGTGCTGACACCAATCGACCCGGTAGCACCCAGAACGGTAACCTGCTGCCGGCTCACGCCAAACGGCTCCCGAGCAGCAGCCAGACCCCAACGTACAGCGGAATCGCCGCAGTCAGACTATCGATGCGATCCAGCACGCCACCATGCCCCGGCAACAGATTACTGCTGTCCTTGAGGCCGGCCTCGCGCTTGAACAGGCTTTCAGTCAGGTCGCCGACTACCGATATCAGCACCACCAGCGCCGAACCGACAAGGCCCAGCACAATCGCCTGCAGCCCCCACCCCAGATAGAGCATGGCTGCCAGTGCCAGCGACAGACTCAGCAGCAGGCCGCCGAGCAGGCCTTCACGAGTCTTGCCGGGACTGACATTGGGCAGCAACTTGGTGCGGCCAAAGGCCTTGCCGGAAAAGTAGGCGCCGATATCAGCACCAAACACCAGTACCGCAAGCCCCAGAAGCATCCACAGCCCGTGCTCCTGGGCCCGCAGCCAGACCACTCCCGCCCAGGCCGGCAACAGGATCAGCAACCCGAACAGTTGGCGCAGAAAACTGCCGCGCCACAGACCGGCGCCGTTGGGATAGCGCAGGATCATCAGCGTCGCCATGCCCCACCAAACCAGCGCTGGCGCGACGAAGTAGATGATGGCCGGAGCGTCGCGATACAGACCGACCATGAACAGGCCGAGGGTAGCCGCATAAACAATGCGACCGCTCTGACGGCTTTCACCGCACAGTCGCATCCACTCCCATGCAGCCAGCATGACCACCGCACCAATAAACGCCGCAAACCATGCGCCCTGCAGGCCGACAAACCCGGACACTGCAATCAGCGCCAGAATGACGCCCGTTATTACCCGTTGCTTGAGCATCAGGACTCCGCTGCGATCTGATCGCTGGTTTTGCCAAATCGGCGTTGACGACCCGCAAAATCGCACATCGCCTCGCGCAGGGCGGCATGCTTGAAATCGGGCCAGTAAAGATCGGAAAAGTACAGCTCGGCGTAGGCCAGCTGCCATAGCAGGAAGTTGCTGATGCGCTTTTCACCGCCAGTGCGAATGCACAGGTCCGGCAACGGCAGGCCCGCAGTACTGAGACGCGCCTCAATCGCCTGCTCGTCAATCGATGCCGGCGTGCGCTCACCGCGCACTGCTTCTTCCGCCAGACTTCGTGCAGCCTGGGCCATGTCCCACTGGCCACCGTAATTGGCGGCAATGACCAGCGTCAGGCGACTGCAATGGGCAGTCTGCTGCTCGGCCTCCAGCATTGCCTGCTGAAGCTCGCGGGAAAACCGGCTGCGATCACCGATGATGCGCAGGCGCACACCATTCTCGCCCAGCTTGCGAACCTCGCGGCGCAGGGCACTGAGGAACAGCTCCATGAGCGCACCGACCTCGTCGGCCGGGCGCTGCCAGTTTTCGCTGGAGAAGGCAAACAGGGTCAGCACCTCGACCCCTTCCTCGACGCAGACCTCAATCATTGCCTTTACCGCATCAACACCTGCCTTGTGCCCGGCAACGCCGGGCATCAGGCGCTTGCGCGCCCAACGGTTGTTGCCATCCATGATGATGGCAATGTGGCGAGGCACGACGGCCAGGCTACCAGCCTGCTTTTTGTTGTTCATTTGAAAGCCGGTCACTGACAGCCTCAGATGGCCATCAGATCCTTTTCTTTCACTTCCAGCGCCTTGTCGATTTCGGCGATGAACTTGTCGGTCAGCTTCTGCACCTCATCAGCGGCGCGACGCTCCTCGTCTTCGCTGATTGCCTTCTCTTTCTGCAGATCCTTGAGCTGACTCAGCGCATCGCGGCGAATGTTGCGCACGGCAACGCGACCGCCTTCAGCCTCTGCACGGGCCTGTTTGGTGTAGCCCTTGCGGGTCTCCTCGGTCAGCGCCGGCATGGGTACACGAATGGTCGTGCCGGAGGTGGCCGGGTTGAGGCCCAGATCAGAGGTCATGATCGCCTTTTCGACCGCCTGAATCATGCCCTTGTCGAACACGCTCAGAGCCAGGGTCCGCGAATCCTCAACGATGACGTTGGCAACCTGACGCAGCGGCGTATCGGAGCCGTAATAGGAGACCATGATGCTGTCCAGCAGAGCCGGGTGAGCGCGACCGGTACGAATCTTGGCGAACGCGTGTTCCAGCGCCTCAACGGATTTCTTCATGCGCTCCTGCGCGTCTTGCTTGATTTCGTTGATCATTACTCAACCCTCGATCAGTGTTCCTTCGGCGCTGCCAACAACCGCATTCAGCAACGCACCAGGTTTGTTCATGTTAAACACCCGCAGGGGCATATTGTGGTCACGGATCAGGCAGATTGCCGTCAGGTCCATGACTTCCAGCTTAAGATCCAGAACCTGGTCATAGCTGAGTGTTTCGAAGCGTTCGGCGTTCGGGTCCTTCATCGGGTCGGCGTTGTAGACACCGTCCACCTTGGTTGCCTTGAGCACCAGATCGGCGTCGACCTCGATACCGCGCAAACAGGCCGCCGTATCGGTGGTGAAGAAAGGGTTACCCGTGCCGGCGGAGAATATTACCACGTCACCACCAGCGAGGTAGCGCATTGCCTTGCGGCGGTCGTAATGCTCGGTCACGCCTTCCATGGTAATGGCCGACATCACCCGAGTCTGAATGTTGGACCGCTCCAGCGAGTCGCGCATGGCCAGCGCATTCATGACGGTCGCCAGCATACCCATATGGTCGCCAGTGACCCGATCCATGCCGGCTGCGCTCAACGCAGCACCGCGGAACAGGTTGCCACCGCCAATCACCAGACCGACCTGGACGCCAATACCAATCAACTGCCCGATCTCCAGCGCCATACGGTCCAGCACCTTGGGATCAATACCGAAATCCTCGGTTCCCATCAGCGCCTCGCCGCTGAGCTTGAGAAGAATGCGCTTGTATTTGGGTTGGCGGCTACTGGGTACCTGGGCCATGTCTTAGTCTCCTGGGCTGGAAGGGAGAAATACTCAACGAGTTCCACCCAGACCATCGGGGCGCGAACTTGTTCAGTATTTCTTGAAAAAGAGGCTTCACGCCTGCGCGGGAAGCCTCTCGGATCAACCTTGTCGCCCCCACCTATGGGCAGGGGCGGTGCACCGGTCAGCGTGCACTATAGCGTATTACTGCTTGGCAGCAGCCAGCTGAGCGGCAACTTCGGCAGCAAAATCGGTCTCGGCACGCTCGATGCCCTCACCCACTTCGAAACGCACGAAGGAAACCACTTCAGCACCGGCTTTCTTGGCCAGCTCACCGACCTTGACGTCCGGATCCTTGACGAAGGGCTGCTCGATCAGGCTGCCTTCGGAAACAAACTTGTTGATACGGCCCTTGACCATGTTCTCAACAATGTTTTCCGGCTTGCCGGCGATCTTGTCAGCGTTCAGAGCCAGGAAGATTTCCTTCTCTTTGGCGATCGCTTCTTCGGATACCTGGGAGGCATCCAGGAACTGCGGGTTGCTGGCAGCAACGTGCATGGCAATATCACGGGCCAGTTCTTCGTTACCGCCATTCAGGGTAACGACAACACCGATGCGGTGACCGTGCAGGTAAGCACCAACCACATCACCTTCAACGCGGGTCAGGCGACGGATGTTGACGTTCTCACCGGTCTTGGCAACCAGAGCTTCGCGGGCCGCTTCCTGATCAGCGATCAGCGGAGCAGCGTCGGTGTAACCAGCTTCAAACGCCTTGTCCAGGCTGGCAGCAACGAATGCCTTGAAGTCATCCTGCAGAGCCAGGAAGTCGGTCTGGGAGTTGACTTCGATGATGACTGCGGACTTGTTGTCGGCAGCAACCTTGACGGCGATGGAGCCTTCAGCGGCGATATTGCCTGCTTTTTTGGCTGCCTTGATGGCGCCGGAAGCGCGCATGTCGTCAATCGCCTTCTCGATATCACCTTCAGCGGCAACCAGAGCCTTTTTGCACTCCATCATGCCCTGACCGGTACGCTCGCGCAGTTCTTTGACCAGTGCTGCAGTAACTTCTGCCATGGATTCTTCCTCACATAACTGGATTAGTTCCTGCTTCCGATAATCAGCAGGAAGCAACGAATCATCTTGCGATAAACACATTGCAAAAAGGGGGCATCGCCCCCTTTTTGCTACGGCAACAATTCAGCCGTAAGCACCTCAGCCCTCAGAGGCTTCCGGAGCAGCTTCTTCGACGAACTCGTCAGCAGCGCCGGCGTTGCCCTTGCCACGCAATACTGCGTCAGCCATGGCAGCAGCGTACAGCTTGATGGCGCGGATTGCGTCGTCGTTACCCGGGATAACGAAGTCAACGCCATCCGGGCTGCTGTTGGTATCAACGATGCCGATAACCGGAATACCCAGCTTGTTGGCTTCGGTGATGGCAATGCGCTCGTGCTCGACGTCGATGACGAACAGGGCATCGGGCAGGCCGCCCATATCCTTGATACCACCCAGGCTGCGATCCAGTTTTTCCAGATCGCGCGAGCGCATCAGCGCTTCTTTCTTGGTCAGCTTGGCGAAGGTGCCGTCCTGAGACTGAGTCTCCAGGTCGCGCAGACGCTTGATGGACTGACGGATGGTCTTGTAGTTGGTCAGCATGCCGCCGAGCCAACGGTGATCAACATAGGGCTGACCAGCACGTGATGCTTCTTCAGCAATGATCTTGCTGGCAGCGCGCTTGGTGCCGACGAACAAGATCTTGTTCTTGCCGGCAGCCTGCTTTTCCACAAAGCTCAGGGCTTCATGGAACATCGGCATGGTCTTTTCCAGGTTGATGATGTGAATCTTGTTGCGAGCGCCGAAAATGTACTTGCCCATTTTCGGGTTCCAGTAACGGGTCTGGTGGCCGAAGTGCGCACCGGCCTTCAGCATGTCGCGCATAGAGACTTGGGTCATGATAACTCCAGTAAGTCGGGTTGGGCCTCCACGCATCCCAGCATCCAACCCCGAAGGGCACCCAGGATACCGTGTCGATACGTGTGCGGTTTTAAGGTAAATGCCGAGCGAGCTCGATGACTCTTTTCTCAGCGGGGCGCTTTATACCATATCGACCACACTGAATAAAGCATTGCCGTCATGCAGACGACGCACGGCCGGCTCAACAGGCGCGCGCAGGTCTGATAGAATCCCTTGCTTTTCCAACGTCGCCAGCCGGCGCCCAATCAAGAGAGTCCTGCCATGACCGTTACCATCAAGACCGCTGAAGACATTGCCGGCATGCGGGTTGCCGGCCGCCTCGCGGCAGAGGTTCTGGAAATGATCGGCGAGTACGTCAAACCGGGCGTCACCACCGACGAACTCAACACCATCTGCCACGACTACATCGTCAACGTCCAGAAGGCCATTCCAGCGCCGCTCAATTACGGCGGTGCTCCGGGCCGCATGCCCTTCCCCAAATCCATCTGCACCTCCATCAACCACGTCGTCTGCCATGGCATTCCGAATGACAAGCCACTGAAGAACGGCGATGCGCTGAATATCGACGTTACCGTCATCAAGGATGGGTACCACGGCGACACCAGCAAGATGTTCATGGTCGGCGAAGTGCCGGAGTGGGTCGAGCGCCTGAGCCGTGTTACCCAGGAATGCATGTATAAGGGTATCTCGGTAGTGCGCCCCGGCGCCCGTCTGGGTGACATCGGCGCGGTGATTCAGGAACACGCCCATGCCAACCGCTACAGCGTGGTGCGCGAGTACTGTGGCCATGGTATCGGCAAGGTATTCCACGAAGAGCCGCAGATTCTGCACTACGGCCGCGCCGGCACCGGCATGGAGCTGGTCGAAGGGATGACCTTTACCATTGAGCCGATGATCAACCAGGGCCGCCCGGAAACCCGCCTGCTGGGCGATAACTGGACCGCCATCACCAAGGACCGCAAGCTGTCGGCACAATGGGAGCACACCATTCTGGTAACGGCGGATGGTTACGAGGTGCTGACCCTGCGCGGCGAAGAGACCTTCAGCTGACCGGCGACTGATTCGCTGTCCGGCCAACCCGACCTGCCGAGGAACTGAGATGATGGATGACGCACTTTTCGATCCCGGCCAGTTTCAGGCCGAGCTGGCCCTCAAGAGCAGCCCGATAGCGGCCTTCAAGAAGGCCATTCGCCAGGCCGACGCGCTGATTGCCCAGCGCTTCGAGGAAGGGCGCGACATTCACCAGCTGATCCATGAGCGCGCCTGGTTTACCGACCAGATCCTGCAACAGGCGTGGGCCAGACTACCCTGCGCCAACGATCCCGGTATCGCGTTACTGGCAGTCGGCGGCTACGGCCGCGGGGAACTGCATCCGCACTCGGATATCGACCTTCTTATCCTGCTGCGTGGCGACGCAGAGCCCTTTCGCGAGTCGATCGAAGCCTTCCTGATGCTGCTCTGGGATATCGGTCTGGAAGTGGGCCAGAGCGTGCGCAGCATCGAAGAGTGTCAGCATGAAGCCCGCGCCGACATCACCGTCATTACCAACCTGATGGAGTCGCGCACCCTGGCGGGCGACGAGGCGCTGCGCCAGGACATGATGCAGGCGATCGACACCAGCCACATGTGGACCGACGCCGAGTTCTTCCGCGCCAAGCGCGCCGAGCAGCACGCCCGCCACGCCAAGTTCAATGACACCGAGTACAACCTCGAACCCAACGTCAAAAGCTCGCCGGGTGGTCTGCGCGACATCCAGACCATCGCCTGGGTCGCCCTGCGCCACTTCGGCACCAATGACCTGAGCGAGCTGGTCCAGCAAGGCTTTCTGAACGAACCCGAGTACCGCATCCTCGACTCCGGGCGCGCCTTCCTCTGGAAGGTGCGCTTTGCCCTGCATACCCTGTCGGGCCGCGCCGAAGACCGCCTGCTGTTCGACCACCAGCGCGCCCTGGCCAAGCTGCTCGGCTACGAAGGCACCGACAGCAAGCTGGCGGTCGAGCGTTTCATGCAGAAGTACTATCGGGTGGTGATGTCCCTGTCGGAGCTGAACGACCTGCTGATGCAGCACTTCGAGGAAATCTTGCTGCGTGATGCCGAAGCGGCCGACATTCGCCCACTCAACAGCCGCTTCCAGGTACGCAACCATTACATCGAGGTCACCAACCCGAATGTGTTCAAGCGTACCCCGTTCGCGATTCTGGAAATCTTCCTGCTGATGGCCCAGCACCCGGAAATCCGCGGGGTGCGCGCCGACACCATCCGCCTGCTGCGCGACCATCGCCACCTGATTGATGACGATTTCCGCAGCGACATCCGCAACACCAGCCTGTTTATCGAACTGTTCCGCTGCAAGGAAGGCATCCACCGCAACCTGCGCCGAATGAACCGCTATGGCATCCTCGGCCGCTACCTGCCGGAGTTCGGCAAGATCGTCGGCCAGATGCAGCACGACCTGTTTCACATATATACGGTCGATGCGCACACCCTGAATCTGATCAAGCACCTGCGCAAACTGAACCGCCCCGAATACCAGGACAAGTACCCCCTGGCCTGGCGTATCTTCTGCCGTCTGCCCAAGCCGGATCTGCTTTACATGGCGGGGCTTTATCACGATATCGCCAAGGGCCGCGGCGGTGACCATTCGGAACTCGGCGCAGTCGATGCCCAGCAGTTCTGCACCCGCCACCACCTGCCGGCCTGGGACACCCACCTGGTCAGCTGGCTGGTCGAGAACCACCTGCTGATGTCCACTACTGCCCAGCGCAAGGACATTTCCGACCCACTGGAGATCCACGACTTCGCTACCAAGGTCGGCAATCAGGTACGGCTCGACTACCTCTATGTGCTGACCATCGCCGACATCAACGCGACCAACCCGACGCTGTGGAACTCCTGGCGCGCGTCCCTGCTGCGCCAGCTGTATACCGAGACCAAGCGCGCCCTGCGCCGCGGCTTGGACAATCCGCCGGATCGCGAAGAGCACATCCGCCAGACCCAGCAGGCCGCGCTCGATATCCTGGTACGCAACGGCATCGAGGAGGAGGATGCCGAAGACCTCTGGTCCGAGCTGGGCGACGACTATTTCCTGCGTCACACCGCCAGCGATGTGGCCTGGCACACCGAGGCGATCGTCCAGCACAACGACCGCCACGGCCCACTGGTACTGATCAAGGAAACCGCCCAACGCGAATTCGAGGGCGCGACCCAGATCTTCATCTATACCCCGGAACAGAACGACCTGTTTGCGGCGACAGTGTCAGCGATGGATCAGCTCAACCTGAGCATTCAGGATGCGCGCATCATCACTTCGACCAGCCAGTTCAGCCTGGACACCTACATCGTGCTTGACTCTGACGGCGGCTCCATCGGCGAGAACCCCGAACGCATCCGCCAGATCAAGCAGGGGCTGGTTGACGCCCTGTCCGACCCGGATGCCTACCCAAGCATCATTCAGCGCCGCGTGCCGCGTCAGCTCAAGCACTTTGCCTTTGCACCCGAGGTCACCATTTTCAACGACCCGAGCGGCCTGCATACCATTCTGGAATTGAGCGCACCGGACCGGCCCGGCCTGCTGGCGCGCATGGGCCGCATCTTCCTCGACTTCGACATCAGCGTGCAGAACGCCAAGATCGTTACCCTGGGCGAGCGCGTGGACGACGTATTCGTCATCACCGACGCCAACAACCAGGCGCTGTCCGACCCGCAACTGTGCGAACGTCTGCAGCAGACCATTATCGACACACTCAGCAGTACCCAGCCGACCGGCCAGGAGTACAGCAGCCCCATTGCCATCGGCCCCTGAGGACACCGCATGAATCACGACCTGCAGCGCCTGCAGCCCTACCCTTTTGAAAAGCTGCGCGCCCTGATCGCCGACGTCACCCCGAACCCGGCACTGCGCCCGATCTCGCTGTCAATCGGCGAGCCCAAGCACCCGTCTCCGCCCTTCGTGCTGCAGGCACTGGCCGACAACCTCAACCAGGCGGCGGTCTACCCGACGACCCAGGGTAAGCCCGAGCTGCGCCAGAGCATCGCCGAGTGGCTGACAAAACGCTTTGCACTGAAACACGGCAGCCTGGATATCAACGGCAACATCATCCCGGTCAACGGCACCCGTGAAGCGCTGTTCTCCTTTACCCAGGCACTGATCGCCCGCGATCCGCAGGGGCTGGTGGTCAGCCCCAACCCCTTCTATCAGATCTATGAAGGCGCGGCGTTTCTGGCTGGTGTGGAGCCGCACTACCTGGCCTGCGACGGCAGCAATGGCTTTATCCCGGATTTCGGCGCCGTCCCGGCCGACATCTGGCAGCGCTGTCAGCTGCTGTTTATCTGCACACCCGGCAACCCGACCGGTGCGGTGATTCCGCTGGACACCCTGCAGCAATTGATCAAGCTGGCCGACCAGTACGACTTCGTGATCGCCTCGGACGAGTGCTACAGCGAAATCTACGCCCCGGACGGCCCCGCGCCGGTCGGTCTGCTGCAGGCCTGCGCCGCCATGGGCCGTGACGACTACGCACGCTGCGTGGTGTTCCACAGCCTGTCCAAGCGCTCCAATCTGCCGGGCCTGCGCTCGGGTTTCGTCGCCGGCGACGCCGGCCTGCTCAAACCGTACCTGACCTATCGCACCTATCACGGCTGCGCCATGCCGATTCACAGCCAGATCGCCAGCATCGCGGCGTGGCAGGATGAAGCGCACGTTGCCGACAACCGCGCCCAGTATCAGGCCAAGTTCGACGCTGTTCTCGCCATTCTCGGCGAGGTGATGGACGTTGAACGCCCCGACGCCGGTTTCTACCTGTGGCCCAAGACACCCATCGACGACGAAACCTTCACTACCCGCCTGCTGGCCGAGCAGAATGTTGCCGTGGTGCCCGGACGTTACCTGTCACGGGAAATTGATGGTTATAATCCCGGCGCCGGACGGGTCCGCATGGCGCTGGTCGCCCCGCTGGACGAGTGTATTGAAGCTGCCGAACGCATCCGCGACTTCATCAGGAGCCTGTAAGCCATGATCACCCTGTACGGCATAAAGGCCTGCGACACCATGAAAAAGGCCCGCACCTGGCTCGACGAGCACGGTGTCGACTACCAGTTTCACGACTACAAGACACAAGGCATTGACGCCGAGCGGCTGCATGCATGGTGCACCGAACACGGTTGGGAAATCATCCTCAACCGCAAGGGCACTACCTTCCGCAAGCTTGACGACGCGGACAAGGAAAACATCGATACAGACAAGGCGGTTGCGCTGATGCAAGCCAACCCCTCAATGATAAAAAGACCGGTACTGGATATCGGCTCGCAGCGCCTGGTCGGCTTCAAGCCGGAGTGGTACGCCAGCGCGTTTGAATCCAATGCATAGCACTAGCATCAAAGGAACCGCCCCATGAGTGAATGTTTCAGTCTGGCCTTTGGCATCGGCACCCAGAACAGCGCAGGTGAGTGGCTGGAGGTGTTCTATCCGCAGCCCCTGCTCAACCCCGGCAACGCCCTGGTCGACGTGGTCAAGGCCGAGCTTGGTTATGCCGAAGGCAATCAGGCAATCGGTTTCGCCGCCAGCCAATGCGGCGCACTGAGCCAGGCACTGAATGCGGCCGGTTTCAGCGAGCAGGCCGCCCTGGTCGCGCAGATGGCCGACAGCAGCCGTCCGCTGGTCGCGACCGTACTGGCCAGCGACGAGGCACCCAGCTCGACCCCGGAAGCCTACCTCAAGCTGCACCTGCTCTCGCATCGCCTGGTCAAGCCGCACGGCGTGGTACTGGCCGGCATCTTCCCGCTGCTGCCGAACGTTGCCTGGACCACCCAGGGCGCGATCGACATCAGCGAACTGCCGCAGCGTCAGATGGCTGCCCGCATGAAGGGTGAGTCGCTGGTCGTGCACAGCATCGACAAGTTCCCGTCGATGACCGACTACGTGGTTCCGGCCGGCATCCGCATCGCCGACACCGCGCGCGTGCGCTTGGGCGCCTACGTGGGCGAAGGCACCACCGTGATGCACGAAGGCTTTATCAACTTCAACGCCGGTACCGCAGGCACCAGCATGGTTGAAGGCCGCATCTCCGCCGGCGTATTCGTTGGCAAGGGTTCCGACCTTGGCGGCGGCTGCTCCACCATGGGCACCCTGTCCGGCGGCGGCAACATCGTCATCTCCGTGGGCGAAGGCTGCCTGATCGGCGCCAACGCCGGTATCGGTATCCCGCTGGGCGACCGCTGCACCGTTGAAGCCGGTCTGTACATCACTGCCGGTATCAAGGTGGCACTGCTGGACGACGCGGACAATCTGGTCGAAATCGTCAAGGCGCGCGACCTGGCCAACCAGTCCGACCTGCTGTTCCGTCGTAACTCGCAGACGGGCGCCATCGAGTGCAAGACCAACAAGAGCGCGATCCAGCTGAACGATATGCTGCACGCCCACAACTAATCGCCTCCGGCGATCAGTTGTGGGAGCTGCAAGCGGCAAGCCATAAGCTTGAAGCAGCTCGGTGAGAGGCCCGTGCCGGTGACCGGTTCGGGCCTTTTTTATGGTTCTTCACGGAATCCCGGGAAAGACAGAAACAAGAACGCCGGTTTGAGGGATGATGTTAGTGCGAACAAACACATCCACAAACCGGCGTTCTTGTGCACGATATTAATAC
>Ga0075011_10001541_pt1 | contig 12417 bp, 10 predicted proteins | sample TARM_MetaG_T_14_FD_72354 | JGI IMG/M metagenome (GOLD analysis project Ga0075011, IMG submission 72354) | Freshwater microbial communities from Pennsylvania, USA, analyzing microbe dynamics in response to fracking - TARM_MetaG_T_14 | ecosystem: Environmental > Aquatic > Freshwater > River...
GGCACCGGCGGCTCCCGCTGCGGACTGACGCCCGGTTCTTTTCCTTTCTTCTCCATCGCCCGGTCCCTATGGCCGGGTGATGACCGTCACCCTGCCCACCTCCCCCGATCTTGCCGGGCCTCATGCGCCGTCCGAATGGCGCGAGATGCTGCGTCTGGCTGCCCCGCTGGTGGGGGCCAACCTGTTGCAGATGGCCGTCTTTGCGGTGGACGTGCTGTTCGTCGCGCGGCTCGGCCCGGCCTCGCTGGCCGCATCGAGCCTGGCCGTCTCGATCTTCGGCCTGCTGATCTGGAGCCTTTCGGGGCTGGTCGGCGCGGCTTCGCCCCTGATCGCCGCCGAACTGGGCCGCCGCAGCCATGCCGTGCGCGAGGTGCGCCGGACAGTCCGCATGGGGGGCTGGGCGGGCCTGCTGGCCGCCCTCGTCGCCACCGGCATTTGCCAGCTGGGCGGCCCGCTGCTGCGCGCGACCGGCCAGGACGAAGCCGTCATCGCGCAGGCCGCGCCTTTCCTCGCGGTGCTCTCGCTGGCCTGCGTGCCCGCCGTCATGGCCTCGCTGCTGCGCACGGTCGTTTCGACGCTCGGGCGCCCCGGCGTGGGCACGGCGATCACCGGCCTTGCCGTCGTGGTCAACGCGGTGGGCAACTGGGCCTTCATCTATGGCCATGGCGGCCTTCCGGCACTGGGGCTGATCGGTTCGGCATGGTCGAGCGTGGTCACCAGCAGCGCGATGCTGCTCGCCTACGCCCTCGTCCTGCGGTTCGACCGGCGGATGCACCGCTATCGGCTGCTGGGCCGCTGGTGGCGCCCGGAATGGGCGCGCTTTGCCGATGTCTGGCGGATCGGCCTGCCGATCTTTGCCACCATCGTGGCCGAGGCAGGCCTGTTCAACGGCGCCGCGCTGCTGATCGGGCGGATCGGCGAGACCCAGCTGGCCGCGCACACCGTCGCCATGCAGCTGGCCGGAATCACCTTCCAGGTGCCATTCGGCCTTGGGCAGGCCGCCACGATCCGCGTCGGGCTGGCCTATGGCGCGCGCGACCATGCAGCGATTGCGCGCGCGGGCTGGACGGCGCTGGCGATGAGCGTGGGCTTCATGAGCACGACCGCCGCGCTGATGCTGGCCGCCCCGCGTCTGGTGCTCGGCCTCTATCTCGACGCTGGCGATCCGGCCAATCAGGCCGTGCTCGGCTATGCGCTGCAATTCGTGATGGTGGCGGCGGCCTTCCAGCTCTTCGATGGCGCGCAATCGACATGCGGCGCAGTCCTGCGCGGGCTTCAGGATACCCGCGTGCCGATGGCCATCGCGCTGTTCGGCTATTGGGTGCCCGGCCTGCTCACGGCGATCGGGCTGGGGCTGTTCACGCCGCTGGGCGGCCTTGGCGTCTGGTTCGGACTGATGGCCGGGCTGGTGGTAGTGGCCGGCCTGCTGCTCTGGCGCTGGCACCGGCGCGGCGCGCTCGGCCTGCTGCCCTAGAATCCCGCCCTACCCCAAGCCCGCCTCATCCGACCTGAATTCGACACAAAGAATCTGCAAGGCCCGCTTGACGCTCCCCGCTGCGCCACCCATATGCGGGTCGCTGGCACTCTCCATGCGAGAGTGCCAGCCCAGATTTTTGGACCAATCCTGATTGGAAGAGGGAACAACCCATGACTTTCCGTCCGCTGCACGACCGCGTGCTGGTGCGCCGCGTCGAAGCCGAGGAAAAGACTGCCGGCGGGATCATCATCCCCGACAGCGCCAAGGAAAAGCCCGCTGAAGGCGAAATCGTTGCCGTTGGCACCGGTTCGCGCGCCGAGAACGGCACGATCACCCCGCTTGACGTCAAGGTCGGCGATCGCGTGCTGTTCGGCAAGTGGTCGGGCACCGAAGTCAAGGTGTCGGGCGAAGACCTGCTGATCATGAAGGAATCGGACATCCTGGGCGTGATCGGCTGATCACCCGGATTTCCCGACCTCTCTAATACCCCATTTACAAGGAACATATCATGGCTGCCAAGGACGTACGCTTTTCGCGTGACGCGCGCGAACGCATCCTCAAGGGCGTGGACATTCTCGCCGACGCGGTGAAGGTGACCCTGGGCCCCAAGGGCCGCAACGTCGTCATCGACAAGAGCTTCGGCGCCCCCCGCATCACCAAGGACGGTGTTTCGGTCGCCAAGGAAATCGAACTCAAGGACAAGTTCGAGAACATGGGCGCCCAGATGCTGCGCGAAGTGGCATCGAAGGCCAACGACAAGGCCGGTGACGGCACCACCACCGCGACCGTGCTGGCCCAGGCCATCGTGCGCGAAGGCATGAAGTCGGTTGCCGCCGGCATCAACCCGATGGACCTCAAGCGCGGCATCGACATCGCGGTTGCCAAGGTCGTCGAAAACCTCAAGGCCCGTTCGACCCCGGTTGCCGGTTCGTCGGAAATCGCCCAGGTCGGCATCATCTCGGCCAACGGTGACGTGGAAGTCGGCGAAAAGATCGCCGAAGCCATGGAAAAGGTCGGCAAGGAAGGCGTGATCACCGTGGAAGAGGCCAAGGGCCTCGAATTCGAACTCGATGTCGTCGAAGGCATGCAGTTCGACCGCGGCTACCTGTCGCCCTACTTCATCACCAATCCCGAAAAGATGGTGGTCGAGCTCGAAAACCCCTACATCCTGATCCACGAAAAGAAGCTGTCGTCGCTCCAGTCGCTGCTTCCGATCCTGGAAGCCGTGGTGCAGTCGGGCCGTCCGCTCCTGATCATCGCCGAAGACATCGAAGGCGAAGCGCTGGCCACCCTCGTGGTCAACAAGCTGCGCGGTGGCCTCAAGATCGCCGCCGTCAAGGCGCCCGGCTTCGGTGACCGCCGCAAGGCCATGCTGGGCGACATCGCCACGCTGACCGCCGGCGAAATGATCTCCGAAGACCTCGGCATCAAGCTCGAAACCGTGACGCTCGGCATGCTCGGCCAGGCCAAGAAGGTCACGATCGACAAGGACAACACCACGATCGTCGACGGCGCCGGTTCGGCCGACGAAATCAAGGGTCGCGTCGAGCAGATCCGTGCGCAGATCGAAGTTACCACTTCGGACTACGACCGTGAAAAGCTTCAGGAACGTCTGGCCAAGCTGGCTGGCGGCGTTGCCGTGATCAAGGTTGGCGGTGCCACCGAAGTCGAAGTCAAGGAACGCAAGGACCGCGTTGACGACGCCCTCCACGCCACCCGCGCTGCGGTGGAAGAAGGCATCGTGACCGGCGGCGGCACGGCTCTGCTCTATGCCACCCGCGCTCTCGAAGGCCTCACCGGTGCCAACGAAGACCAGACCCGCGGCATCGACATCGTCCGCAAGGCGATCACCGCCCCGGTCAAGCAGATCGCTGAAAACGCTGGCAACGACGGCGCCGTCGTGGCGGGCAAGCTGCTCGACCAGACCGACGAGGGCATCGGCTTCAACGCCGCCACCGACGTCTACGAAAACCTCAAGGCTGCTGGCGTGATCGACCCCACCAAGGTCGTGCGCACTGCCCTTCAGGACGCGGCTTCGGTCGCCGGCCTGCTGATCACCACCGAAGCGGCGATCAGCGAAAAGCCCGACGACAAGCCCGCTCCCGCCGGCATGCCCGGTGGCATGGGCGGCATGGGCGGCATGGACTTCTAAGTCCGGCCAACCCGTCGAACACGAAAAGGGGCCGTCCGGGAAACCGGGCGGCCTTTTTTCATGGCCGTTGCAGGCGCTCCAGCAGAAAGAGCCGGTCCCCCGCCTCCTCTCCCTGCACGCCATAGCGGACAAACCCCAGTCGCTGCGCCAGAGCCAGCGACGGCAGGTTCCCCTCGTCGATCATGCAGGCCACGCGCGGAAGCCCGTGCGTCGCATCGAACCAGCCGAGCGCCCCGCGCATCGCCTCCCCAGCAAGCCCCTGCCCCCAGCTGCTCTGCGCAAAGATCCACCCGGCCTCGGGCACGTCGTCGAGCCCCTGCCCGAACCCGCGCCACGAATGGAACACCCCGGCAATCCCGACAAATGCATCATCGTCGCGCCGCCGACAGCCAAACAGCCCATAGCCGTAGAGCGCCCACGAGCCTGCCGCACGCAGCAGCCGGTTGAACTCCTCGGCCGGACTGGTCACCCGCCCGCCCAGATGCCGGCGCACCGCCTCGGGCGCGAGCAGGGCGATCCATTCTTCATGGTCGCGGGCGTGAGGGTGCCAGAGGGTGAGCCGCTCGGTGCGCAAGACAGGGTCCATGACGCCAGCTTCGTCAGGGCCCGGCCATCATGCAAGAGGGCATCGCAGGTCGTTTTTGCGGGCCCCGGCATCTCTTTCGTGCCCATTCGCCCTATCCGGTACCATCCGGCACGATTCGATAACTTGCCATTCAGCCGATCGCACCTACCTTGGGAGTCTGAAAGGACAGCGTGACGCCCATGAATGACGACCAGCCGCAGGGTAACAATCCCTGGATCAAGAGCCTTCTGGTGTGGGGGGGCATCTTCCTTGCGCTCCTGCTGGTGGTCTCGATGTTTGGCGCGCGCAGCGATGTCGCGGGCACGCAGATCCCCTATTCCGACTTCCGCGCCCGCGTGACCGAAGGGGCCGTGCGCAACGTCCAGATCGGCCCGGACAAGATCACCGGCACGCTCAAGAACGACCAGACGTTCTCGACCCTCCCGGTCGAGGGCGACAAGGACCTGCTGCCCAAGCTCCTTCAGGACAACAACGTCCAGTATTCGGGCAAGGCGCAGGAAGAGCCCAACATGCTGCTCTGGATGCTCGCCCAGTCGTTGCCGTTCGTGCTGATCCTGGGTGTGGCCTTCTTCGCGCTGCGTCAGGTCCAGAAGGGCGGCGGTTCGGGGGCGATGGGCTTTGGCAAGTCCAAGGCCAAGCTGCTGACCGAGCGTTCGGGCCGCGTGACGTTTGACGACGTGGCGGGCATCGACGAAGCGCGCGAGGAACTTCAGGAAATCGTCGAGTTCCTGCGCGATCCGGGCCGCTTCTCCAAGCTGGGCGGCCAGATTCCCAAGGGCGCGCTGCTGGTCGGCTCGCCCGGCACCGGCAAGACCCTGCTCGCCCGCGCCATCGCGGGCGAGGCGGGCGTGCCCTTCTTCACCATCTCGGGCTCCGACTTCGTCGAAATGTTCGTGGGCGTGGGCGCCAGCCGCGTGCGCGACATGTTCGAGCAGGCCAAGAAGAACGCGCCGTGCATCGTCTTCATCGACGAAATCGACGCCGTGGGCCGCCATCGCGGCCATGGCCTGGGCAACTCGAACGACGAACGCGAACAGACGCTCAACCAGCTTCTGGTCGAAATGGACGGCTTCGAGGCCAACGAGGGCATCATCATCATCGCGGCCACCAACCGGCCCGACGTGCTCGATCCCGCGCTGCTGCGCCCCGGCCGCTTCGACCGTCAGGTCGTCGTTCCCGTGCCCGACATCGAGGGCCGCGAGAAGATCCTCGCCGTCCACATGAAGAAGGTTCCCCTCGCGCCCGACGTCAACCCGCGCGTGATCGCGCGCGGCACCCCCGGCTTCTCGGGCGCCGACCTCGCCAACCTCGTCAACGAGGCCGCCCTGCTGGCCGCGCGCCGAAACAAGCGCCTTGTCGCCATGCGCGAGTTCGAGGACGCCAAGGACAAGGTGATGATGGGCGCCGAGCGCCGCTCGATGGTCATGACCGAAGAGGAAAAGAAGATGACCGCCTATCACGAGGCCGGTCACGCCATCGTCTCGGTCTTCGAGCCCGCTTCGGACCCGATCCACAAGGCCACGATCATCCCGCGCGGCCGCGCGCTGGGCATGGTCATGCGCCTGCCCGAGCGCGACAGCTATTCCTACCACCGCGACAAGATGCACGCCAACCTCTCGGTCTCGATGGGGGGCCGCGTCGCCGAAGAGATCATCTTCGGCCACGACAAGGTCTCCTCGGGCGCCTCGGGCGACATCCAGTACGCGACGGGCCTTGCCCGCTCGATGGTCACCAAGTGGGGCATGTCGGACAAGCTGGGGCCGCTTCAGTACGAGGACCAGCAGGAAGGCTACCTCGGCATGAGCGGGTCGCAGCGCCTGATGGCCTCGGAAGAGACCAACAAGCTGATCGACAGCGAAATCCGTGCCCTCGTCGATCAGGGCTATGCCCGCGCCAGCGAAATCCTGCACAGCAATGTCGACAAGCTCCACCTGCTCGCCCAGGCCATGCTCGAATACGAGACGCTGACCGGCGAGGACATCAAGACCCTGATGGAGGGCGGCCAGATCGACCGCCCTGAAGCCGCCAATGGCCCGCAGCGCCCGTTCGCCACGCCCGGCGCCGCCGTGCCCAAGGCAGGCCGCCGGTTCTCCACCGGGAACGGCAGTCTTCAGCCGCAGGGCGCCTGAAGGAAGAACAAGGGATACCGCAGGGGGCAGAGCCCCCTGCGCCCCATCAGCTTTGGACAGGGCAGTGCCTCTGGCCAGGCCGGGTATGACAACCGGCACCAGTTCCCGGGGGTCCGGGGGCAATGGCCCCCGGGATAATACTTGATTTCTTGTTTCTTTTGAAAAGTCCCGAACGGGACAAACGCTATTGCTTTTCTGTCCCTGCCCTCAACGCGAACGGCGCAGGATGATGTAGACCGCGCCCGCCCCGCCATGGCGCGGCTGGGCCGGGCGCACCGCTGCGATGCGGTCGGCATAAGGGCTGGCCGCCAGCCAATCGAGCAGCTTGGCACGAATGGCGCCGCGCCGTTCGCCGCGCATGTCGTGGTCGCCATGAGGGCGCGGCTTGCCGGTCACCAGCAGGATCACCCGCGCGCCAATGGCCTGGGCCTGCGACAGGCTGGCCAGCAGGCGGCCATGGGCGGTATCCAGATTCATCCCGTGCAGATCGATCGTGGCATCGGGTGCGATGGTGCCGCGCGCCAGCTTGCGGTCCCAACTGGCGTCCAGCCCTTGCCCTGCGGCCTGAAGCGGGCGCAGCGGGGCCGCAGGAGGCGGCGCGAGCGGGCGCGGTGGGGGCACGCGGCCCCTGATCTTGCGGGGAGGCGGCGGGGGTGGCTCGGCAACCATGGCTTTCGCCGGCGGCGCAGCCGGACGGCGCATGGGCGGATGCAGCGGCGTGACGGTTTCAGCCACCTTGCGCCAGAGTGCCAGTTCTTCGGAGCTTAGGCCCCGCGGCGGGCGCCTCATGTGATCTTGCCCATTTACCGGCGGCCTTAGCGACCGAGGCGGGCGAGCGTGCCCTTGGGCAGCAGCACCAGCGCCTGACCGTGGGCGCTCATCCCGCCCGCGATGCGGCGTGCATCGGCGCCCGCGCCCCAGAAGCTGTCGAAGCGGTTGGGGCCCTTGATCGCGCCGCCGGTGTCCTGCGCCACCCACAGCCCGCCGACATTGGCGCGGTCGGTCTGGAGCCAGACCGGCGCGCCCAGCGGCACGAACGAGGGATCGGCGGCCACGCTGGTCTGCGCCATGACCGGAACGCCCATCGCCCCCACGGCGGAAGGCTGGGGATTCTCGCGGAAGAACACATAGCTGCGGTTCTGCCGCATCAGCGCGTCGCCCTGCGCAGGGTTGTCGTGGATGTAGCGCAGGATGCCCTGCATCGAGCCCGGATACTGCCCCGGCCCGGTGCCGATCAGCCCTTGCCGGGCCATCACGCTGCCAATGCCGGTATAGTCCCAGCCGTTGACCGCCCCATAGCCGAGGCGGATCACGCTGCCATCGGGCGCGCGCAAGCGGCCCGAGCCCTGAACCTGAAGAAAGAACAGTTCGGCAGGATCGGCCGCCCAGGCGATTTCGAGGCCCTGCCCGGCCAGCGCGCCATCCTCGATCTGGCCCCGGTCGTAATAGGGCGTGAAATGGCCGGTGCTGTCGTAGCGGCCCAGCGGCCGGCGTCCGTCGGCCATCGGCGGGGCATCGCCGGGACGGGCGCGCACGAGATCGGCGGGCACGCCATAGACCGGCACGTCGAAGCCGGGCTGGCGGGTGCGCACGCCGGCGATCTCGGGCTCGAAATAGCCGGTGACGAAGGTGCTGCCATCGGCGACGCGGGCGGTCTCGAAATAGCCGTCGAAGAACGTCGCGGCCTGATCGCGCGGCCAGCCGCGCGCGGCGGCGCAGGCCAGCGCCCAGTCCTGCGGACGGGTCAGCCCGCTGTCGTCATTGCGCCGGGTGAGACCGGGGCACGAGAGGATGAAGGCATTGAGCGCGCTGCCCGCATTGCCGGGCGCGAGCGCCAGCGCCGAAGGCGCCGGACCACGCACCAGCCCCGCGCTCAAGGCATTGGCAGGCCGCGGGGGATGCAGCCCATGCACGCCGCCACTCTCGGGAATGATCGAGCCGCAGGCAGCCAGCGCCAGCGCGGGCAGTATCCCCGCCAGAGCGCGCAAACCGGGCAACCGCACAAAAGCGGCGCCCGGTTCGGTTTTGCCGAAAAATGAAACAGGGGGCGGGGAAACGGTCAGGACCACGGGATCTTTGCCTCGACCGGTTTCAGGCGCCAGCCACGGCGGCCCGCGTCAACGCATCAGCCTTCATCGGTTTCGTCGAGCAGCCAATCGGGATCGGTCGAGGTCAGATCGCGCGAGAACGTCCACAAGTCGCGGCTCTCGATCGCGTCGTGGAGCGAACCGCCCACGACCTGTCCCTGTGCGTTGCGGGTGACCGTGGCGATATCCGAGCGGAAGCGCACGGTGACGCGGGCGGTCGAGCCAGCCAGTTCAGCGCCGACGATGCGGGCTTCCTCGACACGGATCAGGCGGGCGTCGAGCGTTTCACCGGCAGCCTCGCGCGCGTCGAGCGCGGCGGCGAAGCCTTCGAACACCGCGCGGTCGCACAGCTGTTCGAGTTCCTGACGGTTGCCCTTCCAGAAGGCTTCGAGAACCATGCCATAGGCGCTGCGGGCGCCAGCCATGAACAGGCCCACGTCGAAGCGGCGGTCGACCGCGACGATCGCGCGGATACCGGCTTCGGCGGCGGGTTCGAAATCGCGGGTTTCGGGCATGGGCGGTGCCAGACGGTTGGCCGGGGCCGGGACCACTTCGGGAAGGCGCGGGGCGAGCGGACGCGCCCCCCCCTGAGCCCCACCCTGCATGTCGGGCTGCTCGATGCGGCGACGCACCGGTTCCTCGTTCTGCTCGGGCCGACGGCCCAGCACCGAATAGAGCCGGAGCCCCAGGAAGGCCGCGATCATGGCCAGGATGACGATCTCAACAATCACACGCACATGTCCCGCATAGGCACCCATTGGCCCGAATGGCTGACCCGAAGGCTGTCCGAAAAGGACGGACCGCCGGGCCGGATGCCGGTTTATCGTGCCTCAAGTAGGTACGAATTACAAATGAACAACGCGTGGACGAGCCGATGACATCATTCCGGGGCACTTTTCGCCGCCCCTGTCCCCACGGGTTCCTTTTCCCTCAATTCCGGCTCCTTCAATCCCGGCAGGGCGGGCCGTTCCCGCAAGGGGGCCCTGCGCTCTGCGGCGGCCTGCTCCCATCACGCACATTGCCGCCATGCGCACGGGATGCTACGCGCGGCCCCACGTTTTTCTTGCCGACCCATTCAGATCGAAAGCTTGCGACCATGGCCGACGAAGGCAACATCATCAGCAACATCTCCCTCGAAGGCGAAGGCGTGCCTGCCAATGGCGAAGACACCGCGCCCGCGATCGGCCTGATCTCGCAGTATGTGAAGGATCTTTCGGTCGAAAATCCCAATGCGCCCGAAAGCTACCAGTGGGCCGAAGCGCCCGACGTCCATGTCGATTTCAACATTGCCGCGCGCAATCTGGGGCCCGACATCCACGAGATCGAACTCAAGATCAACGTGACCTCGAAGGGTGCGCAGGGCACGGCCTTCATCGTCGAGCTGGTCTATGGCGCGCTGATCGGCATGCGCAACGTGACCGAAGACCAGGCCCATCCGTTCCTGTTCGCCGAAGGTCCGCGCCTGATCTTCCCGTTCGCCCGCCGCATCGTGTCCGATGCCGTGCGCGACGCGGGCTACCCGCCGCTGCTGCTCGATCCCATCGACTTCAATGGCCTCTATCTGGCCCAGCTCGCCCAGGCGCAGGCCACCGCGACCGCCGAACCGGCCGGTCACGCTTAAGAAGCCCACGCCTGAGAATCTGATTCGCCGAACCGATTCGCCGGTCGCTTGAAGGAATTTCCATGAACCTCCTGAAGGCGACCGGCACAATCGGTGGCCTGACCCTGGCCAGCCGCGTGCTCGGCCTCGTGCGCGACAGCCTGTTTGCCCGCTATGTCGGCGCGGGCTTTGCCTCGGACGCGTTCCTGATCGCGTTCCGCCTGCCCAACATGTTCCGCGCGCTGTTTGCCGAAGGCGCATTTGCCTCGGCCTTCATCCCGATGTTCAACCAGAAGGTCGGCGATCCCGATGGCCGGGGCCTGCCCGATGGCCTGCGCTTTGCCGAAGAGGCGCTGGCGGTGCTGCTGCCCACGCTGATCGTGCTGACCATCGTGCTCGAAGTGCTGGCCTGGCCGGTCACGCTACTGCTGTCGGGCGGGTTCAACGGGATTTCGCCCGAACAGTTCGCGTTCGCGGTCACGCTTTCGCGCTTCACGATCCCCTACCTGATGTTGATCAGCCTCGTCTCGCTGTTTGGCGGGCTGCTCAATTCGCTGCACAAGTTCTGGGTCAATGCCGCAGCGCCCATCCTGCTCAACCTGACGCTGATCGTCGCTGTGCTGGGCTTTCACAGCGCCGACGCGCTGGTTACCGCACGCAATCAGGCCATCGCGGTCTCGGTCTCGGGCGCGCTGCAACTGGTCTGGCTGGCCTGGGCCTGCCGCCAGAACGGGGTGAGCCTGAAACTGCGCGCGCCGCGCCTCAACCCCGATGTCAGGAAGCTGATGGCGCTGATCTGGCCTGCGGCAGCGGGCGCGGGGGCGGCGCAGATCAACCTCGTCATCTCGACCGCGCTGGCCGCCACGCTGCTCAGCCACGGCTCGGTCACCTATATCTACATGGCCGACCGCCTCAACCAGTTGCCGCTCGGCCTGATCGGCATCGGCCTTGGCACGGTCCTGCTGCCCACGATCTCGCGCCAGTTGGGCTCCGGACAGGTCGAGGCCGCGCAGGAAACCCAGAACCGGGGCATGGAACTGGCCCTGCTGCTCACCCTGCCCGCCACGGTGGCGCTGGTGCTCTGTGGCGAGCCGATTGCCGCGGCGCTCTTCGGCTATGGCCGCTTTTCGGCGACCGACACCCATTTCACCGCGCAGGCTCTGGCCGCCTTTTCCATCGGCCTGCCCAGCTACATTCTGGTCAAGGTGCTCACCCCCGGCTTCTATGCCCGGCAGGACACCAGGACCCCGGTCCGCTATGCGACGATCTCGATGGTGGTCAATCTGGTCGGCAACCTCGTGCTGATCGTGCCCCTGCAACACATGGGGCCGCCGCTCGCCACCGCCATCGCCTCGACCGTCAATGTCGCGATGCTCTATCGCACCTTGCGCCTGCGCGGCCATTTCACGCCCGACGCCCGCCTGCGCCACCGCGCGCCGCGCCTGGCACTGGCGGCCTTGGCCATGGGCGCGGTGCTCTGGGCCGGGCAGGGGCTGCTGATGCCCTATGTCCATGGCGGCTGGGCCCTGCGCATCGGCGCGCTGGCCGTACTGGTCAGCGCTGGCGTGGTCGTCTATGGCATCGCCACCCTCGTCATGGGGGCCTTCACCCGCGCGGATATCGCGCTGCTCACCCGCCGCCGCCCGGCGGCCCCAACCCCCAACCCGTCCAACAACACGTAAGGCTCATCGTTCATGCGTATCGTTTCCGGCATTCAGCCCACCGGCAATCTTCACCTCGGCAATTACCTGGGTGCGATCCGCAACTGGGTGGGAATGCAGGACGAATGGACCGCCAAGGGGGCAACCTGCCTCTACTTCCTGGCCGATCTCCACGCCATCTCGATGCCGCACGAGCCCGCCAGCCTCGCCGCCAACACGCGCGAGATGGTCGCCGCGCTGGTTTCCTGCGGGATCGACCCGGATCGCTCGATCCTGTTCAACCAGGCGCAAGTGCCCGCCCATGCCGAACTTCAGTGGCTGCTGAACGGCACGGCGCGGATGGGCTGGCTCAACCGCATGACCCAGTGGAAGGACAAGGCGGGCAAGAACCGCGAGGGGGCCTCGGTCGCGCTGTTCACCTACCCGGTGCTTCAGGCTGCCGACGTGCTGCTCTATCAGGCCACCCACGTCCCCGTGGGCGAAGACCAGAAGCAGCACCTCGAACTGGCCCGCGACGTGGCGCAGAAGTTCAACAACGACTTCGCCAGCGAGGACGCCCCGGTCTTCACCCTGCCCGATCCGATCATCCCGCCCCAGGCCGCGCGGATCATGTCGCTGCGCGATGGCAGCGCCAAGATGAGCAAGTCCGACCCTTCGGACATGAGCCGGATCAATCTGGTCGACGATGCCGACACGATCATGGCCAAGATCAAGAAGGCCAAGAC
>Ga0075011_10001543_pt1 | contig 12410 bp, 12 predicted proteins | sample TARM_MetaG_T_14_FD_72354 | JGI IMG/M metagenome (GOLD analysis project Ga0075011, IMG submission 72354) | Freshwater microbial communities from Pennsylvania, USA, analyzing microbe dynamics in response to fracking - TARM_MetaG_T_14 | ecosystem: Environmental > Aquatic > Freshwater > River...
GCCTACATTACTTCCCATATGCGTTTTTGTACCGCGCTGACGAATAATGATATTACCTGCTCGGACGAATTCTCCACCGAATTTTTTTACACCAAGCCGACGACCGGCGGAATCTCGGTTATTCTGGGTACTACCTTGACCTTTCTTATGTGCCATTGTTTCTCCTTAATTCGCGATTTTTACGACTTTAACTCGGGTAAACTCACGGCGGAATCCGCGCTTGAGTTTAGAGTCTTTTCGTCGTCGCTTTTTATAAATAACAACTTTTTTATCTTTACCAGAAGTGACGACTTCAAGTGTTACCTTTGCGCCTTCTACCAATGGTGTTCCCACCGTCAACTCGCCATTGTTAATGGCAAGTACTTCCGTAACCTCGATTACGTCCTTCGGGGCAGCGTCAAGTTTGTCGACATTTAAAAAGTCGCCTTCTTGCACTTTGTATTGCTTGCCGCCGTTTTTAATGATAGCGTACATTGCTAATCCTTAAGAATTTTGGATTACCACAGGGCACTTTTTGAAAATTTCAAGAAAGATTTTGGAGCACCTAAATGGCATATAAGAGGCGCATAATAGCCAAAAAAAAATTAAGCCTAGTTTAAAATAATTGCGCGCACCTCATCAATCAAAGCGATGGAAGCTTCAATTTCTGCCTTACGGATAGCCACACTTTCTATGTTAAACCCAACAGGAACACCCTTGGCAGTGCCGTACATGTAAAGCATTTTTGCCACATAGCGGATATGAGCCATCGATCCCCCCAGCATATCATCTGAAGCCAAAAGCATCTCTTCTAACATGGTGGGAATATGAATCCCTAGCCATTTCATGAACGTAAGGGTTTTTTCCGATCCGCATGGCGTAAGGGTAAAAACGATAGGCACCAAGGGAAGGTTTTTAGCCTGAGAAAGCGCCACATAATCATCCAAAAAGCGCTTAGATGCCTCCAAATCATACACGGCTTGGGTCACAAAAAAACTACATCCCTCTTCAACTTTACGGACCACGCGCTCATGTTCATCATGTTTTTTCATGTGCCGCTCTGGGATAGCAATACCCCCAAGCAGCAAATCTGGCGCTACCTCTCGTTTCAAAGCGTACGCTTCTTGCATGCTAAGCGTCATCTGCTGTGTGCGTGAAGCTGCCCCTACAAATACACATAAGGCCGCAGCATTATTATGCTCTTCAAGCCAAGCTTGGGTTTGGGCTTTGGTGTATTTTCCTATTGCTCGGTATAAAATAGAAGGGGTAGACAATTCCTTGAGATAAGAAGAAGCGTATGTTGCTGGGTCAATGGTCTCCAAAAAAGGAAAGGGGCGCTCTTGATTGGTGCGCTGGGCCTCATCTTGTAAATCATACACCACCACACCATCAATAGTGCTATTTTTTAATCGTGCGCACTGCCGTGCAGCAATCTCTTGAATTTGGCTAGGCGTGTTGGTGGCCTTAGGAGGCGTAAGACCATACAGCACAATGCCCGCCTGCCTTTGATGAATCTGTTCCACAACATTCTCCTTTTAAGTGGGGCGTATTTTACTTGCTCTGACTTAGCTTTTGCTTTTGCTTTGTTTTTAAGACGGGCTATGTTAAGTTACTGTACATAACACTCAAAACGAAGACACCTTAAGTGTTTTCGTTTTTACCCCATCAAGGAGACCCCATGCAGTATCTGGTTGCTGGACTTATTATTTCTACTTTATTCCTAAGTGGCTGCGACAAAAAAGAGGTTTCGACCCACACTCCTCCTACCACAACCACCCAGGCAAGCCCTTCTGTTGCTAGTGATTCTCCCAAAAAAGAGGTAGCACAAGAGAAAGATGACATTGAAAAACAAATTGCCCAAGCGCTAACCCCTGCGCAAGAGGAAGTGGCTAAAAAACTGGAAGAGACCAACAAAGAGCTCTCTGAACGTTTAGCGCAAACAGCACAAGAAGGAAATGAAAAGATTCAAGAAACCCTTGAAGCCACAACATCTACACTCATGGTGAACGAAAAATCCGCACCCCAAAAAGCAAATGCCTGTGCCACTTGCCATGGAGCAAAGGGAGAAAAAGTTGCTCTAGGGCGCAGCAAAATTCTCAATGAAATGACGTTTCAAGAGATCAAAGATTCTCTTTTGGGATACCAAGAGGGTACTTACGGTGGTGCCATGAAAGCAATGATGCAAACACAGGTAAGGAATTTAACGAAAGAAGAAATTGAAGCCTTAGCCCAATTTTACGCCAAGCCATAACAAGGTTTCTTGCTATGGCTTGGGAGGGTTTTAAATGACCATGTTGGTGTAATAATCTATTTGGTCTTTTTTCAAAATACGAATATAGTTAGTACTTCCCGCCACACCAGTAGGGTACCCTGCGGTCGCCACATAAGTTTTTTCAGGGTCAACAAACCCTAACTTTACTGCTTTTTGAACCGCAGTGGCCAACATAAGGTTAAGGCTGGTTTTTTCCACCGTCATAATGGGTTCAACGCCCCATGCTATCGTCAATGAACGTGCCGTTTTTTCATCGTGTGTTACGGCGTAAATATCCACGCTTGTGCGGTATCTTGCCATTTTTTTCGCAGATTGCCCAGAGCCTGTAAGGGACATAATGGCTCTGGCGTTAAGCTCCACAGCAAGACGCGCCGTTGAAGAGGCAATCATATCCGTCTCATCAAGGTATTCAAATTTATCAAACTTACCGTAAGGATACACACTTTCGGTTTCTTTGATGGTAGCCGCCATTGTTTCGACAACTTTAACAGGATTTTTTCCAATAGCACTCTCCTCCGAGAGCATCACGGCGTCCGTCCCGTCCAACACGGCGTTAGCCACATCGCTAATCTCTGCACGGGTAGCTGTTTCATTTTGCGCCATCGATAAAAGCATTTGCGTGGCTGTAATAACAGGCTTTGAGGCGGCGTTAGCTTTTTTAATAATACGCTTTTGAATACTAGGGACTTTGTAATAAGGCACTTCGATGCCCAAGTCTCCTCTAGCGACCATCAATCCGTCGCTCGCGTCCAAAATAGCATCAATATTCTCTACCGCATCAAATTTTTCAATTTTGGCAAACAGCTGTATCTTGCCTCCATTAGTATCTAAAATTTCCCGTGCGCGCACCATGTCTTGGGCGCGTTGCACAAAAGAAACAGCAATAAAATCAATATCATGGGCAATTGCCCAGAGTATATCGCGCTCATCTTTGGGCGTAATGACATCTATATTTAACTTCGTATTGGGAAAGTTGACCCCTTTGTTGGAGGCGAGCTTGCCGCTGTTTTCCACACGCGCAACAATCCGTTCACCCGCCTCCACAACTCTGGTGCGAATCATGCCATCGTACAAATAGATGTGCTCATCTACGTTCAATAGCGTAAGAATTTGAGGCTGATTAATGCTAAGTTCGTACACGCCTTCACTCTTTTGTTTTCCCACGATTTCGCCGCGCACAAATTCAAGAGTATCGCCCTCCTTGAGAGAAAACTCTGTTTCAAGTTTTCCAACGCGAATTTTTGGGCCACAAATGTCTTGCAAAACACCAACTTTTTTGCCTGTTTGCTGTTCTGCTTGACGAATTTTTTCCAAAGTAGCCTCGTGGTATTCATGAGAGCCGTGGCTAAAGTTAAGGCGAAAGACATTAACACCTGCCAAAATAAGCCCACAGAGTGTTTCAATACTATCGCTTGCTGGGCCCACGGTAGCCAAAATTTTTGTACGTTTTTCCATTGACAGACTCCTAAGAGGTGATATTGTATGCACTATCCTAACACGAACCCATTACAAAATCTTTACATGTAAAGATGATGAATAAAAAGTAACAAAATAACATACATTGATTTAAAAAACAGTAAACGTTTTCTTTCACAGCGACCTTTTGCTACAATAATCCACGCTACATGTAAAGGAGAACCCATGCGTATTGAAAAAGAAAACACCCTTTTGATGGTCGTTGATGTTCAAGAGCGTCTCATTCCTCATGTTGCCAACTCCGTTGCGTTGGTCGAGAACATTGCCAAGCTTATTGAGGGCTTTAAGCATCTTGGTGTTCCTGCAGTGCTAAATGAGCAATACCGCAAAGGCCTTGGTGAAACCCTTCCTTCCATAAAAACATTGCTCGAAGGTGTTAAATGTTACGAAAAGGCCACCTTTAGCTGTTGCCAAAACACACCGACCCTCACCCATGTTCTTGAGAGTGGAAAAAAAGTCGTTGTTGTTGTAGGCGCCGAAACCCACGTGTGCATTTTACAAACGTGCTTGGATTTGCTCGCTAGCGGAGTATTGCCTGTGGTGGTGGTAGATTGCGTAAGTTCGCGAAAAACCCTTGACCATGACATTGCCCTAAAACGCATGGCGCACTCAGGGGTTGTGCTTTCAACACTGGAGTCTATTTTGTTTGAATTGTGCAAAAGCTCAAAAGAACCCACGTTCAAAGCAATCAGCGCCCTCATCAAATAATTTTTACAAAACCGTGCGCCGTCCAGACCCTGCTTGTGCCGTAATAGCACAAGCAGTCTCGCTAATTAATGGCACATAAATGTCAAAAACAGTAAAATGCGCGCCATTACGTCACGAGGATTTGAATGTCAACATCTACCCATATCTTTAAAGAAACCTTTGCATTTTTGGAGCAACATATCGACGAAAGCTTTTATTGTGAATCTTTTGATGAAGTCCTTACAAAAACTTTTTACAAAACGCTTTCTTACCATTTTAGCGACGAAGAAGTTTTTGAAAACAGAGCAGAAATTCGCAAAGCCTTTAAAAGCTATTTTTTACTGCTGAATCAAAAAATATCACTTTTTTTTCGTGGCTCAGAAACCATTGTGGTCAAAGATTTAAAAAAACAGGTGTTCAAAGAACACTCCCAGCAGTTTCATGAAAAAAGCAGGCTTCTGGCTCCTTTGTTTGCCCAACTTGAGCGCTATTGTGTCAAAGAAGGGGTCTACATGATTCCCAAAGAGACCATTATTGCTTACGGTTGCGACTATGAAAACATTGAAGATGAAGGAATCAAAAAAGAGCTTTACCGAGAAACTGCCAAAGAAGCATTTTACCTCGATGCACGAGATTTGGTCTTTTTTATGAATGAGAAGCTAACCATTAAAAAATTTGCAAGCTCACAAAACGTACCAACAGACCGACGCGCCTACGGATTACCGCCCGAGGAGCTTGAAAAACTCAAAACCATGGTGTTTGAACAAAGTATTCTTAATGAAATTCAAAGTGGCATAGAACTGCTGCTGAACAACAAATTAAACTTTGCTGTCATTTCCAACGAATACTTTAGAAAAAATGCCATTCCCTTGGTGCAAAACCTTCTTTACCAAGTTGCCTCCATGTATATGGGCGAAGATAGCCATCTCGCTCTCAAAAATGCTTTTGTTAATTATATTTTTAGAGAGCATTTTTGCGCCATTCATGAGCTTTTTGCTCAAAAAATATTAGAGCTTCACGCGCTACGCGAAAAAAACGCAGAGAATTTTTTGCGATTTTTTGATGGAAATATTGAGGTTATTGAGGGAAGGCAGGTGCAAAAACCTGAAATTATTGATGAAAAAGGGCAAAAATGGAATGCTGTTTCCATTTTACCAATCGCCATTCAAAAAATACGTTGCGACAAAGAAAACGAAGCCCTCCAAGAGCGTGTTGAAAAAGCACAAGACAAACACGAAGAAGCTAGCCAAAAACTCGACATTTTTACCCAAGAGAGTGAAGTGGTGCGCCAGAAGAAAGAAGTCCTTGATGAAGCCATTAAACAGGCAATGACACAGGGGAAAATACTGCAAGACAGAAACTATGAACTCAAACGCCTACGCAACCAAGGGCAAGCAAACGAAGAGATGCAAAAAGAAATTGCGGAACTTGCTGTTGAAATTAAACACTATTCAAAGGAAGAGGAGAGCTTGCGCAGTTCGATCCGCGAAACCAACAACGCCCTTGAAGCTTTGCGCATTAAAACTAAAAACCTCAACACGGAAATTCAATCCCTTGAACGCTACATCAACGATCACCACAAAAAACTGGACAACCTTCTTCAAGTGTACGCACCCATTATGGAAAAACACGAACTCATTATCGATGCTATTGCTAAAACACTGATGGCAAAATATTAACTTGCCATCAGTGAGAGTTTTCTCAATCTGTTAAGTCCTGATTAAATGCCTCTTGTTTAAATGTTTTACCGAGGTGTGCGCATGCGAGCTTGACATCGCGCTCCGCGTTTCCAAGGCAACTGGTCGCGCCTGGGCTTGGGGTCATGTTAAATAAAATCCCCGTTCCAGGATTAACAGAAGCCTCTCCTAGCATTAACTTGCCTTCTGCTTTATTGAGCACTTGTGGGCGAACGCCCCCAAACCCTTGGGCATATTCGATGTCCTCCAACTGCAGTGAAGGGACAATCTTTCGTGCATCTTTAAGAAAAAGACGCTTATTAAAATAAGGAATTTCAAATAAAAAGTTGCGGAAAATATAATTTCTAATGGTGCTGTCTTTAAGTAAATCGTAAAAAATTGTAATAATTTTCTTATCCAAACGGAGGGTTTTAAAGAAGTCAATGACCGTTTTATTACCATGAAAACGTTCCAACTTGGGAAGCACAAGGGCTGTTGGCCCAAAGCGCGTAAATCCGCCAAGTAAAATATCAGGATCTCCATGCAAGGCCGCAAAAGGAAGTTTTGGGTTTTGCACCATGTATACTTTTCCCGTAAGCATCATCTTGGTGGTCACATAAAAACTTCCCGCCACAGGCAAGCAACTATAGTCATGTCCGTAACCCATTTGGTGTGCCAAATACAAAGAGTGTGCCCCCGCATTAACAATCACAAACCCTGCCGTAAAGCTCTTGCCATCACGCGTGGTAAGGCGATGTGTGGAGCCCTCTTGGGTAATTTCCAACACTTCACTGTTTAAAAAGACATCTGTTGTTTTGCCCTCAATTGTTTTGGCGTTTTCCACAAGACTTTTTGCCATAGCACCAAAATCTACGGTGCTGTATTCGTTTTGAACCCCAACACCCACGATAGGTTCGGGCCGCTCATTTCCGTTGGCATCGTACACTAATTTTGGCTCAATCTCTTTGAGTTTCTCTTTTTCATATACTTCCAAATAGGGAAAAATTTCTTTAAAATCTTCGTAGCGTTTTCGCATATACGCCACTTCAGTATCGCCTACTCCAATGGCCATCTTCTGATGCGCGAACATAAATTTATTTTCGTAACCGTATTGCAAACAATACTTAACAATCATACGTGCAGTGCGTTTGACTGCGCCTGCTTTTTGTACTGTATAGTTTGTCTCAATATCTCCACAATGTATGGTTTGTGAGTTGCCCTTGCCGCTAGAGTTAAGAGTGGCTAAATCGTCGTATTTTTCCAACAAAGCAATAGACCCAATATCTGTGTACTTGGCAAGTTCATAAAACGCTGCTGCACCCGATATTCCACCACCAACCACGATTACGTCATAATGCGCTTGACTCATAAAGCCTCCTCTTTGGCTAAGTTTTTACAATTACATGTAAGCATTAATTGCAAGACAAGACAATTATATTGTGTTAATTTTAAAATAAGATATTTTTGCGTCACCCCTGAACTCTAACTGTCTGTCTTGCCTCTTTTTGTCACTGTCTCACACGCAAACGCTTTTACCTTTAATCTCATTTTTACTACAATGCCTTAAACATTTTCAAAAGGAGTTTTTATGCAACGATGGCAACGTCTTGTGGCAACAGTTCTAGCACTCACTTTCGCACTCACCCTCAGTGCGAACGACAATCGGGTTTACCGTCTTAAACTGGCAAGTTCTTGGGGCAGCACGGTCCCTGTTTTAGGGGATGCACCCAGCGAGCTTAAAGAGCTTGTGGAGACCATGTCTAAAGGAAGATTGCAGCTGCGTATTGACGATCCTAGCAAACATAAGGCAGGCTTGGCAGTCATGGACTTGGTAAAATTAGGTCAGTATGATATTGGATATACTGCTTCTTATTATTATAAGGGTAAAGATGCAAAATTAAGTTTCTTTACCACGATGCCCTTTGGTCTTTTACCCCAAGAGCAACATGCGTGGTTTGAGTTTGGTGGGGGCAAAGAGTTTGCCGAACAAGTCTACGGGAAAGAAGGTTTGATGCACTTTCAAGGAGGCAACACTGGTATGCAAATGGGTGGCTGGTTTAAGCGCGAAATCGCCTCCCTAGATGACCTTAAAGGGCTTAAATTCCGCATTCCTGGCATGGGTGGTGAAGTGATGTCAAAGCTTGGCGTCATGGTTACTTCTACGCCCATTGGAGAGCTTTATTTGGCACTTGAGATGGGAACCATCGACGCGGTTGAGTGGATTAGCCCCGCTTTTGATATCAACATGGGCTTTCAAAAAGTAGCCAAATACTACTACACCGGCTGGCAAGAACCTGCCAGTGAAACCCAATACCTTGTGAGCAAAAAAACTTATGCGTCCCTTCCGCAAGATTTACAAGTTATCCTAGAAACAGCCATCAATCAAGTGGCCAGCCGTGTTATGAGTAAGGCGATGCACCTTAACGTCACTGCTTGGGAAAAAATTAAGTCCGAACATCCTGATGTAAAAGTAGCAAGCTTTCCTGATGATGTGTTACGTGCACTGGATGCGGCAAACATGGAAATCCTCAACGCAGAAGCGGCTAAAGACCCTTTGTTTAAAGAAATTTTAGAGTCTCAACAAGCCTTTTTAAAACGTGCGCGCCCCTGGACTATGATGGGCGAATACTCCTACATCAACAACACCTCTAAGTAATCTTCTCCTCCCTCGCTTTTTAGCGAGGGATTTCATCCAATTTTTATCTTATTTAACTATACTGCGCTTTCTGAATAACCGTTCATGTTTTTAAAGGGATTCTGACCATGTTTAATAAAAACGACTCCTTGCAACTCAAAGAGTTTGTAGCGCTTGAAGAAAAACAGTATTACCTCTCCACTATCGAAATGGAAGTGCGCCACTCCTGGCAAAAAGATCACGAACGCATCTGTGTCTACGAAACCATGGTTTTTGCTGCGCCCCAAGGTGAGATTGACTATCACAGCAGCCTTTACCACTGCCGTTACCGTACTAAAGAAGAGGCTATCGCAGGACACCAACGTGTCCGCGAAGAGTTGCCTCGCATTATCTTTACATGTAAAAGTTGTAGCAATAAACTAGGAAATTAGCGCAATTGCCTCAATCTCCACCAAGGCGTTTTTAGGCAAGGTCTTCACCGCAACCGTACTGCGCGCTGGTTTATGGTCTCCAAAAAACGTACCATAGAGGGCATTGACCGCCGCAAAATCGTCCATATTGGCAAGAAAAATGGTAGTTTTCACGACCTGCTCTGCCGTTGCGCCACCTGCTTTTAAAACAGCGTCGAGGTTTTCAAGCACTTGCTTGGTTTGTGCTTCGATGCCGCCTTCTACAAAAGTCCCCTCGGGTTTGAGGGCAATTTGGCCTGAGGTAAACAAAAAGTTACCTACTTGGATGGCTTGCGAGTAAGGTCCGATAGCCGAGGGGGCGTGGGGGGTTGAAATGGGTTTCATACAGTCTCCTTAAGGGTTTGAATTACGTGCAAGAAGACCTCTTTTAAGGCTTCTACGTCGCGCAATGGGGTGCATTCGTTGGGGGCGTGAAGTGTGTCATTAACCACACCAAACTCAATGGTCTCAATGCCAAATTGGGCCAAAAAACGCGCATCGCTTGTGCCCCCTGCAGTGGAGTATTTAGGCTTACTCCCGCACACCGTTTCGATAGCCCTATCAAGGGTTTGGACAATGGGGGCTTTGGCATTGGCCACAAAAGGATGGGCACTTTGGGACAAGCGTAGCGTAAAGTCCACCCCTTCCATTACTGAAGCAATGTAAGCCTCAATCTCTTCTTTAGAGGTTTTCGTGGAATTACGCACGTTGAACATGAGTTTCAAATGACCAGGGCTGACGTTAGTCACTTCCATTCCGCTACGCAAATCCGTCAACACCAACTGGCTTGGGGCAAAGTGGGCATCTCCTTGGTCAAAGTAATGGCCTGCGAGTTTTTCAAGGCGCGGGGCCATGAGGTGCAAGGGATTGGTGGCTTTTTCAGGATACGCCGCGTGCCCTTGGACGCCAAAAACTTCCAAAACCCCGTTAATGGACCCCCGCCGCCCAATCTTAATGGCATCCCCAAAGCGGGTTTCACACGTGGGTTCTGCCACAATCGCCATGTCAGGCAACATGTCAGCCTCTTTCAAGTAACGCAAGATTTCAATGGTCCCGTGGGTTGCATCGCCCTCTTCGTCGCTGGTGAGCATCACCGAAAGGGTGCCTTTAAAATGGTCTATGTCTTGCAAGGCTCGCACAAAGGCACACACGCCACTTTTCATGTCTTGTGCCCCACGGGCGTAAACAATGCCCTCTTTGACTACGGGCTCAAATGGGTTAGTGTGCCACCCTTGGCCCTCAGGCACCACGTCCACATGCCCTGCAAAACACAAGTGTGGGCCTTGACCAAAACGGCGGTATAAAAACAGGTTGGTCGTATCGGCTACATCAATGCGAAGGGGGGTGAAATCTGGCAATTGCGCGGCAAGAAAATCCAACGTGCCTGCGTCGTTGGGAGTTACCGAGGGAAAACGCAAGAGCGTTAAAAACAGGTCGGTTGTTTTTGCTAAAGAATTTTCATTACATGTAAACATTTACCGCGTTCCTTGAGTGGCTAAAAAATTTTTACAATAGGCTTCAATCTTAGGTGCTGCCAGGGTGGCTGGTTCGTGAAAACAATGCGCGAAATAACTATCAAGCGCGGGGTCAGGATCAAGGTTGTTTAAAATCGAATCCTCCACCTGCGTTGCCATCCACGCGACGTTAATCACCTGCCCCGAAGTGCCAATGCACACGAGTAGTTTAGCATCTTCTAAAGAAGCATAGAGGGTTTCATACAAGGGTGCGGCTTCCCCAAACATCACGACATTATGCCGCACAGACGGGCTTTGGCAAGCAGGACATCGCACGCCCTCTTGGGACGCATACCCAATCTCAAAGACTTCGCCACAGCTTTTACACCGCAGATGCGTGAGTGTTCCGTGTAAGTGTATCACCTCTTCACAGTCTGCTTTTTCCAACAAATTGTCTACATTTTGGGTCAACATTGCCACATCATCGGGGTAAGCGTTCTTGAGTCTTGCGAGCATTTCATGGGCGGCGTTGGGGTGTTTGTCTCTCAAGTCCTTGCGCCTTGCATCGTAAAAGGCGTGGACTTTTTGAGGATTGGCCGCGTATCCTTCCACGGAACACACCTCCATGACGTCGTATTCTTCCCACAAACCTCCCGCGTCTCGAAAGGTGCGAATGCCACTCTGGGCACTTAGTCCCGCGCCACTAATGCATACAATTTTAGCCATCTTGCCTCCTAGAGGGTTACTACCGTTGCACCAAACCCACCAAGGGTAGGTGGCGCGTCAGTAAAACTTTTGACACTGGGATGGGCTTTTAAAAAGGTTTTGACCGCGTAGGCGAGCTTTCCTGTGCCAATTCCGTGATAGATAAGCACTTCATCAAATCCATGAATGAGCGCGTCAGAGAGAAACTGGTCGAGCTTTTCCACTGCCTCTTCGCCACGCATCCCGTGCAAGTCGAGTTTAATCCCTCCTCGCGTGGTGCGTTGAACATCGATTTTGGTTTTAGAGGCTTGCTTGGGCGCGGGATTTCCGCTGCGTTTAATGGCGTGCAAGGGTACATGTAAGGTGATGCCTTCGCATTCGATAATCGCTTTTTCTTTATTGAGCGCTTTTAGCACCCCCTTGGAGCGTCCGTATTTGATGGCATCGCCTACATGTAAGGGTTCTTTGGATTGCAAAGGCGCGGGTGTGGGTACGCGTTTTTTGGCCGCGTGGGCGTGGTTGAGTGCGCGGTGAGCCTCTTTGGATTCGGTGGCGCGCACCGCTTCTTTGGCCGCGTCAATGGCTTTTTGATACTCCCTTTCCAAACTTGTTTCTTTGGCTTGGTAGGAAAGCTCTAGGGCTTCTTCTTTTTCAATCAACCGTTCACTTAAGCGCTTGGCACGGTGTTCTTCTTCTTCCATGGTGCGCAGTTTTCGCTTCATGGAAAGCTCTAAATCAATGTTTTTTTGGATGAGGTCATTGAGGTTTTCTTTATCTTCCCCATAAAGCACCTTCGCTTTACCGATGAGCGATGCGGGAATGCCATAACGAAGTGCCGTTTCAAAGGCGTAACTTTTTCCGATGGTACCGTGCAAAAAATCATAAGTGGGACGTTGGTTTTTTTCATCATACAACGCCGCTAACAATTCCACCCGCTCATCTGTGGCCAAAAGAGAAGCAAGGCGTTTGTGGTGCGTGGTGATGACAAGCTTCGTCCCTTGGGCCATGAGTTGATCAATGAGCACTTTAAACAAACTCGCCGCTTCGTCCGCGTCGGTTCCAAGTTCAATCTCATCC
>Ga0075011_10001544_pt1 | contig 12408 bp, 10 predicted proteins | sample TARM_MetaG_T_14_FD_72354 | JGI IMG/M metagenome (GOLD analysis project Ga0075011, IMG submission 72354) | Freshwater microbial communities from Pennsylvania, USA, analyzing microbe dynamics in response to fracking - TARM_MetaG_T_14 | ecosystem: Environmental > Aquatic > Freshwater > River...
CTATGAATAAGTATAGCATAAAAAGTATAAATAATAAATTATTTAAAGGAGATTTAGCCATGAGTGATAAAAATATAGAAAAGGATGAATTGGAATTAAATAAACCTGATTTTTCTCTAGATATAGAAGATGATGAATTAGATTTGAATATAGATGATGATGTCTTTTCAAATGGAGAAGAAGTAAGTGGTTCAGAAAAAAATGATATTGAAGAAGACGACATACTTACGGAGGATGAGCTAGAAAGTTTAATTATAGGAATTGATGAAGAAAATGATATTTTAGATATTCCTGATGAAGAAGAGGTTTTAGAAGAATTGAAGTTTTTAGATGAAAATTTCTCTGTTGATGATACTGAAGAAGAAGAGGAAAAACCTAAAGAAAAATCAGAAAATAAAATTAAAAAAATGATGGAAAAACCAATTTTTAAAAAAATTAAAAATATTGCTGGAGAAAAAACGAAAAAAGAAATTATAAAAAAAGATACAGGAAAAAAGTCTGATGATATAAAATATTTTATGATGAAAAATCGTTTTAAATTAGTTGGGGGACTTGCATCATTTCTTTTACTTGTATTTATATTTACATTGTTTTTCATAAGGGATAAAAAACCTTTGGTAGAAGAAGTAGGTAAGGTAGAACAAGCTGTAAACATGAGTGAAATAAGACCTACTATAACAGAATTGGGAAGTATACTTGATAGTTTGACACCTATGGAGCAATTGGCTTATTATAGAGATAGATTAATAAAAGAAGAGGAAAATACAAAGGAAATTATAGAATTAAATAACAGAATAAAAGTTTTAGAAGCAAAATTAGATGAAGAAGCTAGGGAAAAAAGAGAAGCTTATATAGAAAATTTAAGAAAATCTTTTTCTGGTGAAATGTCAAGTGTTAGACCTGCTACTTTTAAGTCAAGTGACGAAAGATTGCAAATAGCTTTCTTAGTTGTAAGAGACGATTTTTATGATGATTTATATAAAGTTATAGAAGATGCTTTTATAAAAAATATTAATATAAAAGATGTGAATATTATTTTATTTACAGCTGGAGAGCAATTGAATAAAGCTTATGAAATAAATGTAGCTAGACATCAATTTGATTCTATAAGAAATATAAGTGATTCTAATAAGAATAAAATAGAAAAATTAAATTTAATAGCGAGATAAATTAAATATTTTTAGTATTTTTATAATTATAGTTAAAAAACTTTGGAGGCTTTGCCTCCTTTTTATTATTGATTTTTGCTTGTTGTAAAACTATAACAGCTTATTTTTGTTATTAAATTTAATATATATTTTTAAAAGCTCTCACAATTTTTTTAGCCTTTTTTAATACATAAATAATATTAAAAAGATTACTAAAAATTCGTGTAATTTGCGAGCTACGGCATAAATTCAACTACAGAGCTAAAGCTCTAAGTTTCATTCAATTCAGTGCAAAGTCTTTTAAAACCTTTTGCAACGAATTTCTTGAATGTGGCGAATAAATTCTAAAATTACTTTTTTATTTATGATTATATATAAATTATGATTTAGTTTTGTAACTAGATATAATTGTATATTGATTTTCAAGGAGTTTTAATAATTTTAAATAAAAAAATAAAAATTTTTTTTGAACAAAAAACTCAAAATTCTAAAAAGTTTTGCAACTCAAAATTTTTAGTGAAAGTATACAAGAAAAGGGGCATGATAAATAAGGTTTTGAATATATAATTCTAACTTTAGTGAAAAAAATAATCTAAAACTTCTTTTAAATTAAGATAATCAAAATAAAAAACAGTCAAATGATATATTTTTCACCAAAAAGAGTTGACATTACTAAAAAAAAGTTGTATATTACTAATAAGAATATAATTAATTGTGGAGGTAATAAAATGTATATAATAAACAAAGATGAATGTATAGCATGTGGAGCATGTGAAGGAACTTGTCCAGTGTCAGCAATAGCAGAAGTAGAAGGAAAATACGAAATATCAGATGCATGTATTGATTGTGGAGCATGCGAAGGTTCATGTCCAGTATCTTGTATATCAGCTAACTAATAATAAAATAATACTAAATAGGAGGATTAAATTATGTATATAATAAATAAAGATGAATGTATAGCATGTGGAGCATGTGAAGGAACTTGTCCAGTATCAGCAATATCAGAAGTAGAAGGAAAATACGAAATATCAGATGCATGTATTGATTGTGGAGCATGCGAAAGTTCATGTCCAGTATCTTGTATATCAGCTAACTAATAATTTAAGTTTATTATTTGAGAGACCTATAAAGGTCTCTCTTGTTTTTTTTAATTATATATATTATAATGGAAATATAATTTTAAGATGGAGAGTTGATTATGAAGAAAATATTAATAGCAATATTTATTTTAACAACAATTTTATTAAGAGCTTCAGATTATCTTGCCAAAGGAGTTATCTTAGATGACGGAAGATGGCTAGAAAGTAAAAATATACACATACAGCATCCCATTGCCTCTTTAACTAAGCTAATGACAGCTTTGATAGTTTCTGATGAAGTTGAAAAGGGGAATGTTAATTTAGAAGATATAGTTACAATTGATAGATATAGCCTAGGTATTGCGGGAGATTCTATTAAGTTAGCAAATAGAGAGAAAATAAGTCTAGGAGATTTATTGTATGCAAGTCTAATTCAATCTGCAAATAATGCAACTTATGCAATAGCAAAATATGTTGGAAAAAATGAAGAAAATTTTATTGAACTTATGAATAAAAAAGCAAAAGAATTGGAAATGAATAGTACTATATTTTATACTCCAGCAGGTTTGCCTTCAATTATGACAAAAAAAAATATGGATATAAGTACGGTTGAGGATTTGGCAAAGCTTTGTTTACATGTTTTAAATAATGAAATTATTATGAAAATAGTTAGCTTAGAAGAGTATAGTATAAAAAGAAATAGTTTGAAATTATCGAATAAAAATAAAAGCTTAAAAATAGAGGGGATTGATGGTCTTAAAACAGGTTCTCATGAATCGTCTGCTTATAATTTTGCAATAAGTGTAGATAAAAATGATTTGAGATATATTGTTATTTTGTTAGGTTCAAAATCTGAAGAAGAAGGCGAGATAGAAATAGAGAAAACTGTACAAAATATTTTAGATAATTATAGTGAAACATACCTAGTTCATGAAGGTGAGTTTTTAATAGAAGTTCCTATAATGAATGGAAAGCAGAAAACAATTGAACTATATGCAAATAAGAGTGTATACCAATTAGTTAGAAGGGATATTCAACTGACAAAATCAGTTTATTTACCTAAAGAAATACAAGCTCCAATAGAAAAAAATCAAGTTTTAGGAACTTATATAATTTCTAATGAAAATGAAGAGTTAGCAAGAATCGATTTAATAAGTAAAGAAAAAGTAGAAAAAGCAAAATGGATACATAAGCTTATAAATAAATTAAAAAAATAAATACTGAAGGTGACTTCAGTTTTCTTTTAAGGAGAATGAATTATGTTAATTTTAGGAATAGAAACATCTTGTGATGAAACTTCAATATCAGTAGTTAAAGATGGAAAAGAAGTATTAGTAAATATAATATCTTCTCAAATAGAAATACATAAAGAATATGGGGGAGTAGTTCCTGAAATAGCTTCAAGACAGCATATTAAAAATATAAGTGCTATATTAGAAGAAGCTTTGTCAAAAGCAAATATCAGTATGAAAGACGTAGACTATATTTCAGTAACTTATGCACCTGGTTTGATAGGAGCTTTATTAGTTGGGATTTCTTTTGGAAAGGCTTTGGCTTATGCATATAATATTCCAGTCATACCAGTACATCATATAAAAGGTCATATTTATGGGAATTTTATAGAACATGAAATACAATTACCAGCAATTGCTTTGGTCGTTTCTGGAGGACATACAAATATAATATATATTGATAAAGATCATAATTTTATTAATATGGGTCAAACCTTAGACGATGCAGTAGGAGAAAGCTATGATAAAGTTTCAAGAGTTCTAGGTTTAGGCTATCCAGGTGGACCAATAATTGATAAATTGGCTAAGGCAGGAAATTCTAAAAATATACCTTTACCAGAGCCAAAGGTAGAAGCTTATGATTTTAGTTTTTCAGGAGTAAAAACTGCTGTAATTAATTATGTTAATAAGGCTAATATGAAAAATGAAAAAATAAATAATGAGGATTTAGCGTCTTCGTTTCAAGAAAAAGTAGTAGATATATTAGTTAAGAAGACAATAAAGGCAGTAGAAGAAAAAAAAGTGAAAAGTATAATTTTGGCAGGAGGAGTTGCAGCAAATTCACACCTTAGACTAAAAATGAAAGAGGTAGCAGGAGAAAAAAATGTATCTGTGTATTATCCTGCAATGGAATACTGTACAGATAACGCTGCAATGATTGCAGTAGCAGCTTATCATAAGTTAAAGTATTCTAAGAAAAAATTTGCTGATTTAAATCTTAATGGGATTGCAAGCTTAGATATTGAAAATGACTAATAATGGGAGGGAAAAATGAAAGTATTTTTAATACTTATTGTAATAGCTACTACCATATTGCCATCAACAAGATATGAAGAAATGAATTTTTTAGATAAAAAGGTATATTTTCCAAAAACTAATAGTTCTTATTTAGATGAGCTTTTGAGCGAAAAAAAAGAGGAAAGTTTATTAGAATTATCCTTATTTTACGCAGAATTAGGTGAAGATGAGGCTGCGTTAAAATATTTAGAAGAATATAAAGGGAATAACTATTTAGAAAAAGTTAAAATATATAGGCTATTAGGTATTTATGAAAAAGAATTTGATATTCTAATGAAGGAAAACTTTGCTTTGATTTCAGAAGAAAATTATAATTATCTTATAAACTTATCTGAAAAATTAAACAGAGAATTACCTTATACGTATTCATATAAACTTTTAAATTTATTAAATAAAATAAATAATGAAAAAGAATTTTATGATGAATATTATTCTGAAGAATGGAGTCAAGAGGAGAAAGTTTATATTTTTGAAGAATTAAAAAATGAAGATTTAACAAATAAAACTTATATAAAAAATATCTACTATGAATTTTTGTCGCCAGAGGAAAAGTTAATAGAATTGTATAAAGAGATAAATAGTGCAGAAGATAGCGAAGCTTACGACAATTATTTTTCTTTTCAGAAAAAGATAGGCATCTATATAGAAGAACAAAGTGATTTTGAACTTTTACAAAGATATAGATATAGTAAAAAAACAATTGAATTTAAAGCTTTGTATAATAAAATGCTATCTGAATTTATAGAAAACGGAGATTTTAATAAGTTGATGAGTCTTTATTTGATAGATTTCAATTATAGATTAGCTTATAATTTAGCAATGAAAGATGAAAATTTACATTTTAAATTTTTAAATTTTGTTATAGAAAATAAAGAAAAAGATATAATTAAAAGAGCTTTATTAGATTTTTATAATAAATATCCCGATAGTAAATACAAAAAAGAAATAAAAGAGTTTTTTATTTCTTTTGAAGAAGACAGTGAAAAAAAATTAAATTTGATAGAAGATTATTTTACATTTTATTTTAACGATAAAATATTAAATGTATATTTATCCTTAATAAAAGAGCCTGAAAATGAAGAAAAAATAATATATAGTTTGGAAAAATTGATTTTTATAAATGGAATAGAAAACAAATCGTTGATAGATTTATATTTAGACTTTATATTAAAAAAGAAAATTAGTGGTAATAAATTAATTTTATTAAGTGATAAAAAATATTATTTTGATTATATAAGTGCTAAGTCTGTAAAAATACCAAATTATCTTGAAAAATCTTATGTTGACTATTTAATAAAAACTGCTAAATATGATATTTTAAAAAATTATAAAGATATGTTAGATGTAGAAACTTATAAATTATTAATAAGAAAAGGTAAAATTGAATTTCTAAGTTACGCTAAATCAAAATATCCTTTTGAAAAAGACTGGCTAGATTTAAGTGATATAAAAAATTTTTATTTTATAGAAGATTTTAAATACGAAGAAAATTTAGCGAAACAAATTGAAGAAAAAGATAGAAAAACTCCAGTAGAAGAATATTATCTAATGAAATATTTTTATCAAGAAGAAATCAATTTGGAAGAAGCGAATAGAATAGAAGAAAAACTAGGTAGAAGGTATTTTATAAATTAGATTCCGGGAAAACATAACAAAAAAAATATTATTCCAAATAAAAAATAATAAAAATAGTGAAAAAAATAAGTATTTTTAAAAACTAATATTTTAAAACAAGTTAAAAAAATAATGTGAAATAAGAATAAACTATGTTTGCTAATAATGTACTTAAAAAAGATAAAAAAAAGCCTTTGACAATCTATGTTTTATAGGTGTTTTTAGTTTAAAAAAAATACACACATGAGAAAGAATTAATTTGACTATATTTGTATTTTGTGCTAGAATTAATTAAGTAATTTTGTATCTTAAAATAAAAAATGGAGGGGAAAATTAATGACAAGAATCGTTGATGTAAAAGCTAGAGAAATATTAGACTCAAGAGGAAACCCAACTGTAGAGGTAGACGTAACTTTAGAATGTGGTGCAGTAGGAAGAGCAGCTGTTCCAAGTGGAGCTTCTACTGGAGCTTATGAAGCAGTAGAGTTAAGAGATGAAGACAAGTCTAGATACTTAGGAAAAGGTGTTTTAAAAGCAGTAGGATATGTAAACAATGAACTTAGAGATTTAGTTTTAGGTATGGATGCTACAGAGCAAGTAGCTATAGATAAGGCTATGATTGCATTAGATGGAACTCCAAACAAAGCTAAATTTGGTGCAAATGCTATATTAGGAATATCTTTAGCAGTAGCTAAAGCAGCAGCAGCAGCATTTGGATTACCTTTATATAGATATTTAGGTGGAGTTAATGCAAAAGTATTACCTTTACCAATGATGAACATTTTAAATGGAGGATCACATGCTGATTCTGCAGTAGACGTTCAAGAATTTATGGTACAACCTGTAGGAGCTAAAAACTTCTCTGAAGCTATGAGAATGGGAGCAGAAATATTCCACGCTTTAGGAAAAATATTAAAAGCTAATGGAGATTCTACAAACGTAGGAAATGAAGGTGGATATGCACCAGCTAAAATTAATGGAACTGAAGGAGCTTTAGACATTATATGTGAAGCTGTAGCGAAAGCTGGATATAAATTAGGAGAAGATGTTACATTTGCATTAGATGCAGCTGCAACTGAATTCTGTGAAGAAAAAGACGGTAAATTCTACTATAACTTCAAAAGAGAAGGTGGCGTAGTAAGAACTACTGATGAAATGGTAGACTGGTATGCGATGTTAGCTGAAAAATATCCAATAGCTTCAATAGAAGATGGATTAGGAGAAGATGACTGGGATGGTTTTGCTAAATTAACTGCTAAAGTTGGAGCAAAAGTACAAATAGTTGGAGATGACTTATTTGTAACTAATACTCAAAAATTATCTCAAGGAATTGAGAAAAAATCAGCTAACTCTATCTTAATTAAAGTTAACCAAATTGGAACTTTAACTGAAACTTTAGAAGCAATAGAAATGGCTCAAAAAGCTAATATGACTGCAGTAGTATCACATAGATCTGGAGAAACAGAAGATGATACAATAGCTGACATCGCTGTAGCAACTAATTCAGGACAAATTAAAACTGGTTCTACTTCAAGAACTGATAGAATGGCTAAATACAACCAATTATTAAGAATTGAAGAAAACTTAGGAGATTCAGCAGTATACGCTGGAAACAATGCTTTCTACAATGTAAAAAGATAATTAAAAATTTAAAAACCTAGCTTAATTGCTATAATCCCCTTAAAGTAGACAGTAATAAAAAGCCTATATGGTAAAATATTACAAACTACTTTAGGGGGATTTTTATGTCTAAAAATAACAGGTATTCTGGAGAAACTAAACTCGAAGTTGTTAAATTAAAGTTAGAGGGTTATTCTTACTCACAACTTCGAAATCAATTTAATATTAAAAGTGATACTCAAATAAAAGTGTGGGTTAAAAAACACAAAGAATTTGGTAAAGAGGCTTTACTTGAGGATAATAGAGGAAAAGCTAAAGGTATTGGTCAAGGAAGACCAAGAACCAATTTTTCTTCTGTTGAAGAGCAAATTTAATATTTAAAAAAGGAAAATGAATGGCTAAAAAAGTCAATAGAGAAGAAACACGGAATCAAGTTCGATTAGAGCAACAAAAATTTGTTGATGAAAATAAACATATTCTGTCAGTATCTTCTCTAGTTAAAATTGTTGGGATTTCAAGGGCTTCTTACTATAAATTTAAACAGAAAAAATTTAATATTAATTTCTTGTTTAATGAGTTATTAAAGAAATATATTTTGAAATGTCATAATAATTACAAAGGAATCTATGGGCGTTTAAGAATTAAAAGATGGCTTGAAAAAAAGTATGGAATAGTTATTAATCATAAAAGAGTATATCGCTTAATGAAAGAATTAAACATAAAGTCTGTTATTCGTAAAAAAAGATTGAAAAGAAAATATAAGTCTCCTGAAATAGTTAGAACCAATAAGATAAATAGAAAATTTACTGCAAAGAATTTAAATGAAAAATGGTCAATAGATGTTTCATACATTCCAATATCAAATAGAAAATTCAAATATTTATTCGCAATAAAAGATTTATTTAATGGAGAAATAGTAGATTATTCTATAGAAAATTCTCAAACACTGAGCCAAGTAAATAGAACTTTAGAAAGAGCGTTGAAAGGTAAGGAAGTAAAAAACTTAACTATACATTCAGACCAAGGATTTCAATTTACACACAAATCCTATATATCAATGCTAGAAAAACAAGGAGTAAAAGTTTCTCATTCAAGGCGAGGTAATTGTATAGATAATTCACCAATAGAAAGCTTTTTTGGACATTTAAAATCTGAATTTAAATATTTGTACTCTCCAAATACAGATATAGAGATAGTTGAAGCAATTAAAAAATACATTAAATTCTATAATGAAGAAAGAATTCAATTAAAATTAAAAGGCTATAGTCCGAAGGAATATAGAACTATAGCCTCATAGGCTTTTTATTTAATTGTCTACTTGACAGGGTCAAGATCAAATTGCTAGGTTTTTTATATTATAAATTTTATTTTTTTAAATTCTTTTTTTCAGTAGCTAAAGCTATATGAATTGATAAAGCTAGTCCTCCCCAAACAATACCACATCCTATTACCATCATTGTAATTGCACTTCCAGACATATTATACCCCCTATAAAATTATTAGAACATTAATGTTTAATTAACAGCATTTTGTGCATTTTTTGTCCATTTTTTATTATAAAAAACAAAAGCTGAACCAATCATTATAGTTACTATTCCCCATCCAAATACAATATTAGATATCATTCCAACAGTATCTGTTTTGAATAAATCAGTAACTAAATTAAATAAGTTAGTAATAACAACAATACCTAATAATAAAGGTGTAAAGTATCTTAGTAAATAATCCCACCAAATTCCAATTTTAAAATCAGAAAATTCATTGGCTTCTTTTCTAAGTTTATCTGTTCCATAAATATAGCTAATAAGAATTACTTCTACCAACCCAAGTCCTGCTATAACAATATTCCCTACATAAGCATCAACTATATCTAATATATAGTTGAATCCTGCATAACTTGCAAAGCATGCACTACCAAAGAATCCAACTATGGAAATAATAGAAACTAATTTTTCTCTAGAAATATCAAATTTGTCTAGAGCTGCTGTGGTGAATGATTCTAGCATAGAAATACTTGAAGAAATACCAGCGATAAACAGGCAGAAAAAGAATAAAAATCCTAATAAACCTTGAATAACAATATTTGATGAAAGAGTAGAGATAGCTATTGGGAAAGCTATAAAAGCAACTCCTGCACCTGTTCCAAAGGAAGTAAATTCTACACCCATAGTACTAACTAAATGTCCTAAGGTAGAAAAAACTAAAATTCCTGCAATAAGGTCAAAACTAGAATTTGCAAAAACAGTAATAATAGAGCTGTTAACGATATCTGATTTATCATCTAAATAAGAACCGTAAGCTATCATAACACCAACTGCTAATGTTGTAGAGAAGAATACTTGTGCATAAGCAGAAACCCAAATACTAGGATTTAATATAGTAGAAAAATCTGGTTTAAATAAAGCTTCTAAACCAATATTTGCACCAGTTAAACGAACAGCATTAATCATAAATACAAGCATTAAAATCATTAAAAGAGGAGTAAAAATAGAAGACATTTTTTCAATTCCACCAGATATTCCCTTTTTAACAATAAGCCAGTTACAAAGCCATACAACGATAACGGAAACTAAAATATAAATGCTTATTCCTGCACTAAAATCCAAGGCGTTCTCTGCTCCACCAACTATCATTCCCATAACAGGACCAGGGTTTGAAAGCCAATTAATCATACCAAATGCATGTCCTATGCAAAAAACCATAAAGACTAGTGATATGGATATAATAGCAGAATAATAAGTCATTACAATAATTGGTACCATAACTTGAATCCAACCAACAACTTCTAACTTTTTCTTTAGTAGTGAAAAAGCCTGAACCGAGCCACCACGAATCTTACGTCCATAAGCATATTCCATAATCATTAAGGGAATAGCACAAGTTATAAGTGCTATGAAATAAGGTAGAAGAAAAGCTCCACCTCCATTTCTATATGCTTGAAATGGAAAACGCCATAAATTTCCCAATCCTATAGCTGCTCCTGCTGCTGCAAAAATAAAACCTTTCCTACTTTTCCAATTTTCTCTCATTAACAGTTTCCTCCTTCAAAATATATTAAAAAATGCTTTTGCTAAGGGGTGCTAAGTTAATACTATTTAAACAGAATTTCAGAGGTATATTAAGGACCTCTGAAATTCTGGTGAAACTAAAATTGTTATTATAATTATTCTTGGATTGGTTCTAAACTAGCTTGGAAATGTCTTAAAATAGGTGGTTCCCAAGTTATTTTATATCCTCTTTTTATTTCATGTGCTCTAGATTTTATAGCGATTAAGGCATTTGCCATAATATCAATATGAGCTTGAGTATATACTCTTCTAGGTATAGCAAAACGAGTAAATTCAAAATCTGCATGTAATTGTTCTTTTGTATCAGGGTCGTTTCCAAGCATATAAGAACCTATATCACAAGTACGAATACCAGCTTCTTTGTAAAGTTCTATAGCTAAAACTTGGCCAGGATATTCATTGTATGGTATTTGAGGGAACAGTGCAGCAGCATCAACAAATACTCCGTGCCCTCCTACTGGTGATTGATATGCAATACCAGCTTCATCTAATCTTCCAGCAAGGTATTCCATTTGACCTATACGATATTTTAAATAATCTTCATCTAAACCTTCATATAGGCCTATAGCTAATGCTTCTAAATCTCTTCCTGATAAACCACCATAAGTGAAGAAACCTTCATATGAAATACAGTTAGCTTTAATTTTTAGTATAAGAGGAGAGTTGCCATCTTTAACTCCTAAAAGCCCACCCATATTTACTATAGTATCTTTTTTAGCAGACATTGTAAATAAGTCACCATAAGAGAACATTTTTCTAACAATTTCTTTGATGCTCATATTTTTACATTCTTCTTCTCTTTGTTTTACAAAATAAGCATTTTCAGCATAACGAGCAGCATCTATATCTAATATAATATTATATTTTTTACAGATTTCTGCGACCTCTCTCATGTTAGCCATAGATACAGGTTGTCCACCAGCAGAGTTGTTAGTTATTGTCATAACTACTAAACCTACATTTTCAGGACCATATTCATTTATTAATTTTTCTAATTTAACAACGTCCATGTTTCCTTTAAAAGGAGCTCTAACAGTAGGATTTTTTGCTTCTTCTACAACACAATCAACTGCTCTAGCACCTGCTAATTCTACATGTGCTCTAGTAGTATCAAAGAACATATTAGAGATAGCTACTTTACCTTTTTCAAGTAGTAGTGGGAATAATACTTTTTCTGCTGCTCTACCTTGATGAACAGGTTGGATATATCCAAAACCGAAAATATCCTTACCAGCAGATATTAGTCTATAATAGCTAGATGCTCCAGCATAAGCTTCATCCCCCTTCATAACTCCTGCCCATTGATCAGAACTCATTGCGTTAGTTCCACTATCTGTTAGTAAGTCAATATAAACATCTTCTCCTTTTAAATTAAAAAGGTTATAATTAGCTTCTTTAATTTTCACTTCTCTTTCTTCTTGTGAAAGCATCTTAATAGTTTCTACCATTTTGATTCTAAAAGGTTCTGCGATATAATTGTTCATAAAAAATCCTCCTTAGTTTAATTTTATATATAAACATTTTTATGTTTTTAAAAATAACAATAAATTCGTTAATAGAACTCTTAGAT
>Ga0075011_10001546_pt1 | contig 12395 bp, 19 predicted proteins | sample TARM_MetaG_T_14_FD_72354 | JGI IMG/M metagenome (GOLD analysis project Ga0075011, IMG submission 72354) | Freshwater microbial communities from Pennsylvania, USA, analyzing microbe dynamics in response to fracking - TARM_MetaG_T_14 | ecosystem: Environmental > Aquatic > Freshwater > River...
CCGTTGTTGATCTCTATAGCGCAAATCACAATTATCCAAATTCGGGGGCTTAGCCTCGCCAGTATCTTTGTTTTCCTTTGGGAGTACCTTTTCACATTTTTGGGGATATCGGCGCAGGAACGAGGGCGCAAGGATAGCCGCGCACCCATATAGCTCAAGGGATAGCGGCAGATTTCACACAGCAACGCGATAGCGTGAGGACACTCGCGTCATTTAGGGTTGAGCGCCAAAAGTTAACGATAGTGAACACTTTTAGCTATATTTTAATGTCTTCTATGCTGCATGTTGTCTAATTGGCTTGGCTTCTTGCTGCGTCGGTTTCCGGCTAACCCAAAGATCTACAGCTGATCGAGGATTTACATTAGAGTTTTTAGCGTCTCAATTCGGTCTTTTAGCCATTTATGAGCGGCCTGATTAGCTGACCTCGCTTTCTCATAATGTTCTCTTTGGTTGTATGTTTTCACGATAGTTGTTAATGAATGGTTAATCATTCTTTCGGCCACCATAAAGTCTGTTCCAACCTCGGCTAGTAAATCTCTGTAGGCTTTTCTTATATGGTGAGCTGTCCACTTTCTCGCACTGAACCGCTGAATACAGTTATTTGCTTGTGTCGGCGTCATTGCACTGCGTTTGCTTCCTCTGAACAGCCAAACACCATCATAGCCTCGCTTGGTCTGCCATTCTTTGTGACGCTTTAGAAGTGACACGGTGGTGTCAGTCAGCATGATCTTAAGTTCTGGTGATGTGCCTTTGGTGATGTCTGCCGGAATAGTCCACGTGTTATCAATGAAATCGAATTGTTCCCAACGTGCTAAGCGTGTTTCACCAATACGAGTACCATGCAACACCATTAGGCCAATCATCATGGTTTCATTGCTTGGCTTGGTGCTTAACACTTGATTTAGAATCTCTGGCAAGTGTCGAGGCTCAAGAACAGCGGCGCGCGGCTTGACTCGTTCTGATAAAAAATCGCCTAACTTAATGTCTGAGATTGGGTTGAAGTCCATCAATTCAGCCGCCGTAGCACGAGCACAGGCACTTTTTAAAACACCAAAGGCCAAGCGAATGGTGGCGATAGCATATTGCTCCTGAATAGGCAGGAAAAACGACTCCAATAAGATAGGCCGCTTAAGGTCAACCATGTTCACGTCACCAATCAGCGGCAATATGTAGCGATTGATTGCTGTCTTAATTCCTTGCTTTCTTGTTTGGTCTAAATCACGACGTTTCCATGTAGTTTCAAGATGCCAATCAAGCAAGTCGGAAACCGTCACAAAGTGGCCAATAACCGCTTTTTCATCGGCAAGGCCGGACGCCAGATTGATTTGAATTTGCGGCATCATGTCACGAATCAACGCGCACTTAACCAGTGGCCAGCTGCCTAGCTTTTTATAACGAATCTTGCCACCGCAATAAAACCAACTGCCTTTTGTTCTATCAGTCAGATATCGAAAGCGTACTGGTAATGACGGGTCGTTAATTTCTCTAACGTCTGGATTGCTGGCGTGTTCTTTTATGAGTGCTTCGGAAATGCGCGCAGTAATAACGGTCATGGTTTGAGTCCCTTTATTGATTAAGTTAACTATCGTGAACATATATACCACTGTTGAAACTGGGTTTACATGTTCAGTGCTATCACATTTGTTTTGGTCAGCTGACATCGAGAACGAAAACTGATAGCAAAAAAGAAACCGGCGACCATGCCAGGAAAAGAAAATTGATAGCAGTCGATAAACTCAAGGAAACAAAGAACATGTTATGAGGAGCTGTGCGACGAATGCCAGAAAGAGCGAAGCGACAAAAAGGCTTGGTGGTTAGGTTTGGCCAACAAAAATAGGTGAGAAAGAGTGGCGCGCTTAAATTTCGCCACCTTCTCCTTGCTAGACCTCGCGAAGCGAAAGAGGCTTGGTGATTAGGTAGTCAGGAACGATGTGGGGTAAGTAGCTAGTCCACTTGATTATCGTAACAAGAGAAAGCTAGACGGTCGGATGACAAAAGAAATGTGCAGCGTGGATTCTCACGTTAGCATTTCTGCACGTCGCTTGCGACGTTGAAAGAAATGGTAGTGAGGCACTCTTGCTCTAAGAGATATATTTTTTGGTGTTTATAGAAGATGCTCTAGTTAGGAAGGGGGTCATAACCCAAGTTGTTCTGTGGATAGAATAAAAAACAGCGTTCATAACAACTTCCCGCGATACAAACAGGTCAAAATTATACCATTTTTAGGCTGTAAATGCTTGTTATTGCTTGGGTTAATTGTTCAGGCGTGCGAAAGCCTCGCCAGCTAAGGCGATAATAAAAAGAGGGGGATCAATAGGGTATATCGTCGATAATTGGCTTGTCACCGCGTTGGTGAGCGGCAATCTCTTGCGGGGTGTAGCCTTTGCTGATCAACTCCAGCTGCTCAGCGATGATGGCGTCATGGTCTTGTTGATTGGTTACGCTTGAGGCGTTCTCTGCCCTATTTTCAAGCTTTTTCAGTTCACGCTTAGCTTTGCGCTTAATGTAGCGGCGTTCGTTTTCTTTACCATAGCCGAAATCATCAAACTCACCATTGAACATCTCGGCGAGTCTGACGGTTTCCGACTTCTTAGGGTTTCTTTGGCGAAAAGCAACCGCTCTCTTGATAGCATCACGCACCTTCTTGCCCATGCCTAACAAGTCATAAAACCCAATAAATACACGTTTAATGGAAGGGCGACCATGAAACAGCTTTTCAGTGCCACTGGTGTGATAACCAAATCGAAGGTTTGAGATATACCAGCCCAAACGTTTCACGGTTTTAATTAGCTCATCCAACGTGCTCTTGCACACGTTCAGCTTATGCATAAAGAAAGAGTTACCCGCCGGAACAGCGAACGACTTACCCTCAAACTTTCGGTTGGCCACAACAACATTATCGGATAAATCCGTGTACAGCATAGCCACGGCCATGAAACGAATCAGGCCACGATAATGATCAGCGCGGATTTTTTTACAACGTGGAAGACGCTCACCAGCTTGATGAGACTGACAAAGACGGTAAACGGCTTTTAAAATTCGGAAGTCTCGAAATTCATCGAGCTTGATATGTAAGTATTGTTCGATAAAGAGCCTATGCTCTTGCGCTTCCCTTTTCGGGTCGAACACAGGCGCGGTACTGCCTTGTGTCATAAATTTCCCAGTGTGGTGGTTTGTGTTTGGTTCGTCGGGTGGTTAGTCCGACACTGGATAACATACAGAGGATCACGAGATCGATCAAGCACATAATGCCAACTGTATGCACCAGTGTGGAAAGTGCGCGATTTTACGCACAAAAAAAGCCGCACGCGGCGACTTACTCAGGTGACGAATTAACCGCTAAAACACGGTTTAACTTCTGGCACTGATCCAACTGACTTGAAACTAAACTAATGACATTTTGCACAAGGTCATGGCGCGGCTCGGATTCGAGCGCAATTTCAAGAATGGCCAATGTGGCATTGCTTTGACAAAGCACTGTATTGATGTGTTCGTGTTGTTCGAACGGCGACGCCGATAAAATAAGCGCAGGCATATGAATAGGTTCCTGTTGACGTTGTTTTTTATTCTATCGCCAACACTAAGGTTTCGAATCTTAGGGTGGCGAGCTGACTGAGGTTCGAAACTACCGCTCCAACAGGAAACGCGGCCAGCCGAAGCTGCCCCAACCAACCCGCCATAATAAGGAACGCTATGGTACGTTGATTTATAAAGAAAAAACACGCAAGAATGGCGTGCTCTTTCACCTGTTAGATATTGCGAGGTTTCGAATCTCGACGTTGGATTTTGCCAACGCGCCGCCATAATACCGCGACAAAATAGCCCGTCAAGACGGAAAACGACTTATTAGAGTAAAAGCCCGTTTGCTATCACATTTGTTTTGGCCAGCTGACATCGAGAACGAAACTTGATAGCAAAATCAGCGACCGGCGACGACGTCCGGATGAAACTTTGATAGCAGTGAAAAGAGTGGGGAATTCAGAAGGGCGGAAACGAAGAAGGGGCTGCACTAATGCAACCCCTTCGTCTTAAATTAGCGGCGTAGCCACCACAGCTATTCGCCTAGTATTACATAAAACCACTGGAAAGAGTCTTATGCTTAACAGGCCACAAACTACCTGCATACATGGTGTAATAATACCTTACGCCGCCCACTTTGCAATCTTTACCCGCACGGCGGCGGCAGATCAAACCCAACGAGCAAACAACCACTTGCAAAGGTTGCAGCACATTATAAAACTGGTGTTAATGAAAATTAACAAGCAACCAACCAAGGCGATCAAAGTTAATCTAATTCCGGCTTATTTTCGGAAAGATATTTTCCATACAACTCACCACTAAACCACCATAGAACCGCCGACAATCTCACAAAAAGTTAATGATAATTAACATTGGTGTTTATCTATTTGCCGTTTGTGCCTAACATATTTGACGCAAAGTTAAACAACGTTAGGGCATAACCATGGCAACCACCGAAATTCAAAGAGAACAGATCATATTGGCGGCAAGAAAAGACGCAACGCGCCAAACAAGCGACATCGCAAGAGAGTACGAAGTGACCGCCGAAATTGCGTCGTCACTCATTTGGAAAGCAAAAAGAAGACTTGGTGAGGCGTTCTATCTGAATGGCCAGAAACCGCCAACGGCAAATTATATGCTTGTGCTTGGCTGCTTGGAGCGATCACCAAACGTGGCGGTCACGGTTTCAAGCATCATGAAAAAAACGGGGCTGAGTTTTGCTCAGGTGAAATCAGGGGTAAAAATTCTCAACACAAACCACAGTAAGCACGTAGAACGCCACGGTTTAAAGATGCAAACTTACTTTATCTACAAACCGAACCAAAAAGAACCAAGAGAGTTGGTGAGAAAACTCACCATGAATGATGCGTTCAGTATTATGAACCAATTAGGTGTTTGAAGATGGTAGGTACATCCCCACCACTAGACCAAGCAGCGGAAAAACTATCAGGTGAGCTTGATAAACTCTCGCCTGATACTTTGCATTATCTTCGCCATGGCATTGCCTCTCAAGATGAGCTGGCAATTGTGGCCAGCATCTGCGAACACTCCGAGAAGTTAGTGGAACTACTCACGCAAATCGGAAATAAACCTCAATAAAGCCCGTCGCTCTTTGGCAGTTAAAAGCCTTGAAGCGGCGGCAATGTCCTTCTCCAGTACGTAATCTCCTTTTTGAGTTGCCATATCAATGTCAATCAGTGTGATGTTTAACACTTTCATGTATTTCTCTAACTGGCTCAGTTTCATTTCAACCACACCTGACTCAATTCTTTGTAAGGTGCTGATTGAAATACCTGTTTTATCCGCCATTTGCTCCTGAGTTAATCCAGCCAACTCACGAAACCGCCGCAATACAGCAACAATTCGTGAGATTTTTTGCATATTGCTCCCTCATTACTGAGACTTTAGCCGCCGGAATCCGTCACATATGACGTATTAGGCTAATTACTTGAAGTCGTGATGTTTCATATATTTTTCATGTGGTTATTATGGTTTTGAACGGATGCAAATCCGCCTTATAAAACATAAAGTTAAACTAGCCGTCAGTTGGGTAACACAAGCAAAAAAACCTTTTTTTGTCTATTCAGGCTATAGGGTGATGTGCCAGCCGCTACGTTAACAACAATTAAAATGAGACGTACAAATGAGACCAATCGAATCAATGGATAGACTTGATTACATCGACCAAATTTCTAATAACCTAGACCAAGCTGAGGGGATTTTGTCATCATTAGAGATAAGTTTATCAACAATTGACCAATGTCACACTAAGCTACCATTTGCAGTGTCGGCGGCAATGCAGTGCATAGAAAATTCACGAGGGTTATTTAAACAGTTTGCTAGGAACGAGGAAGTTGAGGAACTGGAAGAAATGGAGTGTTAGAGGGGATATTTAACTTAAAGTACCTAATACGCACCAAGCTATTGCAATAATGAACATTTGAAGTGAAACGAAAGGCGAAGCGGTTATTTTCTACAGCTTCGCCTTATGTTTTTTTGTGGATAAGTGATTGTGGATAAGTGTCGGTTTCCGACTTTGATTGAAAGGGGTGCTTTGTACACATTACTGGCTAAGCAGCATTATATCTTTCTATAAACTCTTTACTAACTGCTAGTTCTTCCGATGCTGAATTTAAAGCAGCGATATTCATTGGCGTGTCTCCATTCATTTGCCAATGCCCGAACAGTACAACCCATGCGGCAGAGTTCTCTAGTGGGTAGTCTTCAAGGGCGCCGTGATTCAATACCAATTCCTTAATTTGTGGCAGCGCCGTGATTGGGTCTATTCCATCAGGAAATGTTTTATACAGCTCAATAGCCAAAGGATCGATGCGGGTCGTCTTAGGTGATTTAGCTTGCTGTGGTTGGCGGCGGTTTTGTTTTGCTTTTTGCTTTGCTCTTGCGGCACGTTTGGCAGGATTACCCATGCTTTTATCTCCTTTAGTTTCTTCTTGCTTGTATGTTTACCACGTTATCAGTGTGATAGTTAGTACGTTGTTGGCCAGCTGGCCAGTGCAACGGCTTATCGTTCTTAATCGCTATGCAATAGCGGTCATTGAGTAGGTAACCTTTGACAGCGTGACCGATGGGTATCTCATAACCATCACGCCCCATTCCCATCGCATTCCACCAAAAGCCCGTCACATTGACGAGCTTCACCGCCTTGGCGTTCTTCATCACTGAGTCGTCATCGATGACGCCGCCAAACGGTAAGTAGTACAAGCTTCCATCTTTCAACACTGCCGGAATGGTGTTACCAGTGACAGCTCCACCACTGATCACCTTGTCGGTATTTATCAGCACATTGGCGTAGTTGTAACGATGGCGGATACTAACGCTCATTATTGCTCCACTTGCTATAGTTCGGGTTTTGGTCTGCATTGCTGTGCCAAGAGTGAACACCAAACTCACGACAAATCTGGTGTAACTGGCGGCGTGGTGCTGACGCAGCTAATGCCGCTTTCAATAAATTGTTTACGTTCGCATATTGCGATAGACTCAGTTTACTCATGACTAACCTCTTAAGTTTTGATCGGCTTAACTTGGTGTTGTGGTACGAACCCCGTGTTAGTTTGGCGACTCACGGGGTTTTGTTTTTGTGCTTACTGCGGCTTACAAAATGCGTTCAGGTAGGCGTATGACCAAAAGTTGTGAGTATTCAGTTCCCACTCTTGATCACCATCTTCCCCAACCATCATGTAAGTTTGGTTTGAATCATCAATATACAGGCTCAACCAGATAGAACCCTGCTCCAAATGTTCATTGGCATGGTTAACATGAACATTCAACACGGCCTCGTTTTCATCCTCTCTGTATTCAGTGAGTGAGGCTTCAACATCAAAGTAACGCGCTGTACCACCCAAGCATTCACAAAGTGCAGTCAAAGCCGTGCGAATGAAACGCGCTTTGTTCTCGGCGGTTAGTTCCTGTTTGATTTCCCACTCTTCCAAAGGTTGGTTTAACTGGAAATGCCAATTATCAGGAAAGGCCACAGGCTCTGGCGACGGCTCAAAATCAACCAACACTTTTTCAGCGATGTAACGGCCAGTATCTACACCGTCAACGCGCCCGTTGTGGTAGTGCCAAGCATCACCGCGTTCGCCGCCAGCCGCTTGACGCGCGCCAGTACGCCCACTTTGCTCACTGCCAATCTTCTTATCAAAGGCGGCCAACATGTTGTCCGTGATTTTATTAATAGTATGGCTTTTGGTTTGTAACTCTACCGCGTTGATGATGTGCTCAACGTCGCTCACCTCAATGCCACAATTCTCAATCATGTTTACAATTTTTTGATCCATGGTCTTTCCTCTTTGCTATCAATTTTGTGGTTGCCGGCTTTCTGCAGAAAGCCAAATTGCTATCAACTAGCAGTCACTTTGTAAGTGGCCAATGCCCTGTTTGCTTGCTGAACATTGCGGATCACTCGCTCGGCGGAATCCGCCCTATTACGTTGTTTGCTGAGCTGGCTTTCTAACTCTTTCACCCTGTCGTGTAATTGCAGCATTTTGGCGCAGGCCATAATCACTGTTTTTGACATTGCGTTTTGGTCTAGCAGCTTGCCAGCGGCCTCAATTACTTTGGTTTCTTCATCGGTAGGTCGAACGGTAAAAGCCATATTATTGCCTCAAATGTTAAGTTTCGTTAACTATATTCACTACAACGCGCCACTGTAAAGATAATTTGATATCTTTATATTTTTATATATTGATAACATGATTTAAATCACATTTGCTATCATTTTTCGACATCGAGCGCGACCGGTGCATGTGTTATTGATAGCGTTTTATCCGTTTTTCATCCTGGAAACTTGTGTGATTTGATAGCAGGCATAAAAAAAGAGGGGGAAGCCTTTCGGCCTCCCCCTCTCTATCATTTCGGCAATTGCGACCTTATCCACTTTTGCAATGAATCCAGCTTGGCAGCGTTCTCAGTACAGGTTTGAAGGTTGGCCACGTCTTCGGCTAAGACTTCGGCATCACTTCGATAGCCTGAACCGTCAACGGCTGCGGCGGGGTCATTAACTCCGGCGGCGGGTGACTGAATATCGATTGCTCGATTATGCGCTCGCACTGCGTCGGCGCGGATGTGCAACCACTCAGTATCATTAGCGACGCACTGCTTATCAGGATTGTCTTGAGCATAAACTAAAACCTTTTTCTCTATGGTTCGGTATTCGGTTTGAATGATGGGCTTTTGGTTGGCCAACTGTACCGCCAGCTTAAACGCTTCGTTCTCTTTGGTTTCCAGCTTATCAAGCAGGCGGTTTTGTTCTTCTTGATCTGCGGCGGTGGTACTCGTTACGCCGTAGTCATACGAGAAGTAAGCCACTGCACCAAGCAGCGCCACCACGCCAATGATTTTGAACAACGTCAGGTATTTGCCAAACATTACACACCCCCTAAAAAGGCGCTGCCAAGCTTGGCCACAAAGCTCAGGATTACATAAACCCAATCCGGCAACAGCGGCTTAATGATTGGCATCGACAAATACAGGGCAGAAAAAAAGGCCGCCAGTAGTGCCGCCTTTGTCTTTTTGGTTTCCAGTGCTTTCTTAATCGTCTCCATAGGCCATGGCTCCGTTTGCAATGGCTTGAGCAAGCGCCTGAATGTTTTCAGTTGCTGTGGCCAAGTCACTGTCGTTATCAATAAAGAACGCCTCAATAATGACGCAAGGCATTGAGGTGTTTTTGCATAGGTGGCCACCACGGTCACCTGAGCGGCCTTGGTGAGCGACGTCAACGGGGCGCAAACCTCGATCACTTAAACCAAGCGCCGCTACGACTTCGGATTGAATCAAGCTGGCTAGCTTCTCGCTGCGCTCTGAATTCACGTAGTGCAGCACCTCAGAACCCGACGCCATGGTGTTAAACGCATTGCAATGCAATGACAAGGCAACATCCGCTTGCGTTTGGTTCACGCGCTTAGGTAGCTGCGCATACGTTGTGCCGTCACGGTAGACCACAAATGGCTCATGCCCGTTGGCCAACATTATCGGCGCGATTAATGCGGCCAGCTTCTTATTGAATGAGTATTCCGTTTCGCCGTTAACGTTGCTCGCCCCTTGCTTGGCTTTTTCATGGCCAACAATCAATGCTATTTTCAAGTTACCCCCTTGGCCGCGTGGCCTTGATTTGGATTGTGTAAGATGTTTGTGAGCCGGAAAGCGTCACGGTATCGAGCGACCAATTGCCCTTCGCTCTTGGGTTGTTGAACCCTTCGAGCACCATCACGCCCTCAGACCAAAAGCCCGACGTGCCTTGAATGGTTGCAGTGAACTCCTGACCGTTTCGCGCCAGCTCTTGAAGTCGAACCATGGCATTGGCTCGCGCTTCTTCGGGACTGATAAACAGCTCTTTGATAAAGGTGTATGGCGCATCACCCACAACCACCTCGGCGTTTTCGCCCGTTTCGCTCACGCGATAGCTGGCTTTTGCTCCGGCGTATTTGATGCTTGTGGGGTGCGCAAGCTTCCCCGTCCCTCGCATTAGAATTGCGGGGGTGATCTTGGCTACGGGTTTATTCGCGCCTGTTAGCTTGTTGATGTTGCCTTTCAAGCCGAAGACATATAGACCATTGAATGGTTTGGCCACGGCGTCATATCGTTTGGCCAAACGCACAATGAATGCCACGTCCGTTTCTTCGGTCTGGTTAAGGTGATCGGTTTTGACATTGGCCAACTCAGGGTCAACTCTGACGGTATAACCGTGAGCGGACATCACTGAGTTGACCACATCACCAATAGTGGCAGGCGGAAAAGTGCGCTTTTTCGGCTCTCGCCATGCGGTTGGGTCTTTGGTGGTGAACTTAGCGGGGGAAAGCTGAACCTCAAGCTTGTTTGGCTCAAAGTGTTCGGTGATGGCGGAGACTTGCCACTTTCCGCGCGCTTCACCCTGAACCCAAAAGCTATACTCTGAGCCACTGGCCGGAATAAAGCTCAACCCGTCCGCATGGAAGGTGAGCGAGGCTCTATCGCTGATCGTTCCGTTGTCATCGGTAATGCGCCACGAAATCAATCTTGCTTGCAGTTCCTCGGCGTGAGCGCCTTGCAGTTTAAAGATCATTCCCACACCCCGACTTGGTCGCTTTCCGTCTCTTCGGTTTGCGTTTCTGGCTCAGGCAGATTGACCTCTTGGCCAGCTTCAAGAAAGCGACTTTTCACCGTGGGATTGAGTTTGAAAAACACCTCCTCAAGTTCGTCGGTATCTTCACCAAACACATGCGCGAGCAGTGAGCCAACCGTTTCGTTGTATCGAGCTTTGACTATCATCAGCGACTCTCCAACAATGAAATGTTGATTTTCAGCACCTGAGCCTCACCGTTGTCTTTCAGCTTGGTGTATTGCGTCTGAATGCGTTTGATTACCCAACGCCCCCACGATTTTCCAACGCCGTCGGTGATCATGAGGGGTTGTTGTGTTTTTTGAATGGCGCGCAGGGCGTCGGCTTCGTTCATGCCGTCACCCTTAAACGCTACTACGTTCAAATCCCACGCATCCAAACCCCGAGCCGTTTTAAACAAGGTCGGCTTCTCGATAGTGTCAACCACTTGCCAGCCGCCATCACTGGTGTAACTGCTTCCCTCTAATGAGTTCCGCTTGACCACGCTGAACACGTGATCGTCCATCGCTAAATGTTGCACGGTCTACCCCATAAATGAGTGGTTAAGGTCTTGTGTCAGTTCGCCAGCATCCAAGCCGTTCTCTTTCAGGAACTGGCTGAATAACTCCTGCATTTGTTCCATAGCCATTGATGCGGCCTGTTTCGGGTCACTGACGTCTGAGATTTGAATTTGAGGGGAAAAGGTCAGCGCGGGTAACTGCTTGGCCTGCGCGGTTTTCAGTTGAGCGGTTTGGATTTCCTTGCTCTTGTCTGGGAGTTCATCGGAGTTAAACCACCCCATGACTTTCGACGCCAACCACTCGCCGCCAGAATCGCCAGCAAGGCCGCCCAATGCGCCACCTATCGCCGTTCCGATGCCGGGCAGTATCAGTGTGCCAAGTGTTGCACCTAAAGCCGCCCCGCCGATGCCTCCGAGCATACCTCCGCCCGTGGACACGGCGCCTTCGGTGTCACCATTAAGCAGTGATGATCCAAGCGATACCGCATCGATACCCAAGGACAAAGGTCGAACGAATTTCGCCATTTTGGCTGCTTTGGCCAACGGTAAACCCTCCGCAATGTCACCCATTGCGCCCACCGTATCGGCGGCCAAGTTTGCCCCGCCAGACGCAAAGGCCGAGGTGGAAAACAATCCAGCCCCCAAACCTAACGCGCCAGCAATCAGCCCCGCTCGGCCTCTTCGACGTCTGCGGCGGCCTCCGCCTCCACCTCGCAAGGATTCACCAGAAACCCCGCCTCGGCTGGTTGCCCTAGCCGCACGGTCTGACGCTCTCGCCTGACGTTCTAACGCCTTCGCGTGGCGGTCTGTCGCCTTGGAAGCATTCGACAAAGCAATGGACTCTTTGGCAATGCCTGCAAGGTTTCGGACAAGCTTGAAGCCCTGATAAGCCTTGTATGCTGCAACGCCAGCCACAGCGGCAGCACCAAGGCCTAGCAGAATGTCCACCGCAATGCCGCCTTGGTTAACGAACTCAGCGGCCGCCATCGCTCCGTCTGCCACGATGGTGAGTAGCGGGTCAATCGCGGGTAACAGTTTGTCACCAATGGCAATGCCAAGATGATTGAACGCTTGACCAGCTTGCTCAAAACCTGCCTTTCTGGTTGCGGCTATCCCGTTGTATTCATCCTCCACCGAAGACATAGACGCCTTTTGAGCATCCGCCTGTATCTTTTTGAGCTTGGTGGTGTCTTTGATGAGTTTTTGGACGTGGGCGGCCGCTTCATCCCCAAACAGCTCTTTAATGGCGGCGGCTTGGTC